>Ga0307436_1000184_pt1 | contig 27273 bp, 20 predicted proteins | sample SalMarWE160440MG_FD_202513 | JGI IMG/M metagenome (GOLD analysis project Ga0307436, IMG submission 202513) | Salt marsh sediment microbial communities from the Plum Island Ecosystem LTER, Massachusetts, United States - WE1604-40 | ecosystem: Environmental > Aquatic > Marine > Intertidal zone >...
AGCGTGGCGGTGGCGATCGATTCGCGCGACGATTTGGGGCACATGAGCGCGACCGTCGTGGAACGAACTCCCGGCGCCGACCGCATGTCCCACTCCTACGTCGTCAAGCTGGCGCTGCCGGCGTCGGACGTCGCTACCGGATCAGCCGGGCGAGCCTGGCTCGAGATCGGCCGTCGAAAGATGGTCACGGTGCCCTCGCGGGCCGTCGTCCAATTCGGGGGCCTGCAATACGTGGTGCTGCGCGACGACAAGGGCAAGACCACGTCGCGCGTCGTGACGTTGGGCGAGAGCCTCGATGGTGGCGCCGTCGAGATTCTCTCGGGCTTGGAGGGTGGCGAGACGGCACTCCTTGGCCTGACCAGCTTGCCTCCGGCCGGGCGACCGGTGCAGGCGGTCGATACAGGCGATGTCACGACGAAGAGGTAGGGGAACGTGAGCGAAGAGGAATCGACGCAACCGACGCAGCGCCGGGAGCACGCCCGTCGCGAGGCGTTGCGCCTCAAGATGGCGCGCCGTCCGCTGGGCCTCTCCGGGCGCATCGCGCGCGCTTTCCTGGAGTCGAAGCTGACGCCGCTGCTGGTCGTCGCGTCGCTCCTGCTGGGTGCCTTCGCGATCCTCGTCACACCGCGCGAAGAAGAACCGCAGATCAAGGTGCCAATGATCGACGTCTTCGTCGGACTGCCCGGCGCCTCGGCGAAAGAGGTGGAACAACGCGTCGTCACGCCACTCGAGAAGGCGCTCTACGAGATCGACAACGTCGAGTACATCTACTCCACGTCCCAGCCCTCGGCCGGCATGATCATCGTGCGTTTCCGAGTCGGCTCCGATCCCGACCGGGCGGTCACGAGGGTCTACGCGAAACTCGAGCAGGCCAAACCGAAGCTGCCCGACGACGCGCCGGCGCCCCTCGTCGTGCCACGTGGAATCGACGACGTGCCGGTGGTGGCGTACACCGTGTGGTCGAAGGGTGCGTCCTCGATGCAGTTGCGGCAGGTCGCCGCCGAGCTCGGTCATGACCTGTCCGAGCATCCACGAGTTGCCGAGGTGACCTTGCTGGGCGGCGAGCGCCGCGTGGCTCGCGTCGTCTTCGACCGGGCGAAGCTGGCCCTGCATCACACTTCGATTCTCCAGGTCGTGCAATCGCTGCAGGGGATGAACTGGCGGTTGCCGGCGGGAGCATTCGACGTCGCGGATCGCGAGACCACGATGGACGTGGACAGCTTCTTGCGCAGTGCGCGGGAGGTGGGCGCCGTGGTCGTGGGAATGATCCAGGGTCATCCGGTCTATCTGCGCGACGTCGCAAGAGTCGTCGACGGAGCGGAGGAACCCAAGAGCTACGTGTGGTTGATGGCCGGAGCCGCCGGCGAAGCTCATGGCCTGGAACCGGAGACCGACGCGTCGGCGGTGACGATTGCCGTGGCCAAGAAGCCGGGCACCAATGCGATCGACCTGGTGCACGACCTGGACGCGCGACTGGCGAGACTGCAAGGCTCGGTCATTCCGGACGACATGAGCGTCACCAAGACCCGAGACTACGGTTTCACCGCCGACGAGAAGTCCTCCGAGCTCATGAAGCACCTCTGGATCGCGACCTTCGCGGTGGTGCTCCTGATGGCCCTGGCACTCGGCCTGCGGGAAGCTCTCGTCGTGCTGGTGGCGGTGCCGACGACGCTGGCGCTGACTCTGGCCTCGTCCTATCTGTTCGGCTACACGCTGAATCGGGTCACTCTGTTTGCCCTCATCTTCGCGATCGGCATCCTGGTCGACGACGCCATCGTCATCGTGGAAAACATCCATCGCCACTATGAGCTGGGCTGGGGCCATCCGCGCCTGGCGACGGTCTACGCCACCGACGAGGTGGGCAATCCGACGATTCTCGCAACCTTTGCCGTGGTTGCGGCACTTCTGCCTCTCGCCTTCGTCTCGGGCCTCATGGGTCCCTACATGCGACCGATCCCGGTGAACGCCTCGGCCGCGATGCTGTTTTCACTCCTGGTCGCTTTCGTCGTCTCGCCGTGGCTCACCTATCGGCTCTTCCGTCGCCACGCCGAAGAGGTCACGGCGGCGGCGGACCACGAGCCCCTGGCCGAGACAGTCGAGGAGAAGCGCTTCCATCGCCTCTACGCCGGTCTGTTCCGGCCCTTGCTCGAGCGAGCCTGGCGGCGCTGGGCCCTACTCGGCGCGGTCGCGCTGCTGCTGCTGCTGTCGCTGGCGCTTTTTCCAATGCGCTGGGTGAAGGTGAAGATGCTGCCGTACGACAACAAGAGCGAGGTCCAGGTGATCATCGACATGCCGGAGGGCAGCACCTTGGAGCACACCGCGGGCGTCGCGCGGAAGCTCGCCGAGTCCGTCCGAGCCATGCCGGAAGTCACCGACGTCGAGGTTTATGCCGGCACATCGGCGCCGTTCAACTTCAACGGTCTGGTGCGGCACTATTACCTGCGTTCGGGCCCGCTGGTGGCGGACTTGCAGGTGAATCTGCTCAACAAGCACGAGCGCAGTCGCGAGAGCCACGCCTTCGCGCGCGCGCTACGAGATCGTATCCAGCCTCTCCTGGTGGGGACGGGCGCCAACGTCAAGGTGACGGAGGTGCCACCCGGCCCGCCGGTGCTCGCCACGATGGTGGGTGAGGTCTATGGCCCGAATCTGAAGGAACGACTGCACCTGGCGCGCCAGGTGCGTTCGATCTTCGAGCACACCGAGGGCATCGTGGACGTCGACTGGTACGTCGAAGATCCAGCACCAAGGCTCGATGTCGAGGTGGACCGGCAGAAGGCGGCTGAGCTCGGCATCGCTCCGGAGGCCATCGTCCGCACTCTTCGAGTCGCCCTCGATGGGGCCGACGTGGGCTTGTTGAGAACGGATACGGCGCGCGAGCCGGTGCCGCTGGTTCTGCGGCTGGACCGGGCCCAGAGGTCGAGTGCCGACGGATTGCTCGGCCTCGAGCTTCACGCTTCGGACGGGACCATGGTGCCGCTGCGCGAACTGGTGAGCGTACGGCATGCCGAGCGGGAGCGCTTCATCTACCACAAGAACCTGCAACCGGTGACCTATGTCATCGGCGAGGTCGCCGGCGGGGAGGAGTCGCCGGTCTACGGGATTCTCAACATGCGGGACCGGGTGGAGGCCCTCGAGGGCCCGCTCGGCGAACGAATCGAGTCGCTGTACTCGCACATGCCGGAGACGGCCACTGGCTACAGCTTCAAATGGGATGGCGAATGGCAGATCACGTACGAGGTCTTCCGCGACATGGGCGTCGCGTTCGCGGTCGTGCTGGTATTGATCTACGTGTTGGTCGTGGGATGGTTCCGGTCGTTCGTCACACCGCTGATCATCATGGCGCCCATCCCGCTGACGCTCATCGGGATCTTGCCGGCCCACGCCCTGGGCGGAGTCTTCTTCACCGCGACCTCGATGATCGGCTTCATTGCATTGGCGGGAATCATCGTCCGCAACTCGATCTTGCTGGTCGACTTCATCAATCTCGAGCTGCAGGCCGGGGAGTCGCTCGAAGACGCAGTCGTGAAAGCGGGTGTGGTCCGCTTCCGGCCGATCGCGCTGACTGCGGCCGCGTTAGTCGTCGGCGGCTTCGTGATCCTCTTGGATCCGATCTTTCAGGGTTTGGCGGTTTCCCTGATCTCCGGGGTCGTCGTCTCCACGGCACTGACCCTGGTAGTCATCCCCCTGCTCTATTTCATCTATGTGCGACGTGTCGGCCCGGACACAGTACGCGCCAACGATCACCATCACGCCGGCGATGGCCGCCCGGATGCGGCGCTGGCGTCGACGGAACCGGACAAAGGAGGCTCGAAATGACGACGGTCAACGACGCCCTGCGAGGCATTGCGGGCGTCTTCATCGTGCTCTCGCTCGCCCTCGGCCACTGGGTGCACCCGGGGTTCTATCTCTTCACCGCATTCGTCGGGTTGAATCTCTTCCAGTCAGCCTTTACTCGCTGGTGCCCGATGATGGTTCTCCTGCGCCGCCTGGGGCTACCGGAGAACGCGCCTTGAAGTTGCTGATGGTCATCGTTGACGACGACCACAAGGAGGAGCTCGAAGCCTGCCTGGTCGACGCCGGGCTGCACGCCTATACGGAGATCCCCGAGACCTTCGGGATGGGGATCACCGGCCCGCACCTCGGCTCCCGCGCCTTCCCCGGCACCAGCGCAATCATCTTCTCCATCCTCGAAGACGATGGCCTCGAAGCGTTCCGCGAGACCGTGGCGCAGTTCAAGGAGTCCCGGGGCGTGAGAGTGAAGGTGGTGGCGTGGGAGGTGGAGGAGGTGGCGTAGGCCGCCGCCCAGCCAGCTGCCAGCTGCCAGCCGCCAGCTTCCAGATCCGAAAACGGCCAGCGGCTAGAAGTCGGACGCGGCTAGACGGAAGTCAGGAGGAATCGCCGCTCCTTGCGGACTTCGGATCCGGGTTGAGAGGGGGGGACTGGAGGCTGGCAGCTGGCAGCTGGCGGCTGGTGGCCCGCCCCTAGGGGTAATACCCGCGAATCGTCTGCGCTTCCACTCCCGGCTTGTCGATCTTCACCTCGATCGAACGGAACTTGTCGTCGGTCGACGAGTTGGTCGACTGGTAGGCGAGATAGTAGCGGCTGCGCAGCTCGCGCTGAATGGTGTCGTAGATCTGCGGTAGCTGATCGATCGAGTCGAGGTTGAATGAGCGGCCGCCGGTCTCTTCGGCGAGACGCTCCAGCTTGCGCCGCGCGCCGCGTTCGTCGATCCCCAATCCGATCGTGTAGATGGCGACGCCCGAACGGCGGCAGTACTCCAGGGCGTCGTCGAAGTTGAAACGGCTGCTCTCATCCTTGCCGTCGGTGAGCAAGATGAGGGCGCGCTGTCCCTTGATGCCGTTGAAGTAATAAAGGGCGTAGATCAGGCTGTCGTAGAGCGCCGTGCCGCGCTCGGCGTGCAGTCCGGCGAGGCCGGCGGAGAGCCGTTCCATGTCGTTGGTGAAGCGGGCGGTGATCTGGGGCAGATCGTTGAAGGTGATCACGGCGGCGCGATCTTTGGGCGTCACCACGTCTTGCAGGAAGGAGAGCGCCGCGTGTTGCGCGGTCTCCAGGTTCGGCTTCATCGACGCGGAGACGTCGAGCATGAGGGCGGCGTGAATCGGCAGGTTGGAGACGACGTTGAATCGGGTCGGTTTCTGGGGTACGCCGTCTTCGAGAACGGTGAAATCGCCCTCTTCGAGTCCGGAGACCGGATGATGGTCGCGATCCACCGCCGCGATGTAGAGCTCGACGAACTGGATCTTGAGCTGGGCGGTGACTCCCGGAGCGTTGATGAAGACCACGTCTTCGGTGCTGTTGCCGTCCGGCTGGTAGGCCACCGCCCGCACGTAGCCCGCTTGACCGGGTTGGCGCAGGAGGATGGGCTGCTCCCAGGGCGGTTGGTACAGGGTCGCCACCTTGTCCTCGTTGAGATAGAACTCGACCCGGTCGACCGAGCCGCCTTCGGGGACCGACACCTTCGCCTCGGCCCGGAGACTGTGCTCATAGGTCTTGCCGGGCTGCGGGTCGACCAGCCGGATGGAAAAGCGATGGGCACCGGCGTTCAGCAGGCGCTCGTCGCGCGCCAGGACGTTGCCGTCGGCGTCGTAGGCGATGACCACGAGATCGTGCATGCGCGGCAGTTCACCCATGTCGAGTTCGACGCTGAATGGAGGCTCGGTCTTCTTCAGCAAGGTGTGCCCGTCGAGCTGAAAGGCGACCTGGGCGATGTTCTTGCCGGTGGTGAGGGTGTCGATGCGAACCTGGCCGGTGAGCAATTCGCCCTGCGGTGGCACGATCTGGATCGTCGTGTCGCCCGAGAGGATGGCCGCGTTGGCCTCCTTGAGCAGCTTCTCCATCTGCGGGTTTGGGGGGACCGCTCCGGCCGGCCCTTTCATCTCGGGCACGTCCAGGTCGCGCTCGACGCGGTAGTAGCTCTTCTGATCCATGTCCGCGACGCGCAGCAGGAGGTGATACTTGCCGGGTCTCAGGGACCGTTCGAAGACCAGAGGGATCCGGTCGCTCGTCACCTTGTCGGCGAGAATTTGAAATTGGTAGCGGAAGTTCTCGAACAGCTTCGGGCCCAGCAGGACCTCGCCGGTCAGGCCGAAGTTGTAGGTCGTGGACTCTCCGAGCGTGCTCGGCTTGACCTCGGAGACGGGAATCCCGACCACCCCCTGGACCAGGGTGCGCTGCTGATGCCTTCCCGGGTATTGAATGGTGAGGTCAGCGTTGAAGGTCTGGGCATCCGGCGGCAGCTCGGTCGAGTATGTGCTGAAGCCGCTGACCCACTCGCCGCTCTGCGCGCCCAGGCCGGGCTCCGAGATCTTGTTGAGCAACATCGTGTAGTCGAGGGAGCCACGGGCCTGGATCAGGTTGATCGCACCAAGCACCGCGTCCCGATCGATGCAGCTGTTCAGCTGATCGAGGAGCTGTTGCGTCGTGGCGGACGGACTGGCGAATTGAATGAGCGAGCGCAGGCCGTCGAAGGGCTGCCAGAGGACGTACTTACCCATCCCGTATCGCTGGTAGAAGATCAGGGCAAAGGTGTCCCGCACCTTGTCGGAACCCTTGTAGAACCAGATCTCCATCGGCCAGAGGACTGAACGGCACCGGGGCACGACGAGGGCGGTTGGGGGGCCGTTGAGAAGCAAGTACTTCGTGCGGTCCTCGTCCATGCTCTCGAAGTGCGTCTTGGCGTATTCGATGCGCGCTTCCCACTTCTCGCGGAACTCATTGCGGGCCGTCCCGGGATACGGATCGCGGGCGCGCCAGAAGCGCTCGATGAAGGCATCACGCTGGTAGTCCTCCTTGAGCGCGAGGAAGGCCTGGCGCTCTTCGGGCGTGATCAGGAGGGCGACTTCCTGTAGGAAGTCCTTGTACTTCTGGGGCAGGTTCTCCGGGATCTTGGCGGCCTTCTTGTCGGATGCGCCGACGATGATCAGGCCGATGAGGAGCAGCAGGACGATTCTGGCGACAGGTTTGCGCATGACCTTCCGAGGATTGGTACGGTCGTCCGCCCCGTCAGGTTTGCGCGACCCCCCCTCGGCGGGCCATTCTGCTGCAAGAATCGGTCCCAGGCCCAGCGAGCTTCCAGCCTCCAGCCACCAGCTGCCAGTTCCCCCGCCCACCCCAGAGGCAAGAACTGGCAGGTGAGACACAGGCTACGGGCTGGCATGTATCCTCTCGCCTGTTCTCCACATCTCTCTGGCGGCTGGCAGCTGGTAGCTGGAGGCCTGCCGGTTCGAACCTCGCGGCCACACAAACCGATACAATTCTGAGCGCAATGCGCCGCATCTATTTCGACAACAACGCGACGACGCCGCTCGATCTTCGAGTCGCCGACGCGATGCGCCCCTGGCTCGGCGAGCATTTCGGCAATCCCTCGTCCGTGCACGCCTTCGGTCGGGCGGCGCACGAGGCGGTGGAAGAGGCGCGCGCTCAGGTCGCCGCGCTGCTCGGTGTCGAGGCGCCGGAAATCGTCTTTACCGCCTCCGGGACGGAGGCCAACAACGCGGTGTTGTCGTCGGCCGCGCGCCGGCACGGCTTCAGAGGACGCATCGTTCTGTCGAGCTTCGAGCATCCCTCGGTATTGGAAGGGGGCCGTCAGCTCAAAGACCTGGGCATAGAGGTCGTCGAGGTGGCACCTCGAAGGGACGGCCGGATCGCAGTGGAGGACATGACGGCGGCTCTCGATGAGGCCACTCGTTTGGTGGCCCTGATGCTGGCCAACAACGAGCTGGGCACGATTCAACCCGTTGCCGAGGTCGCGGCGGCCTGTGCCGAGCGCGGCATTCCGGTACTCACCGACGCCGTGCAGGCGGTGGGAAGGATCCCTGTGGCGCCGCGCGAGCTGGGAGTCGACTTCCTGGTCCTCGGCGGACACAAGTTTCACGGGCCGCTCGGGGCGGCGGCGCTGTGGGTGCGTGGTGGCGTCGCGTTCACGCCGCTGCTGGTCGGCGGCGGCCAGGAACGGCATCGCCGCGCCAGCACGGTGAACGTGCCGGCGGTGGTCGGCCTGGGTGAGGCGGCGCGCCTAGCGCGCCTCGAGCTGCAAGATCGGCGCGCAAGAATGGCATCTCTTCGCGATCGTTTCGAGACAGGGTTGACGGAGATTCCGGATGCCGTTGTGCACTGTGCCGGGGTTGCGCGCCTGCCGGGCACCACTCACATCAGCTTTCCCGACTTGAACGGCCAGGACCTGATGATTCGGCTCGACATGCGGGGGTTCGCGGTGTCGACTGGTTCGGCATGCGGTTCGGGCAGCGTGTCGATCAGTCCTGTACTCGCAGCCATGGGAATGGACGCAGCGGAAGCCATGGGTTCGGTGCGGGTCAGCTTCGGGGATCAGAACAGCGTGGCCGAGGTCGACGCCTTCCTCGAGACCCTGGCTCGGGAGGTGGCGGCGATGCGGGGGACCCCGCAGGAGGCGGCGGGATGAGTGAACCGCTCACTGCGGTGGCGATGAGCGGTGGCCTCGATTCGTCGGTCACCGCCTGGATGCTGGCGCGGCAGGGCCGGCCGGTCGTCGGCCTGTCGATGTTGTTGTGGGATCGCTCACAGGAAGCCAGGCATGGGCGCTGCTGTGGCGCCCTGGACCTGGGCGACGCCCGCCGCGTCGCCGAGCAGTGCGGGATCCCTCATTACACGCTGAGGATGGATGAGGCGTTTCGCCGCGATGTCGTCGATCCCTTCGTCCAGGAGTATCTAGCGGGTCGCACGCCGCTGCCGTGCACGCGCTGCAACACCTTCATCAAGTTCGATCTCTTCCTGGAACGGGCGCGGAGTCTGGGGGCCGAGCGCATGGCGACGGGGCACTACGCGCGCATCCTGGAGGGTCCGGAGGGCTACGAGCTGCATGCCGCCAGACATCAGGAGAAAGACCAGAGCTACTTCCTCTTCGAGCTCAACCAGGAGCAGCTGGTGGCGAGTGAGTTTCCCCTTGGCGAACTGACCAAGGAACAAGTCCGGGAGATGGCCCGCAAGGCCGGTCTGATCGTTGCCGAGAAGGGCGAGAGCATGGAGATCTGCTTCGTCGCCTCGAGCGTGCGCGAGTTCGTCCAGGAACAGGCGAGCGCCCACGCCGAGCGCTATTCGCGGCCGGCCGCCGTCGGCGCCGCGCGGGTCGAAGACACGTCGGGGCGCGTGCTCGGCGAGGCCGAGCCCTACTACCGCTACACCGTCGGGCAGCGTCGCGGACTCGGGATCGCATCGAGTGGGCGCCTCTACGTGCTACGTGTCGATCCAGATGAGAACCGCGTCGTCGTCGGCGGGCGGGAAGAGCTCACGAGCCCGGGACTGGTGGGCGAGCGCTCGCACTGGATCGGCCCGGCACCCGACTCTCCGATCGAGGCCACGGTCAAAATTCGCTCTCGGCATCCGGGTGTCGAGGCACGGATCACGCAGCAGGACGAGGACCGCGTGCGGGTGGAGTTCGAGACGCCCCAGGCCGGCGTAGCGCCAGGCCAGGCGGCGGTGTTCTATCGAGGGACGAGGGTGCTGGGGGGGTGTTGGATTGCTGAAAGTGTGAAGTGACGGGCAGCGGAGCAGGCTGCCAGCTACCAGCCGCCAGCCGCCAGCCACCGGCCGCCAGCCGCCAGCCTCCAGCTACCAGATCCGAGAAAGGCCAGCGGCTAGAAGTCGGACGCGGCTAGACGGAAGTCAGGGAAAATCGCCGGTCTTTGCGGACCTCGGATCCGGGTCGAGAGGGGGGGGCCGGAGGCTGGTAGCTGGCAGCTGCTCAGCTCGGCCCGACTACCAGCACGAACTCGCCCTTCAGAGACTCTCGCTCGGTGGCGGTGTCGCGCAGCTGGGCGACGGTGCCGCGCAGGATCTCTTCGTGCAGCTTGGTGAGCTCGCGGCAGAGCGCGGCAGGCCGTTCGCCGAAGGCTTCGGCGGCGTCGCCGAGGCTGGCTAGGAGGCGGTGCGGCGACTCGAAGAAGATCACCGTGTGGCCCAGCGCGGCCATCTCCTCATAGAAGCGCTTGCGTTTGCCGCTCTTCGGCGGCGGGAAGCCGGCGAAGGTGAACGGGTGCGGTGGCAGGCCGGAAGCGACCAGCGCCGTGAGCACGGCGGAGGGCCCGGGAACGGCTTCGACCTGGAATGCATGCTCGATCGCCTCGCGTACCAGGAGATAGCCTGGATCCGAGACCAGCGGCGTGCCGGCGTCGCTCACCACGGCGACGCTGCGGCCCTCCTCCAGCGCCCGGAGAAGCTGCGGCAACCGCTGCCGCTCGTTGTGTTCATGCAGGGAGACGAGCTTCTTCTTGAGCCCGAGGTGGGCCAAGAGGCGGCCGGTACGACGGGTGTCCTCGCAGGCGACGATGTCGGCGCCCGCGAGAGCTTCCCGCACGCGCGGCGACAGGTCGGCGAGATTGCCGATCGGCGTGGCGACGACCTGCAACTTACCGCTCATCGCGTGCCGGCCGAACTCAGTCCCGCGGGATCTCCCGGTCGAGATTGATGGCGGAGCCGGAAAGGCGAGCGATCAGCATCAGACGGCGTTTGAAGCGATTGCGCGCCTCGAGGTCGCGGATGCGTTCGACGAGCTCCGCCTCGTAGCCCCTATCGATCACTTGCTCCGGCGTCAATCCGCGATCGAACATCAGGTAGAGCACCTCGTCCGCCAGCCCATAGGAGAAGCCCAGTTCGCCCTCGTCCGTCTGGCCGGGCCAGAGGTCGGCACTCGGTGTCTTGTCGACGATGGCGTCGGGCAGGCCACGATCGCGCGCCAGCTGCCAGACCTGGGTCTTGTAGAGATCGCCGAGCGGATTGATCGAGCTGGCATTGTCGCCGAAGATGGTCGAGTAGCCGAGCAGGATCTCGCTCTTGTTCGAGGTGCCCAGGACCAGGGCGCCGTGCTTCTTGGCCTGGTCGAAGAGGACGGCCATGCGCGTCCGCGCCGTGAAGTTGCCGCGGCGGATGCGATCGGCCTCGGCTTGTTCGGCGGCGTCGAAATATGCGTCGACGACCGAAGTGATCTCGATGCCGCATAGATCCAGCTCGAGCCAGGTCGCGATCGCTTCCGCATCCGTCCGTGTCACTTGGCTGGAGGCGCCGTAGGGGAGAAACGCGGCGTGAACCCGATCGGCGCCGAGAGCCGACACCGCCAGGGTCGCCGCCAGGGCCGAGTCGACGCCGCCGGACAGTCCGACGACGACGCCCGATGCCTCGGTCGTGGCCACCGCGTCTGCGATGAAGCCCTGCAGCACGCGCCAGGCCAGCTCATAGTGGAGCCGGAGGTCGGGGGCCGGCAGAGCGCTCATTCCGGGCCCTCGATGTCCTGCCTCTCGGCGGTCAGCAGCGGCAACCGGCGGCGGACTCGGTCGACCTCGGAGAGGTCGATGGTGGCGACCAGGAGATGCTCATCGAGGAACGGCGCTCGCTCGGTGATTTGGCCGTCCGGCGTCACGACGTGACTGCCGCCGGCATAGAACGACCCCTCTTCGAACCCGACGCGGTTGCAGTAGAGAACCCACGACGTGTCCATGATCGCGGTCGCCCTGGTCAGCGCTTCCCAGGTGTCGTGGCTCTCCGGTATCTCATGCGGACCGATGCGGCCCGGCGCGGCGGACAGGACGACCAACAGGCGGGCGCCGGCTCGGGCCAACCTCCGGGCCGGAATCGGGTGCCAGAGGTCCTCACAGATCAGGATGCCCGCCCGCTCGCCGTCGTAGCGGAATCGTTCGAGTCGATTTCCCGGCGCGAAGAACCGTCCCTCCTGGAAGATCCCATAGGTCGGCAGGTGGATCTTGCGCTGCACGACCTGGACGGCGCCGTCCGCCAGCACGGCAGCGCTGTTGTGCAGCACGCCGCTCGGCATCGCTTCCACGAACCCCACGATGACCGTCATCCCTCGTGCCGCTTTCGCCAGACGGACCAGCTCCGGCGATGCCGACGAGTCGATCGCGACCTGGGGCGTCAGATGGAGGAGTCGATAACCGGTCAGCGACAGCTCCGGGAAGACGAGCAGTTGAACTCCCCGTTCCTGTGCCCGCTCGATCCACTCCAAATGGCGAGTCAAATTGGCCTGCAGCTCACCCAGGCGCGCGTCGATCTGGGCCAGGCCGACGGTCAGTGTGGAGTCCATGGCAAGGAGACAGGCGGGGAATTCGCGCCGCTATGCTAGCATGCCGCGCGGATGCCGAGCATGGGCCGCAACCCACTCTACTTGCTGGTCTTAGCCACTCTCTTGCTGAGCATTCCGCGGCCGCTGTACAGCCAGGAGAAGCCGGCGGATCGGGTCCTCGCCATCGTCGACGAGGAACCGGTCCTGGCCTCGGACGTCGACCAGGTGATCGGCCTCGGCCTGGCGGAGAAGCAGTCCGGCGAGACCGAGGACGCGTTCCGGCACCGTGTTCTCGAGCAGCTCATCGACCAGAAGCTGCGCTTCCATGAGATCGATCGCTACGGGTTCACCGAGATCCCGGTCGACGACGTGGAGAAGAACGTCCAGCAGATTCGTTCGCGCTTCCCCTCGGAGGCGGCATTCGACAAGCGCCTGCAGGAGCTGGGGCTCGACGAGAAGGGCGTCAAGTCGTTGGTCGCGCGGCAGCTCCTGGTTCTCACCTATGTCGATGAACGTCTCGGCCCGCGGGTGTTCATCAGCCTGGACGACATCAGGCAGTACTACGACGACGTGCTGGTGCCCAAGATGAAGGCCGAAAAGCAGCCCGTTCCGGGTCTGGAGAGCGTGCGTGAAGACATCCGAGAGGTGCTCAAGCAGCAACGTCTCAACGAGGAGCTCGACCGCTGGACGGAGGAGCTGCGGCGCCGCGCCGATGTGGTCGACTACAGCCAGACGGAGCATGGGAAGCTGCCGCCGGTAGTGATGGAGAAGAAAGCGGCGCAGTAGCGAGGGACGAGGCCCGCCTCCCGTCCGCCCCGAGGGACGAGGCCCAGCCCACCCCGCGCCGAGGACTGAGGATTCCCTCGCCCCTCGCCCCTCGCCCCTCGCCCCTCGCTACTCGCTACTCGCCAGATTCAACTGCGCTTCTCCACCGTAGAGCTTGCTGTACTCGACATAGCTGCGGATGACCCGGTCGAGGTAATGGCGCGTCTCCTTGAAACCGACCTTGCTGTAGAACTCCTCCGGTCGCAGGCTAAAGCAGTAGCTGCGCCACAGTGCGGCTTGATCCTCCCCGGCGTTGTAAGCGGCGAGCATCGGCAAGACCTGCCCGGCGTAGCGCTCGGCGAGCTCCGACAGGTAGACCGCACCCAGGTTGATGGCGACCTGCGGTTGCCGCAGGTCCTCGGCGCTCGGCGTCGCAATGCCGGCACGGGGAGCCAGTCGCCGGGCGGTGCTGAGCAGGAATTGAGTCAGGCCACGAGCCGCGGCACCTGAGACGGCGTCGGCGTCGAATCGGCTCTCCTCCCGGATGACTGCGGCCAGGAGCATGGTCGGCACGTTCTCCTGGTCGGCGTGCGACTCGATGAGCGGCCGGTAGGGCAGCGGGTAGAGACGAATGCGCAGGGCATCCGGGTAGAGATCGAGTGGCAGGTCACTCGGCAGCCGCTGAGCCAGGATCTCGGCCCGTCGCAACGCCTGCCTGTTGTGACCGGCCCGGGTCAGCAGATCGATGCTGGTCAGAGTCGCCGATGGATCGGAGAGAGGAAAGAGGGAGTAGATCGCGGCGGCGCCCTCGTTCCAAAGCCCAAGAGCGAGCAGCCGGGCCTCGGGCGACTCGAGCGACTCGTTCCACATATCCCAGTTCGCGGGAGCGAGCGACTTGGCGGCGAACACCTGCTGCGTGCGTAGGTCCCGTTGAAAGGCAACGAGCACACTACGCTTGGCGGCTGCGCCCTTGGATTGGTCGTCGCCGAGAAGAAGCCAGGCGGTGTAGAGGCGATCCCGCGTCGGGCCGGTCGCCATCTTCAATCCCTCCTGGATCGCCAACGGTGCGAGCGACGGGGCGGCGAGTCGCTGGCGGGCGATGACCGCCAGAGGCTGATCGGCGTCGAGGCGCAGCACGGTGGCGTAGCGGCGCACCGCCAGGCGGGGATTCCCCGTCAGCTCTTCCAGTCGGCCCCGCCAGAAGGCCTGTTTGATTGCCAGATCTCTGTTGCCGCCCGGGATCAGGTCGAGCCAGTTGGCAGCGCGGTCGGTGCGACCGCGAACCAGGTCGGAGGCGGCCAGGAAGATGGCTGACTGACTGACCAAAGGTTGCCAGGCATGTCGGCTGCGCAAGCTCTGCAGCAGTCCAAGCGCCGCGTCTTCGTCGCCACGTCGCCATTCGAGGCGTAAGGCCGAAAGCAATGACGGTCCTGCGAAGACGCCATCTTGATCGGCGAGGTAGGCCTGGTGAAAGGCCGCCACCGCGCTCGGCCAGTCGCCCAGCAGCTCGAGCGATCGCCCTTGCTGATAGAGCCCGCGGGCGCGCTCCTCTTCGGAGTTCGACTCGGCAGCGTGGCGGGCGAACGCGGTGGCCGCCCGGCCGTACTGGCGCGTCCAGAAGTAACTGCGTGCCAGGGCGTAGCGAAGCTCTTCCGCCTGGCGTGGGGAAGAGACCTCATCGAGAGCCCGAACCAGCCACGGCTCCGCCAACCTGAACTCACGATGCTCGAAGAAGGCCAACGCGATCCGCTGGACCTGTTCGGGGGCGAAACCGGCGCTCGGCAGCGAGACGACGCGATCAGCCGCGGATTTGCCGATGAGATCGGCAGCGTCGTCGTCGAGCAAAGCCAGAAGTACATCGCGTGCCTTGGCCAGATCGCCGTCCCGGGCGGCGCATTCGCCGTCGATGAAACGGATCCGGCGCGCCGCGGCATCCGGCAGGTCGCCATGCACCAGGTCGGCCAACAGCCGGCAGTCGCCGCCACCCGCGATGCTCTCGACCAGGACGTCGGTGAGCGGTGCAACCAGGGAATCGGGAGGATGGTGTCCGAGCGCCGTCGCAGCCAGTCCCGCGGCGACTTCGGGGTGGCCGATCTGTGCCTGCCTGCGGGCCAACTGCAGGCGGGCGAACGGGACCAGGCTGGAGTCGTCGTCGAGGGCGCGGGCGTAGGCGTGGTCGGCGGCGCGTTCGTGGCCCACACGTTCGAGCAGTCGGCCTTCCAGGTAGTCGAGCCCCAGCGGCTTCACCAGCTCCGGCCGCTCTCCGATGAGTTGCTCGAGAGCCTGCAGAGCTTCCGCGTCCTTGCCGTCGTATTGCAGCTCCACCAGAGGGAGACGTGGATCGGTCGGTTGTTCCGCTCGGGAGCCGACCGCGAGCAGCAAGGTAAGAGCAACGGCTGCGACGAGTCTCATCCAGGCGGCCATGTCATGGCTCGACCCCCGAGGAGGTGCAAGTGGATGTGAAACACCGACTGCCCCCCTCCTTCCAGACAGTTGGTCACCAATCGGAACCCGAAGTCATCGAGGCCGAGGCGACGGGCGACCTCCACCGCCTTGAGTTGGAGGCGGCCGAGCAGCTCCGCCTGCTCCGGCTCGACGTCCATCAAGGTGGCGATGTGCTGGCGCGGGATCACCAGGACGTGGACCGGCGCCTGGGGGTCGACGTCGTGAAAGGCGACGAACTCGTCATCCTGCTCGACGATGTTCGCGTTCAGCTCGCCGTTGGCGATCCGGCAAAAGATGCAATCATCCATCACGTTCTCCTGATCGGGTCTATTCGCGGATTCTGCACACCCTGGCGCCCAACCGTCCCAGTTTCTCCTCCATATGAGCGTAGCCCCTGTCGAGGTGGTAGATGCGCGAGACCTCGGTGCGTCCTTCGGCGGCCAGCCCGGCCAGCACGAGGCAGGCCGAAGCGCGCAGGTCAGTCGCCATTACGGCGGCGCCGGCCAGCGGCGTCGGCCCTTGAACCCGGGCGAAATGTCCGTCGACCTCGATATCGGCGCCCATGCGATTGAGCTCGGCGACGTGTTGAAAGCGATTCTCGAAGACCTGCTCGCAGACGGTGCCGACGCCGTTCGCCTGCGTCATCAGGGCGAGATACTGGGCCTGGAGGTCGGTCGGGAAGCCGGGGTGGGGCGCCGTCGTGACGTCGGCGGGGGTGAGCTCCCCGCCGCGCCGCACCCGGACGCCGGCCCGATCCACGTCTACGCGGCACCCGGTCTCGATGAGCTTCTCCAGCAGAGCCGTCAGGTCGTCCGCATCCACGCCTTCGACGGTCACGTCGCCGCCGGTGATCGCCGCCCCGATCAGGTAGGTGCCGGCCTCGATCCGATCCGCGATGATCGCGTGCTCGGCCCCCGCGAGCCGATCCACTCCCTGAATCTCGATGGTCGAGCCGCCGGCCCCCTCGACGCGGGCTCCCATGGCGTTCAGGAGAGCCGCCAGATCGACGATTTCCGGCTCCCGGGCACAGTTCTCGAGCACGGTGTCGCCGCGCGCCAGGGCCGCCGCCATCATCAGGTTCTCGGTGCCGGTCACGGTCGGCACTGAGAAGCGGAATCGGGCTCCGCGCAGCCGCGACGCCGTCGCGGTGACGTAGCCGTGGGCGAGCTCGACGCTGGCTCCCATCGCCTCGAGGCCGGCCAGGTGCTGATCGATCGGGCGGACGCCGATCGCGCAGCCACCGGGCAGCGAGACGCGAGCATGTCCGCGTCGTGCGACCAGCGGCCCGAGCACGAGGACGCTGGCGCGCATGGTCTTGACCAGGTCATAGGGTGCATCGTCGGGCGAGCCATCATCGACCGGGCTGATCCGGACTCCCTCGGCGTGGGCCTCGCTGACCATGCCCAGGTGAGCCAACAACTGCAGCATCGTGCGGATGTCCCGGACGTCGGGCAGGCGGGACAGTGTGACCGCCTCATCGCCCAGGAGAGTCGCGGCCAAGGCCGGTAGGGCGGCATTCTTGGCCCCCTCCGCCGGGATCCGGCCGGTGAGTCGAACGGGGCCGTCGATTTCGAATCGCTCCATGCGTCGCCTCGGCTATTCGCGCCGCCGCTTTAGTACCACAATCCGGTCATGACCGGAGTAGTCGCGCTGCACGGTTTCGACGCGAAATCCATGCTCTCCGGCAAGTCGTTGCACGGATGGTGCCTGATCCTTGCCGATCTCCAGAGCGACAGGAATCGCGTCGCGCAGAGGTTCCAGCTCTTCCAGCAGCCGGGCGATCGTGTCGAGGCCTCCGTCGGCCGAGAACAGCGCCCGGTGAGGCTCGTAGTCGCTGATTTCCCGCGAGAGCTCCGAGATCTCGTCGGGAGAGATGTATGGCGGGTTGGTGACAACGGCGTCGACGGACTCGAGGCGCAGACCGGCGACGAGACTCGCACGGACCAAGTCGACCCGGCCTCGCACGCCGTGTCGCGTCGTGTTGAACGTCGCCACGACCAGCGCCCCGAGCTCGATGTCGGTAGCGATGATGTGAGCGTCTGGCAGCTCGCAGGCGAGGGTGACGGCGACGCATCCGGATCCGGTGCCGACGTCGAGGATGCGCGCATTCCGCGCCAGGCCCAGCGCCAGGCAGGCTTCGATGAGATGTTCGGTCTCCGGCCGGGGGATGAGGACGCGGGGGTCGACAGCGAAGGACCGGCCGTAGAACTCTTGCTCGCCGAGAAGATAGGCGACAGGTTCTCCGGCTAATCTGCGGCTCAGCAGCTCCTCGAAGCGACTCGCGGCGGTCGCCGGGACTGCCGCGCGGTCGCGGACCAGGAGCTGGGCTTCTGAGAGGCCGAGTACGTGCCGCAAGAGCAGGGCCGCCTCGCGGGTCGACGGCCGGTGAGGCGCAGAGGAGAGACGCTTACGCGAGTCAGCGAGAAGGTCCCCAACGGTAATCGCCATCGTCGACCGTTCTATCACGGAGCCGATGCGCTCTGAGGCGAGTAGACTGAGTCGATGGCAAGCTCGGGGGAATCCCTGATCGAATCGGGGCTGGAAAGGGAGCGAGAGACTTCCACCGTGCTGGTCACCGGCGCGACCGGATACGTCGGCGGCCGGCTGGTGCCTCGCCTGCTGGAACGAGGTCACCGAGTTCGAGTGCTGGTCCGAGACCCCGTGCGAATCGAGGGACGGGAGTGGGTCAATGATGTCCACGTCGTGCGGGGGGATCTGCTGGGGCCCGCCTCGCTTCCGGCGGCCTTTGATGGAATTCGGACCGCCTTCTACCTCGTGCATTCCATGGCCGGCGGGGGGGACTTCGCCGCCCGGGATCGCGAGGCGGCGAACAACTTCGTCCGCGCCGGGCGAGGCGTCCACACGATCTATCTCGGGGGCCTCGTGCCTTCCGGCCAGGTGCGTTCCAAACATCTCGGCAGCCGGGTCGAGGTCGGTGAAATTCTGCGGCGCGAGCTTCCCACGACCGAGTTCCGCGCCGGTCCGATCATCGGCTCCGGGTCGGCTTCGTTCGAGATGGTTCGCTACCTGACGGAGCGTCTGCCGGCGATGGTCGCTCCGCGGTGGATTCGCAACACCGTGCAGCCCGTGGCGATTCGGGATGTGCTGAGCTATCTGATCGAGGCGCTCGACCGAGAACCTCTCGGCGTGGTGGAGATCGGAGCCGATCAACTGCGATTCGTGGACATGATGAAGGTCTACGCTGCCGTGCGCGGTCTGCGCCGAGTCATCGTGCCGGTCCCGATTCTGGCGCCACAGCTCGCTGCTCGCTGGGTCGGTCTCGTGACGCCGATCTCGAATCGGCTCGCGGTGCCACTCATCAAAGGCATCCTGCGGCCGGTCCTCGCCGATACGGGGCGCGCCCGAGAACTGTTTCCGGAGATCCAACCACTGCCCTATCGCGAAGCGGTTCGCGTTGCGCTCGAAAGTGTGGACGATGCGCATGTGGAGACCCGCTGGAGCGGGGCTCTGGGGGAGTCGCCCTCCTACGATCTGCGGGATTGGAAGGGCTTGATCCGAGAGGTGCGAACGCGACACGTCCGCGCCGAGGCCGAGACGGTCTTCGCCGTGTTCAACGGACTGGGTGGACGCCGCGGATGGCTGGCGTGGAACTGGGCGTGGTGGCTTCGTGGGTTGTTGGACAAGATGTTGGGTGGGCCGGGGTTGAGGCGAGGTCGTCGGGACCCCGACACCTTGCTTCCGGGAGAGGTCGTCGACTTCTGGCGGGTCGAACGAGTCAAGCCGCCCGATCTGTTGCGGCTGCGGGCGGAAATGAAGTTGCCTGGGCGCGCATGGCTGCAATGGGAAACCACGCCTCAGCACGCCGGCTGTCGCCTGACGCAGACGGCCCTGTTCGCGCCCCGAGGTCTCTCAGGCCTGCTCTATTGGTACACGCTCTATCCGATCCATCGTCTGATCTTCAGCCGTCTGGCGCGGGCGGTGGCACGACGTGCCGAAGCCGTATCGGGCGGGGCGTGAAACGCCCCTCGCCACTCAGTCGACATCAGGCGCGGAGACTTTCGGTCTGAAAATGTTCGGCCAGCGGCTCGATCAACGGGTCGAGATCCCCTTCGAGCACGGCGGGCAACTGATGGAGGGTCAGCCCGATCCGGTGATCGGTCACCCGGTTCTGCGGGAAGTTGTAGGTCCGGATCTTTTCTGAACGATCACCGGAACCCACCATCGAACGTCGCTGGTTGGAGAGTTCTTCCTGAGCTCTCTGCTGTTCGAGCTCCAGCAGCCTGGATTTCAGGACGCGGAGCGCCTTGGCCTTGTTCTTGATCTGGCTCCGCTCGTCCTGACAGGACACCACCAGCCCCGTGGGCAGATGGGTTATGCGAACCGCCGAGTAGGTCGTGTTGACACCCTGCCCGCCGGGGCCAGAGGCGCAGAAGGTGTCGATGCGCAGATCCTTGTCTTCGATCTCCACTTCGACGTCTTCGGCCTCCGGTAGAACGGCGACGGTCACGGCCGACGTGTGGATGCGGCCCGAGGCTTCAGTTTCGGGCACCCGTTGGACGCGGTGGACGCCGCCTTCGAACTTCAGGCGGCTGTATGCTCCCCGTCCTTCGACAATGGCGGAGATCTCCTTGATGCCACGCACCCCGGATTCGGACAGGTCGATGATCTGGACGTTCCATCCCTGGCTCTCGGCATAGCGGCTGTACATGCGGAACAACTCGGCCGCGAACAGCGTCGCCTCATCCCCCCCGGTTCCGGCGCGAATTTCGAGGACGACGTTGCGGGCGTCGTTGGGATCTTTCGGCAGGAGCTCGACGCGGAGACGCTCGGCGAGCTCGTCGCGGCGCCGGCCGAGCTGGTCATGCTCTTCTGTTGCCATCTCGTAGAGCTCGTCGCCCTTGCTCAGGCCCGCCAACATCTCCTCGGTCTCCCCGAGTTGCCGCTCGACGTCCTGATACTCGCGATAGAGGCGCACCACACCCTGGATCTCGGCCAGTGCCTTGCCGGCCTCGCGCGAGCGATTTGGATCCGTGGCCACTGCGGGATCGGCCAGCGTCGCGGTGAGCTCCTGATGCCGCTTCACGAGGGTGTCGAGCTGTTCAAACATGGCGGTATTCGCGCAAACTTCGTTCGGTGAATGTCAGAGTATCGCGTCTCGGTGCAGATACACGGGTCCCTCGCGTGGCGATTGCCACGCCGGAAACTGCGCTGAGCTGGCTAGGAGCTCTTGCCGTACCGGCGCTGGAAACGCTCGACCCGGCCGGCCGAGTCGACCAGCTTCTGCTTGCCGGTATAGAAGGGGTGACACTCGTTGCAGATCTCGAGGCGCATATCGTCCTCGGTGGAGAGGGTCTCGAAGCTGTTGCCGCAGGCGCAGGTCACCCGTACGAGATGGAGTTCGGGATGGATGTCGTTCTTCACGGTGCTTGTCCTTCGTTCGTGTGTTGACACGGGGCGCTTCTGTGGTCGGTTCTTCGTCGAGCCACCGCGGCGGGTAAGAGTACCGTAGGGCGACGGCGGTGGCAACTCGAGCCATGCCGGTCGTGGGTCCGTCCAGCGGCGGGACCCTGCACGGCCGGTATCCCACGTCCGTGCTCGCCGGGCTGCGCGCGGGCGCGGGGGCCTTCCGTCCGTTACCCACCGCTGGACGGACCCACGACCTACCGACTCGGTCTGCGGGTTGTTCCGGCGGTGGTGAGTTGACTGATAGGGGTAAACTCTCGGGTCTCGAGATTTATTCCCTACCTGTCTGTCGTCAGACGCTGGAGGAGGTCATGAAGCATCGGCTCTTGTGTCATCTGGTCGCGGCTCTCCTGGTCGTGTTTGTCTGGGTGCCCGCTTCGGCGCACGCCGCGACGGCGCCGATCCTGCTTCGTCCGGCGGCGGTATTCACATCCGAGAGCGACGCCGTTCACACGGGTTGGGTGGTTCTGGTCTCGGGCGAGCGGATTCAGGCGGTCGGCCCGGAGTCCAGCATGCAGATCCCGGCAAACGTCGAGATCATCGACCTGTCGGGTATGACCCTGCTGCCGGGGCTGATGGATCTCCATTCGCACATCTTTCTCCACCCTTACAGCGAGACGCTATGGGATGACCAGGTACTGAAGGAGCCTGTGCCTTACCGGACGATCGAGGCGGTGCAACATGTCCGGGCAACGCTGATGGCGGGTTTCACCGGGCTGCGCGACCTGGGGACGGAAGGCGCCGGCTACGCCGATCTCTCGGTGAAGCGCGCCATCCAGGAGGGCCTGATTCGGGGTCCGCGCCTTCAGGTTGCCACTCGCGCGATCGTCGCGACGGGTTGCTATGGCCCGGGCCCGCGCGGCTTTCGTCCCGACCTGGACCTGCCGAAGGGCGGGCAGGAGGCGAGCGGCGAAGAGGAGATCCTCAACGCGGTTCGCGAGCAGGCGGGTCACGGCGCCGACTGGATCAAGGTCTACGCGGATTACCGTTGTGGACGCGATGGCGCGGAGGTGCCGACGTTTACCCAGCATGAGCTCGACGTCCTGGTCGAGGCGGCGCACTCGCTGGGGCGCAAGGTATCGGCCCACGCCATGACGCCGGAGGGGATGCGCCGGGCGGTCGTTGCCGGGGTGAACACGGTCGAGCACGGCTATCAGGGGACCAAGGAAGTCTTCGACCTGATGGCGCAGAAGAAAGTCGCCTATTTTCCGACCCTGACCGCCGCCGAGGCCTATGGCGAGTACTTCGAGGGCTACGTGCCCGGGAAGTCACAGCCGACCGAGGACATGAAGAACGTGGCGCATGCATTCGAGCTGGCACTGCAGGCCGGCGTGACCATCGGCCTGGGCAGTGACGTCGGGGTGTTCACTCACGGCGACAACTGGCGTGAGCTCCACTGGATGGTGAAGGACGGGATGACCCCCGCCCAGGCCTTGCGCGCTGCAACGGCGGTCAACGCCGAGGTCGTCGGGCGAGGGGACGAGCTGGGGCGTATTCGAGCCGGAATGCTGGCCGATCTCGTGGCGGTTCAGGGCGACCCCACGGCCAATATCGATGCGGTGCGCGACGTGCACTTCGTGATGAAGGGTGGCGAAGTGGTGCGCAACGACAGCGACTGATTCGCCACCCAAGGCAGAGGGCGCGGCAGACTACCCGACAAGGTGGGTGGGTTCCCACCCGATCACCTGTTCCCTATCCGGCCGGCCCGTTTCTAACATGGGAACATGCCGGCTACAGTTGTCGATTCCGGGGTCGAGAAAGCCGCGCCGGACGTCGTTCCGCGGGCCAGGGTGGCGATCGACGGCAACCAGGCGGTGACCTCGGTCGCCTTCCGCACCAACGAGGTGATCGCCATCTACCCGATCACCCCCGCTTCGCCGATGGGCGAGTTGGCCGACGAGTGGGCCGCGAAGGGACAGGCCAACCTGTGGGGCATGGTGCCCACCGTGATCGAGATGCAGTCCGAGGGCGGCGCTTCCGGGGCGGTGCACGGATCGCTGCAAGCAGGCGCGTTGACGACCAGTTTCACCGCGTCGCAAGGCCTGCTGTTGATGATCCCCAATCTCTACAAGATCGCCGGCGAGTTGACGCCCTTCGTATTGCACGTGGCGACGCGTTCGGTGGCCAGCCACGCCTTGTCCATCTTTTGCGACCACTCGGACGTGATGGCGTGCCGCCAGACCGGCATGGCCATGCTGGCGGCCAACTCGGTGCAGGAGGCGCATGACTTTGCACTGATCGCTCAGGCCGCCTCACTGCGCTCGCGGGTGCCGTTCATCCATTTCTTCGACGGCTTTCGCACCTCGCATGAGGTCGCCAAGATCGAGGAACTGGGTGACGACGACCTGCGGGCGCTGCTGGACGTCGACGCGATCGCGGCGTTTCGGGAGCGGGCATTGACGCCGGACAGACCGGTCATTCGGGGCACGGCGCAGAATCCGGACGTCTTCTTCCAGGCCAGGGAAGCGATTGAGCCCTTCTATCAAACCTGCCCGGAGATCGTCGATCAAGCGATGCGCCGGTTCGGCGAACGGGTCGGCCGCCACTACCACCTCTTCGACTACTACGGCCATCCCGAAGCCGAGCGGGTGATGGTCATCATGGGCTCCGGCGCGGAGACTGCTGAAGAGACGGTGGACTGGATGGTGGGGAAGGGTGAGAAGGTTGGCCTGATCAAGGTTCGGCTATACCGCCCCTGGGCGGCGGAAGCGTTTCGCCAGGCGCTGCCGGCGAGCGTCCGTTCGATCGCGGTGATGGACCGGGTCAAGGAGGCGGGCAGCGTCGGCGATCCGCTCTACCTCGACGTCGTGGCCTCGCTCTGGCAAGGCAACGATCTGACCGAGATCGGCAAGCACGGCTTCGGCGATGTCCTGGTCGCGGCGGGACGTTACGGCCTGGGTTCGAAAGAGTTCGACCCGGCCTGCGTCAAGGCGGTCTTCGACGAGCTGGCAAAGGACGACCCGAAGCGGCAATTCACCGTCGGCATCATCGACGACGTCAGCCATAGCTCGCTCGAGGTGGATCCCAGCTTTGACATCGAGCCCTCGGATCGCGTCCGGGCCGTCTTCTTCGGTCTTGGTGCCGACGGCACAGTGGGCGCCAACAAGAACTCGATCAAGATCATCGGCGAGGAGACGGACAACGAGGCTCAGGGCTACTTCGTGTATGACTCGAAGAAGTCCGGCGCCAGCACGATCTCTCACCTGCGCTTCGGCAAGTCGCCCATCCATTCCACCTACCTGGTCAAGCAGGCCAGCTTCGTCGCCTGCCATCAGTTCAACCTGCTCGATCGCCTCGACGTCCTGGCGCTAGCGGCCCCCGGTGCCACGTTGCTGCTCAACGCCCCATACTCGGCCGAGGCGGTGTGGGCTCACCTGCCGCTCGAGGTGCAGACGGCAATCCTGGACAAGGGGCTGGAGCTCTGGTCGATCAACGCCGATGAAGTGGCGACCGAAGTTGGGCTCGGCAAGCGCATCAATACCATCATGCAGGTCTGCTTCTTCGCCATCTCGGGCGTGCTGCCGCGCGACGAGGCAATCCAGCGAATCAAGGAGGCGATCGAGAAAACCTATGGCCGGCGCGGCCGCGAGGTGGTGCGTCGGAACTATGCCGCAGTCGACTCCGCGCTGGAGCACTTGCATCGCATCGAGCCCGGCGCTGCGGGCTCGACCCGTCACCGGCCGCCCATCGTTTCCGAGCAGGCGCCGGACTTCGTACAGAAGGTGACGGCGGTGATGATGGCGGGCAAGGGCGACCTGCTGCCGGTGTCGGCGATGCCGGTCGACGGGACCTGGCCGCTGGGCACGTCGGCCTGGGAAAAGCGCGCCATCGCCCCTTCGATCCCGATCTGGGACCCCGGCATCTGCATCCAGTGCAACCAGTGCGCTCTCGTCTGCCCCCATGCCGCCATCCGCACCAAGGTGTACGACCCCGGGGCCCTCGCCGGGCGGCCGCAGGCCTTTTTGTCGGATACGTACAAGGCGGGCGAATTCAAGGGTCTGGCCTACACGGTGCAGGTGGCGCCGGAGGACTGCACCGGCTGCCAGCTCTGCGTGGAGATTTGCCCGGCCAAGGATCGGACGAACCCGCGTCACAAGGCAATCGACATGGAGCCGATCGGTGAGCACCTGCAGCGCGAACGGACTAATTTCGAGTTCTTCGTGCAGTTGCCTGAGGCCGATCGCACTCTCATCCAGCGTTGGGACGCAAAGTCGTCGCAGGTGCTGCAGCCGCTGTTCGAGTTCTCCGGCGCCTGCTCCGGCTGCGGCGAGACGCCGTACATCAAGCTGTTGACACAGCTCTACGGCGATCGGCTGCTGATCGCCAACGCCACCGGGTGCTCGTCGATCTATGGCGGCAACCTGCCGACCACGCCCTACACCACGAACGCCGAAGGCCGCGGGCCGGCCTGGTCGAATTCACTCTTCGAGGACAACGCAGAGTTCGGGCTGGGGATGAGGCTGGGGGTGGACAGTCTTGCCGATCAGGCGGCGGCGCTCGTCCGCATGCTGGCCCCACAGCTCGGAGACGATCTCGCCACCGGCCTGCTCGACGGAGCCGCGGACGGCAGTGAGGCTGGACTCGTTGCGCAGCGGCAACGAGTGCGGGCGCTGCGCGAGCATCTACGCTCCCTTTCCGATGATCCGGCGGCGCGCAAGCTCGACCAGCTGGCTGACTATCTAGTCAAGAAGAGCGTCTGGCTGGTTGGAGGGGACGGCTGGGCCTATGACATCGGCTATGGAGGCGTTGATCACGTCCTGAGCAGCGGTCGGGACGTCAACATCCTGGTGCTCGACACCGAGGTCTATTCGAATACCGGCGGCCAGCAGTCCAAGGCGACACCGATGGGCGCGGCCGCCAAGTTCGCGGCCGCCGGTAAGGAGTTGGGCAAGAAAGACCTGGGCCTGGAAGCGATGAGCTACGGCACTGTCTACGTGGCGCAGATCGCCTTCGGCGGCAAGATCAACCAGACCGTGCAGGCGTTGAAGGAGGCCGACGCGTTCCCGGGTCCGTCCATGGTCATTGCTTTTTCGCACTGCATCGCCCACGGGTACGACATGGCGTTCGGCGCGGCCCATCAGGAGCTCGCCGTCGAGACCGGCTTCTGGCCGCTCTATCGCTACGATCCCCGACGCGTGGAGGAGGGCAAGCCGCCACTGGCGCTCGACATGCGCCGTCCGAGCCGCAAGCTGCGCGACTACATGGAGACTGAGACCCGATTCCGCATGGTGGAGAAAATCGATCGGGATCGTTACAAGCGCTTGCTGGAAGCGGCGCAACAAGAAGTCAATCGCCGCTATGCGGTCTATGAGCAACTGGCCGGCATCACTATTCCCCTGGACGAGGAGAAGGACGTTACCCCGTCATGAGTGCCGATCTCTCTACCCACTATCTCGGCCTCGAGCTGCCGCACCCCTTCATCACCGGAGCGTCGCCCTTGGCCGACGACCTCGACATGGCAAAGCGCGTCGAGGATGCGGGCGCGGCGGCCATCGTGCTGCGGTCGCTGTTCGAGGAGCAACTGCAGGCGGAGGAGTTGGCCACGCACGAGGCGCTCGACTGGCACGCGGAGAGCTTTGCGGAGGCCACGACCTTCATGCCCGACCGGCACGACTTCACCCTCGGGCCCGACGAGTACCTCGAACAGCTGCAGGCGGTGCGCGAAGTCGTCGACGTTCCGGTGATCGGGTCGCTCAACGGCATCACGCCGGGTGGATGGCTGGAGTTCGCCCGATTGATCGAGCAGGCGGGCGCGGCGGCCCTCGAGTTGAACCTCTACCAGCTCGCGACCGACCCGACAGAAACGGCCGAGGACCTGGAGCGTCAGACCCGGGAGGTCGTGACCACGGTGGCTTCGAGCGTTGATATCCCCGTCGCGGTGAAGTTGTCGCCCTTCTATACCGCGCTGGCCAGTTTTGCGCGTGACCTGGCGCTCTCCGGCGCGGCGGGGTTGATTCTGTTCAATCGGTTCTACCAACCGGACATCGACACCGAAGAGCTGGTAGCCGAGCCGGCGCTGCACCTGTCGGACTCGTCAGAGCTGCTGCTTCGCTTGCGTTGGTTGGCGATCCTGCGCGGGCAGATGGTTACCTCGCTGGCCTGCTCCGGCGGCGTCCACACCGTCCTGGACGCGGTCAAGGCGATCATGTGCGGCGCGGACGCAATACAGCTCGTCTCGACGGTGCTACGCCACGGCCCCGAGAAGTTCACCGAGCTGCGCGACGGCCTGCGCGAGTGGCTGGACGAGCACGAGTACGCTTCGGTGAAGGAGATGAAGGGATCGATGAGCCTCGAGCATTGCCCCGACCCCAAGGCCTTCGAGCGCGGCAACTACATGCGCATTCTGCAGTCCTGGCGGTTCTGAGGAGAAGCCGCCAGCTGCCGGCCGCCAGCCCCCAGTCCCCAGAAGGCTACCCGCTGCCCGTTTCCCCATCCGGTACTGAACGGTTCTGTTGTGGTTATCCCGTCCGGGCAAGAAGCAAGAGCGACACACCTGTCTACTTCTTGTATTCCCGTCTGAAAGCTGGAAGCTGGCGGCTGGTAGCTGGTGGCCTCTGCGCCCTTCTCCCCCA
>Ga0307436_1000185_pt1 | contig 27254 bp, 28 predicted proteins | sample SalMarWE160440MG_FD_202513 | JGI IMG/M metagenome (GOLD analysis project Ga0307436, IMG submission 202513) | Salt marsh sediment microbial communities from the Plum Island Ecosystem LTER, Massachusetts, United States - WE1604-40 | ecosystem: Environmental > Aquatic > Marine > Intertidal zone >...
TCAGCGAATCCTTCGCTGAGGCAATGTCCAAGCTCTTCGTCGAGGTGCTCATCGCGCCGGACTTCGACGAGGCGGCGCTGGAGCGACTCTCGGGCAAGTCCAACCTCCGTCTGCTCCGCGCACCGAACTTCAGGGCGGCCACGGGAGCGATCGAGCTGCGCGCCATCGACGGCGGTTTTCTCGCCCAGACCCCGGACAGCGCGGCCGACGACGACAGCCAGTGGACCTGTCCGACCCGCCGCCAACCGACGGAGTCGGAACGTCGGGCGATGCGATTCGCCTGGAAGGTCGTCCGTTTCGTCAAGTCGAACGCCATCGTGCTCACCAACGAGTCCCAGACCGTCGGCGTCGGGGCCGGCCAGATGAGCCGGGTCGACTCCTGCCACCTGGCTATCCAGAAAGCGCAGCTTCCGACCGAAAATACCGTTGCCGCGTCTGACGCCTTCTTTCCCTTCCGTGACGGAATCGACGTGCTGGCGGCGGCCGGAGTGAAGGCCATCGTGCAACCGGGCGGCAGCAAGAGAGACAGCGAGACCATCGACGCGGCGGACGAGCACGGAATCGCGATGTTGATGACCGGCGTGAGGCACTTCCGCCACTGAGCGGCGCCCGTCCCGGCACCATGAGCTCACCTCGGTCAATCTCACGAGCCGGCCTGATGGCCGGGCTGATCATGGGGACGCTGTTGGCCGGACCCGGAATGTCGCAACCGCCGTCGACCACGGAGGACGCGTGGGGCGCGCTCGCGGCGCTACGCGACCACCTGGTCGAACGCGGACCGCAGCGAGTCGATTTCACTCAGACGTTCACTCCGGCGGGATTCAAGGAGGGAGACCAGGAGCAAGGCGAGATGGCCATCGCACTGCCCGACTGCCTGCGCTGGGACTACGCGGCGCCGTACCGCAAGGTCTATCTGCTGTGCGGCAACGAGGTCTACTCGTGGAACCCGGGCGAGCCCAGCGGCCGCCGTTACCCCGTCGACTCGGAACGGACGCCCGGCCTCGATCTGCTCCGCATGCAGGTCGAAGCGCTGCGACAACGCTACGTGGCGCACATGACGTCGGAGGGTCAGCATCTCAGCGTAACGCTGACGCCGCTGCAAACCGTGTCCGACATTCGAGATGCTACGTTCGAGCTCGATCCTGGTCGTACGACTCTCATCGCGCTCACCTACCACGACCAAGAGGATGGCCTCACCAGCTTCGCTTTCTCCAACTACCGTCCGCTCGGCGAACTCGACCTGTTCTCACCGCCGAGTGAGTTGAGTTGGCAGACCGACTGAGCCGATCCGATCGGCTCGATCGAACTCCCCGGAGAACCCGCAGCCGACGACTCGGCTCGGCAGCCGGCCGGATGGATTCCGTATAATGCCTGCGCATCACCGCCCAGAGACCACATGAACTCGATCAACGCGCAGCGGCGAAGCCCCCGGAAGCCTCGCCACACAGGCCGGCGCGCGCTGGTGGCCACCGCTGTGAGTGCGGTGCTCCTGGCACTGCCGGTCGGCTCGAAGGCGCAGACCGCGCCTCGCACCATCGACATCAGTGGCGTGATCAGCGATCCAGCAGGGCATCCGCTGCCGGAGGTCACCGTCGTGTTCGAGGCGGCCCGGCGGGGGCTCAGCCTGCGCGGCTTGCGCATGGAGACCGGGAAGACCGAGGAGCGTCGTGCGGTGACCAATCAGCGCGGCCTCTATACCGTGCATTGGCCGTACGATCCGTTCTTCAATCACTTCGAGGTCCGGGTCGAGATTCCGGTGCGCAAACCGGATGGAGAGCACAGCGAGATTCTGGCGCATGCCGAGCTCTCGAATGTCGGCTCCGGTTCTAATCCCGTGGTCGCCAATCTGACCGTGCAACGAGCCGAGCTCTTGCGCTCATTGAAGGAGTTTCTGGCCCAAATCGACACTGCGGACGAACGCTCCGTCTACCAGAAGATGGGCAAGCCGGACGAGGTCGATCGGCATCAGGCCTCGGGCCAGGAGGAGTCCGCATGGTGGTACTTCGAAGCCGGCAAGGTCTTCTTCTTCCAATCAGGGAAGTTGCAGGAAACACGTCAGTTCACACCGGTTCGCCCCTTCTGACTCACCCGTAGCCCACTCACGAGGAGTCCAGAGCTTGACCGCCAATCCACCGTCGACCGCCTCCAGTGCTCGAGCCCGGCCGTATTCAGCCGGTCGCTTTCTCGACCTGATACAGCCCAAGCTGAAGGCGACGGAGGCGCTGTTTCACCAGCAGCTGAGCTCCGAGGTTCCCTTCATCCGGGAGGCGGGCGAGTACATCTTCCGCGGCGGCGGCAAGCGCGTGCGGCCTGCCCTGCTGCTGCTTGCGGCGCGGTTGCTCGATCTCGACGGGGCTGAGGAGGTCACCTACGCGGCTGCAGTGGAACTCATCCACACCGCGACGCTGATTCACGATGACATCATCGATCACGCCCCCTTGCGGCGCGGACAACAGACGCTGAATCAGGTCTGGGGCAACAGCCTCACCGTGTTGCTCGGCGATTGGCTCTACACGACAGCCATGCATGAGTCACTCCGCCACGGCAACGTGGAGGTCATCCGCGCGCTCTGCGTGGCCACGCGCGAGATGACGGAGGGAGAGCTCCTGGCCCTGCAGCGCCTCGGTGCCGCCGATCTCACGGCCGATGAGTACTTTCAGATCATCAATCGCAAGACGGCTCGCCTATTTGCCGCGGCCTGCGCCGTGCCCAGCTTGATCGACCCCGTCCAGAGAGAGGCTGGAGCGGCCCTGAGCCGTTACGGGGAAGCCCTCGGCATGTGCTTCCAGCTGGTCGATGACCTGCTGGACTTCACGGCTCGAGAAGAAGACCTCGGAAAGCCGGTGCTCTCCGATCTCAAAGAGGGGAAGATGACCCTGCCCATTCTCCTCGCCTTGCCACGCCTGGAGGACGGCCGCAAGGCGGCCATTGCCAGCGTCCTGCAGTCAGGCGGCTTCGACGAGATCTCGAGCAGCGAGATCCTTCACATCGTCGAGTCGGAAGGAACCCTCGAGGAGACTCGTGAGATGGCTCGCAACTACGCCCGTCAAGCCCGTGAGTCACTCGCCTTCTTTCCCTCGTCGGCCGCTCGCGAGGCCTTGGAGATGGCGCCAGATTTCATCCTCAGCCGGCGTTCGTAGCTCCGGAGGCGTCAGCCCGAAGGCGCCGGGCATGGTGTGCAGCGGAACCGGCTGCCAGGAGCGCGGGGCCGGGTCGCTGTAGCCATACACCTGCGCGCTCCGCAGACCGGGCATTCCGAGCACCAGCGCGTAGCGGAAACGGCGCATTTCGGCGTCGAGCCAGTAGCTCTGACCGCGCTCCAGCACGACCAGGGCGGCTGGAGGCTGCTCGTCCGGATCTGGCAGCTGGTCACCGAGGTAGAGGAGACCGGGAGTCGGGTGAGGACCTTCGAACCCGAGCACCAGCAGCCCTTCGACCTGCGTACGGAAATCGACCCGCATCGCGATCATGCGCCGGCCGGCCCCCGTCGGATCGGCACTCATCCACCTGCCGCCGAGCGTCGGGTCTTGCCGCACTGGAGCTCGGACGCCAGTTTGCCGAAGCACCTCTCGCAGTGGCATACGAGGCGCGGACGCCGCCGTCGGTCCCCAACGCCCGAACGGCGGAGCCGCGATTGCGACCGCTCGCGGGAGCGAAGCGAGGCGACCTTTGTCGCGCAGGAACGCAGGTCGCCAGACCCGGGAGACGTGCCAGCGTTCGTCGCTTCCCACATCCGACTGCGGTGCGGCCGGAAAATGCAGATTGGCAAAGAATCCCCCGACACCTCGGCCCGATCGCAACTCGACCAGGAGCCGGTTCTCGCCGGGCCGCAGGAGATCCGCGATCGCATACTGATCGAGCCCATCGCCGGGGCGGTAGCGGCCACACCCCACGAGCGCTCCATTGACCCACACCACGTACTCTTCATCGGCCAGGATCAACAATTGCGCCGCCTTCGGCGTCCGCTCCAGGGTGAACTCGCGCAACGCCACGAAAGCCTGCGGGCCACTCCAACGGCTGGTATGCGGCTCCCATATCCATTGGGCATCCCCTACCGGGAGGTCGCGCGGCCCCGCCAACGCCGTCAACCAGTGTTCGGCCACCAATGCCATGGCGATGGCGCCCAGCACGACGGCGAAGATGAGGCTACGGCGGGATCGAGCTGAGGGCGTAGGCGGCACCCGCGAAATGTAGCATCACGAGGCCGCCACGGTAATTCACCACTGCGCGGCGTCGCCGAGCGCCCCCCTACCCCTCCATTGACGTTGTAGCCGACGTCACGCTAAATTAGGTCGTGCCCCCCACAGAATCCCAGTCGAACCGGGCGAAGCCGTCCGAAACCCCGGCCCGAACGGCCGCCGTCGCCATTCCAGCTCGCTTCGGCTCCACCCGGCTTCCCGGCAAGCTCCTGCGATTGCTCGCCGGACGGCCGCTGATCGAGCACGTCTACCGCCGCGCCACGGCGGTCGACGGCCTGACCCGGGTGGTGGTGCTGACCGATGATCAACGGATCCGCGAGACGGTCGAAGAGTTCGGCGGCCAGTGCGAGATGACTCCAGCCGACTGCCTCTCCGGCACCGATCGCATCGCCTGGGCGGCGCGGCATTGGAGCGAGGACGTCGTGGTCAACCTGCAGGGGGACGAGCCGCTCATCGATCCCGCCGACATCGCTCGACTGGCTCACCATCTGATCGACAATCCGTCCGACTCCATCGCCACCCTCGCCGCTCCGGCGACGCAAGCCGCCTATGAGGATCCGCACGTCGTCAAAGTGGTGTTCGACTCCTCAGGCCGAGCGCTCTATTTCAGCCGGGCGCCTATCCCGTATCGCCGCCAGGAGACGGACGCAAGACCGTATCGGCATGTCGGGATCTATGGATACCAACGTCAGGCTCTGCTCGAATTCGCGGCTCTGCCGCAGTCGCCGCTCGAACAAACCGAGTCGCTCGAACAACTCCGAGCCCTCGAGAATGGCCTCTCCATTCGCGTTCTGCTGACCGACGAAGCCATGCCCGGGGTCGATACAATGCAAGACCTCGAACGGGTTGAATCGTTGCTGCAGTCCCGGCGCTCGCAGGGTTCGGAAGCCATCGACAAACTGGACGAAGGGGTCTGAGACATGGCGACAAAGTACATCTTCATCACCGGCGGCGTGGTCTCTTCGCTCGGCAAGGGCGTGGCGGCGGCCTCGGTCGGCGCGCTGCTCGAAGCCCGCGGCTTCTCCGTCACCATCATGAAGCTCGATCCCTACGTCAATGTCGACCCCGGCACCATGTCGCCCTATCAGCACGGGGAGGTCTTCGTCACGGACGACGGAGCCGAGACCGATCTCGATCTGGGGCACTACGAGCGCTTCACCCACACGCTGACCTCGAAAATGCACAACTACACGACCGGCAAGATCTACGAGGCGGTGATCAACAAGGAGCGGCGCGGCGACTACCTCGGCAAGACGGTGCAGGTGATTCCTCACATCACCGATGAGATCCAGGAAGGCATGCGACGGGTGGCGGACGATCTCGACGTGGTGATCGTCGAGATCGGCGGCACCGTGGGCGACATCGAGTCCTTGCCGTTCCTGGAAGCAATTCGCCAGTTCCGCCTCGAACTGGGTCGCACCAATGCAGTCAACATCCACCTCACCCTGGTGCCCTACATCGCCGCCGCCGACGAGCTCAAGACCAAACCGACCCAGCATTCGGTTCGTGAGCTGCGGGAGATCGGCATCTCACCGGACATCTTGCTCTGTCGAGTGGATCGTCCGTTGCCGGACGAGCTAAAGCGCAAGATCGCCTTGTTCTGCAACGTGGAGCCCGAGTCGGTCATCTCGGCACGCGACGTGACCACCGTGTATGAGGTGCCTCTTTCGTTCGCGCGCGAGGGTCTGGACGAGATCCTCCTGGAGGCGCTGAATCTGCCGCGCTACCCGCGCGACCTGGGCAACTGGGAGACACTGGTCGGCAAGATCAAGAATCCGAAGCATCGGGTACGCATCGGCATCATCGGCAAGTATGTCGAGCTGCCCGACGCCTACAAGAGCCTCAACGAGGCCCTGGTGCACGGCGGAATCGCCAATGACAGCGCGGTCGAACTGGTGTACATCGACGCCGAACAGCTCGAGGGCGAGAAGTGGCCGCGCGAGGTCTTCGACGTCGATGGCCTGCTCGTGCCGATCGGGTTCGGGCCACGCGGCACGGAGGGGAAGATCCGGGCAATTCGATATGCGCGCGAACACGACGTGCCGATGTTCGGCATCTGCCTCGGCATGCAGTGCATGGTGATCGAGTTCGCGCGCAACGTCTGCGGCATCTCCGACGCGACCTCGTCCGAATTCGACGCCGACGCCGCGCACGCCGTGATCTACAAGCTGCGCGACCTCCTCGGCGTGGAGGAAATGGGCGGCACGATGCGCCTGGGTGCCTACCCGTGCGTGATCCAGCCGGGAACGTTGGCTGAACGCAGCTATGGCGAGACCGAAATCAGCGAGCGCCATCGCCACCGCTACGAGGTGAATCAGAAGTATCTCGAGCAGCTCAAGGCGGGAGGTTTGCGGGTCGCCGGCATGAGCCCGGACGGCAAGTTCGTGGAGATGGTCGAGCTACCCGACCATCCCTGGTTTCTCGGTTGTCAGTTCCACCCGGAGTACAAGTCCAAGCCCTTCGCGCCCCACCCCCTGTTCATTTCCTACATCGGAGCGGCTCTGGAGAATCGGCAACGCAAGTCACGCGACGAGCGCGCCGTGGACACGGTCTCGGTCGGCAACGAGGCTCACACGGAGGCCAATTGACGGACCACCCCTGCGTGGAGATGGTTCCCGGGACGGAACTCGGAGGGGCCGTGATGGCTGTCGTGGCCGGACCGTGCGTCATCGAGAACGCCGCCACGACCATGCAGGCCGCCGAGGCGCTGCGCGACATCGCACGGCGGCACTCGGTGCCGCTCATCTTCAAAGCCTCCTTCGACAAAGCGAATCGCAGCTCGATCCGCAGCTTTCGCGGCCCTGGTCTGGAGAAGGGCCTCGAGATCCTGCGCCAGGTCGGAGCGGCGACCGGCTTGCCGTTGCTGACCGATGTCCACGAGCCGGCACAGTGCGAAGCCGCGGCCGAGGTCTGCGCGGTCCTCCAGGTCCCCGCGTTTCTTTGCCGTCAGACGGACCTGTTGCTGGCCGCAGGGCGCACGGGCCGCTCGATCAACATCAAGAAGGGCCAGTTCATGGCGCCGGATGAGATGATCCGCGCCGTGGAGAAGGTGACCAGCACCGGCAACGACAGGGTAACAGTGACCGAGCGCGGCGCTTCGTTCGGCTACCACAACCTGGTTGTCGACATGCGTGCCTTCAGCATGCTGCATGCCGCAGGCATCGCAGTGCTCTACGACGTGACCCACTCGCTCCAGCTGCCCGGCGCAGAAGGAGAAACCAGTGGCGGGCGGCGCGAGTTTGCCGAACCGCTGGCCCGGGCCGCCGTGGCGGCCGGCGCCGACGGCCTCTATCTCGAGGTCCATCCGAATCCGGAAGAGGCGCTGTCTGATCGGGCCACTCAACTGGCGCCTGACCGGGCCGAAGCGCTGATCTCTCAATGCGCCCGACTGTATTCGATGTTGCACGGATCGATGCCCGGAGGCGCCGGATGAGCGACTCGCCCTCCCCGCGCGACGTCGCGCGCCAGGTCCTGCGCATCGAAGCGGCGGCGATCGAGGGTCTCCTGCCCCAGCTCGACGAGTCGTTCGATCGCGCCGTCGAGACGCTCGGCGCCTGTCGTGGCCGCGTCGTGTGCACCGGGATGGGCAAGAGCGGATTGATCATGAAGAAGGTGGCGGCGACGCTCGCATCCACCGGCACGCCGGCCTTCTTCCTCCATCCTGCCGAAGCAGTTCACGGGGACCTCGGCATGGTGACCGAGGACGACGTCGTCCTGGCCGCATCCTATTCAGGCTCGACCGAAGAGCTCCTGCGCCTGGTCGAGACGCTCAAACGACTCGGCGTCCCGCTGATCATCATGACGGGCAACGCCGACAGCCCGCTGGCCCGCCACGCCGATTGCCATCTGTCTGTCTTCATCGACCAGGAGGCCTGCCCGAACAACCTGGCGCCCACCGCCTCGACGACGGCGACCCTGGCGCTGGGAGACGCGCTGGCAATGGCGCTGCAAAGTGCCAAGGGGTTCACGCCGGAGGACTTCGCCCGATTCCATCCCGGTGGCCGCCTCGGAAAGCGCCTGCTTCGCGTGCGGGAGCTCATGCACTCCGGCGACGCCCTACCCCGGGTGACAGAGGTCACGTCGATGAAGGACGCCATCTATGAGATGTCGGCCAAGCAGCTGGGGATCACCGCCGTCACCGACCCGGAGGGGCGTCTCGTCGGCTGCATCTCGGATGGCGATCTGCGCCGCTTGCTGGAACACGATGGAGATCTGTTGCGGCGCACCGCCGGAGAGTGCATGCACACCGAGCCGCTGACCATTCCGGCCGACGAGCTCGCCGCTGCCGCCCTGGCCCGCATGGAAGACAAGCGGATCACCTCGCTGTTCGTGTGCGACGAAGCGCGTCGACTCGAGGGCATCGTCCATCTGCACGACCTCTGGCGTCTGGAGCTGTTTTGAGTGAGGCGCTGCTGACCGCCGCCGAGTTCTCTCGTCGGGCCACGGCCCTGGAGTGGGTGCTGATGGACGTCGACGGCGTGCTGAACGACGGACGCCTCCACTACTCGCGTTCCGGTGAATCCCTGAAGACGTTCCATGTCCGCGACGGCATGGGGATGCGTCTCGCCCGGCGGGACGGACTGAAGCTGGGGCTGATCTCTTCCCGCACGTCAGCCCCGCTGGCACACCGCGCAGAAGAGCTGCAGCTGGACGCGGTCTTGACCGGGCGCGACGCGAAAGGGGCGGCCTTCGATGATTTCTTGGAGAAGTACGGCACCGCGCCGCAAAACGTTGCCTTCATCGGCGACGACCTGCAGGATCTGATCGTCCTGGCGCGCGCCGGACTGGCCTTCGCGCCGGCTGACGCCGTGCCCGAGGTCCAGGCGGTCGCCCACCACATCCTCTCCAGCAACGGTGGGAACGGTGCCGTGCGCGAGATGATCGAGCTGATCCTCAAGGCGCGCGGGAGCTGGGATCGCCTGCTCGCATCGTTCACCTTCGCGGGTGAATGACAAAGCTGGGCCGCAGGCTCCGCAACCCGGTCCTCGGTGCGGCACTGCGGGGGCTGGCGCAAGGCTTTCGAGTCCTCACCTGGCGCGGCGCGCAACGGGTGGGCGCGGCATTGGGATGGATGGGCTGGTACGTCGCGTCGCGCGATCGCCGTCGCATCTTGCGGCATCTGCAGATCGCCTTCCCCGATGCCAGCCTCGAGGAATGTCGCCGGCTGGGACATCGAAGCCTGCGCCATCACGGCATCAGCCTGGCCGAGTGCCTGTACCTACTCACCCATGACTGTGCCGCCGTGGCGCGGCACGTCGAGGTCGAAGGATGGGAATCGGTCGAAACGGCTCGCTCAGCCGGCAGGCCGCTGCTCATTCTCACCGGACACTGCGGCAACTGGGAGTTGCTGGCCGCCGCCATCAACTGTCGCGGTCTCGAGATGCGGGTCGCCGCCCGTGAGCTCGAGGCCCCCGAATACCAGCGCCTCCTCCTGGCCTTCCGTTCCCGTTTCGGTACCGAGACGATTCCAAGGGGCTCTCGCGGGGCGGCTCGCCACCTGCTGAAAACCCTCCGAGAGGGGGGTGCCCTCGGCATGCTGATCGATCAGGACACGCGCGTTGAGGGTGTGTGGATCCCCTTCTTCGGGCACCCGGCGTACACCCCGCTGGCCGCGGCACAGCTGGCCCAGCGCCATCGGACCGCCGTCATCCCGGCATTCATCGAACGGTTGCCCGACGGCTCGCATCTGGCTCGATTCCAGCCACCACTCGATCTTCCGGACGACCCGACCGAAGCCACCGGCATCATGCAGGGATACATCGAAGCACAGGTTCGCCGAGTGCCTGAGCAGTGGGTTTGGATGCACCGAAGATGGCGCCGGCGGCCGCCGGATGAGAGCACCTGATCGTCGACGCGCGGCCCTAGTCCTGCCTCGCCTTCTTGCGGACCACCATCCAGGAGGCGAGGGTTCCCAGAAGATAGAGCCCGACTGTTGGCAGGGCGAAGAGACTCATGTTTACGACGTCGGGGGTCGGCGTGATGATCGCGGCCGCGATGAAGATGATCAATACCGCCCAGCGGAAATTGCGCAGCAGGAAGCGAGGGGTCACGACGCCGAGCTGCGCCAGCAGGAAGAGCACGACCGGCAATTCGAACATCAGCCCGAGGCCGAGCAAGATGGTCAACAGGAATCGAAAGTATCGCTCCACGGTCAAGACGGGCTCGAACGCAGCCCCCATCTGCAAGAGGAACTGCGCCGCAAACGGAAAGGCGACGAAGTACGCGAAGGCGCCTCCGCCGACGAAGAAGATCGTGCTGGCCAGGACCACCGGGGCAATGTAACGGCGTTCCCGCGTGTAGAGCCCGGGCACCGCGAAGCGCCAGAACTGATAGAGGATATAAGGGGCCGCCAGAAACAGCGCCGCCAAACCGGCGACCTTGACGTAGAGGATGAGCGGGTCGGTGACGCCCAAGAACGCGAGGCGGTGACCGGCTGGGAGCAGACGGTAGATCGGGGCGGCCAGAAAGTCCAGCACCAGATCGACACCGCGCACACCCGGAGCGAGTTGTATCTCCCAACCAAACAACGGCGCCAGCCGATTCACTATGCCGTCGAGAGGAATCCAGAACAGCGCGAAGGCAACTGCGATGGCGATAACCGAATGGATCAGGCGATCACGCAACTCCTCCAGATGGTCCAGCAGCGACATCCGTTGCAATGTCTCCTGGCCCCGCGAGCTGGAATGGGGCTGCCGCAAGGATTCCATGTAGGAGCTGGCTAGTCCTTCGAGCTACCCGTCTCCGTCTCGGCCTGAGACGCATGTTCGGGCGATTGCTCCGGGGCCGTCTCCACCAACTCGGGTTTTGGCTTGGCTTCGCCGCGGACCTCGTCGAGAGTCAGTTCCGTGTCGACCGCGCGCTTGAAGTCGGTCGTTGCGCGCCTGAATTCTCCCATCGCCCGCCCGAGCGTGCGACCGATCTCCGGCAGCTTGCGCGGGCCGAAGATGATCAAGGCCAGGACCAGGATGAAGATGAGTTCCGGAGCACCAAGCGAGCCGAACATAGAGTCTACTCCTTCGCAAGCATGATTGAGCCAGCGCGGCGCAAAGTCAAGCATGGCGCCTGCGCCGGCGCCGAGGGACGAGGGGCGAGGAGCGAGAGGAGAACTGAGACTCGCAGGACGGCAATCGTTTCGCCTGTCCGAACCAAGAGTCCTCGCTCCTCGGGGCGGGGGCGCGGGAGAGCTCACCCTTCACGGAGCGTTTCGCGCGCCGTCACCACGCTGCTAGACTGCGGTACATGCGGAAGGGATGGCGCATCACCGCAATCTCGTTGGCGCTCGCCGTGTTCATTCTCGGTGGACTCGCGGGCGGACGGCTGCTCGCTCTGCCCGACTCGACTCGGCAGGCCTTGCACGTCTACACGGAAATGCTGACCGCCGCACATGACAACGCGGCTTCGGCCGTCTCTTACAAGGATCTGGTCTTCGCCTCGATTCAGGGAATGATCCGTCAACTGGATCCCCACACCAGCTTCCTGTCGCCGGAAAACTATGCCGACATGCGCGAGAAGCAACAGAGCAGCTTCTATGGCCTCGGCATCCTGGTCGGCGTACGCAATGGCCAGCTCACCGTCGTGACTCCGCTGGATGGAACGCCCGCGGCTCGAATGGGCATCCGCGCAGGCGACGTGATCTCGATGATCGAAGGGGACCCGACTGAGAAGATGACTATGGATGAAGCCGTCCATCGGCTGAAGGGGCCGAAGGGCACGAAGGTCCACATCACGATCGTTCGACCCGGTCTCGACGAGCCACTCGAGCTCGACATCGTGCGCGCCGAGATCCCGCAGAACACGGTTAGATACGCCTACATGCTGGATGACACGACCGGCTACATCGCGCTGTCGGATTTCGCGCGCTCCACCGGGCAGGAGATGCACGACGCCATCGCCCAACTGAAGGCCAAAGGCATGCGTCGCCTGGTCTTCGATCTACGCGGCAACGGCGGCGGCTTGCTCGACCAGGCCATCGAGGTATGCGACCAGTTCCTGCCCAGCGGCGCCCTGATCGTGCAAACGCATGGGCGCTCGCGCGGCTCCTCCGAGAAATACGACGCAACCGGCCAGTACAAACCACTGAACCTGCCCGTCGTCGTGCTGGTCAGCGACAGCACGGCCTCGGCCGCCGAGATCGTCGCAGGGGCGATCCAGGACCACGACTACGGCTTGATCGTCGGCGTACCGACATGGGGCAAGGGTCTCGTCCAAACCGTCTACAGCTTGTCCTATGGGGCCGGACTGGCGCTCACGACGGCGAAGTACTACACGCCGTCGGGACGTCTCATTCAGCGCGACTACACGGACTTCTATGATTACGCCGCCCACGAAGACGACAGCCAGGAATCGGCGCCGTCAAGCGACAACTCCAAGTTGACTCCCTTCTACACGGACCTGCACCGCAAGGTCTACGGCGGCGGTGGCATCACTCCGGACGTCGAGGTCGAGCCGGCGGAGCTACCGCCATTCATCCAGTTCCTGATCAGCCGCGATGCCTTCTTCCAGTTCACGTCGGCCGAGGTCAATCGCCATCCGCTGCCCGGACCGGACTGGGCGCCGGATCCCGCCTTCCTCGACGCCTTCGAGACCTGGGTCGTCCAGCAAGGCATGGCCAAACAGAACGAACTCGAACAGGCCATGAAGGATCCGCAGGTGGCCAACTGGGTCAAACTCTATCTGGAGGCCGAAGCGAAGGGCGCGCAGTTCGGGCTCGAGGCTCGAAGCCGGGTATTGCTACGCGCCGACGAGCAGGTCAAGACCGCGCTCGAGCAATTCGGTCACGCGGCGAATCTGTTGGCCTCTCGCTTGCTCCTGCAGCACCAGAACGAGACCAAAGTCGCGAGCCGCGACTGAGCGCCTCCTCAGGCCACGGACTCGGGCTCTGCGACGCCGCGCAGGAAGGCGACGACGAGGCGGCCGAGCCGTTGGAGATCGTAGCCGCCCTCGAGGACCGCCAGTAGTCTGCCGTCGCAGCACTCCTGAGCCACCCAGGAGAGCCATCGGCCCCAGCTGACGAATCCATCCTCATCGACGGTCATCGCGCCGAGCGGGTCACCGACCGAGGCGTCGAACCCCGCCGAGACAAGGAGAGCTTCCGGGGCATATCGAACCAATGCCGGCACGAGCTCCTGCCGAAATGCTCTCTCATATTCCCGATTTCCCGAACCGGCCGGCAGCGGCACGTTGAGGGTCGTCCCCTCCCCCTCTCCCGTGCCGACCTCAGAGCGCGAACCTGTCCCCGGGTAGTACGGATAGAGGTGCAAACTAGAGTAGAAGACGTCTGCGCGGCCTTCGAACAGATGCTGCGTGCCGTTGCCGTGGTGCACGTCGAAGTCGACGATTGCGACCCGTCGCCTCCCCGCCGCGATGAGCGCTTGGGCCGCCACCGCCACATTGTTGAAGAAGCAGAATCCCATCGCACTCGATCGCTCGGCATGATGCCCGGGTGGGCGAACGGCCGCGAACGCAGCCCGCGACGGCGAAGCGCCCATCCAATCGAGCGCCCCCAGGGCCACCTCGACCGCCGCCCAGGCCGCGTCGGCCGTCCCCGGGGATAAGGGGTTGTCGGCGGAGTCCAAGAGGCCGTCTCCGCGCCCGACGGCACGTTCGAAGCGCTCCACATAGGACGTCGAGTGAACCGCGAGCACGGCCTCCCGAGCCCCGTCGCGGTGCACCTCGCGCTCCAGCGGCAGGCCGGATTCCGATGCAGCCGCGATAATCGCTCCCAGCCGTGCCGGTTGCTCCGGATACCCGGGCGGGGCGGCATGGGTCAAACAGCGCCGATCGGAGAAGATTCGTACTTCCACGACGAGAGACTATCTCGCCAGCCGATTCACGCCGCGGCTCGACCAGGGCAGCGCCGCGGCAGGCGGATGCCGGCGGTCGCCAATCGGCCGCGCAATCGGTGTAGCCGCGTATCCACCCCGCTCGGCCCCAGACGTCCACCGAGCCGGCGTGAGACCTCCCGACTGTTCAGCCCTTCGATGAAGACCCAACGCAGCAGCCGCATGTTGGTCTCCAGCTCCGGTTCGCCGAGCGCCGCCCGGCATCGCCGTTCGAGCAAGGCGAACTGCTCGCGCCACAGGAGCCGGTTCTCAGGCCCGGGCGCCCGGCAGGGCGCGTTGTCGAGATCTATCTCACCATTGACGTCGCGCCGGCACAGGTCCCAGCCTCGCTTGACCGCGCCGCGGGATCGAAGGTGGTCGAAGGCGACGCGTTGAGCCAATCGGTGCAGGTACGCCTCGACCTCTGCGTCGTAACGGCCTCTACAGCCACGCAGTGCCTGGCGATTGCGGCGCAAGAGGCGGTAGTACGTCTCCTGCAAGAGGTCTTCGAGGTCCTGCGCTGAACAGCTGCAGCCGGCGCGTCGAAAGGCGCTGCGAATTCCCCGACACAGCCGACCTCCGACGGATCGGACGAATTCATTCCAGATGGCAGTTTCGGGGGCCGATGCACAACGCCGCAACAGCTCGGCCAAGGATGTGGATTCCATGATCGCTTCCTTTCCCCTGAGTGGAGAAATGAAGCGGCCCGGCAACGAGCAAGCTAGGGACAGATCAGATGTGGCGACGAATCGGCGCCGCGAGACGCCGCGTCGGCAGGCAAGGCAGCCGCACCATACCATGCGTCATGACAGGCTGCGTTGCGGTACCGGCTCGGTGCCGGGACCCGGCACCGGCGTCCCCTGGGTGGGGGTCGCTTCAGCGAAGCTTCTCTTCGACGAATTCGACGTGCTTGCGCACCTTCGGGTCGTACTTCTTCAGACGCAGCTTTTCCGTCGATAGCCGCTTGTTCTTCTTGGTGGTGTAGAAGTAGCCTGTGCCGGCGGTGGATACGAGCTTGATCTTCTCGCGCATCGTCTGATTCCTTCCCAGCTAGCCATGGATGCGGCCCGGCGGCGCCGCACCTAATCGTTGAATGGCGGGGCCGACGGGACTCGAACCCGCGACCTCCGGCGTGACAGGCCGGCGTTCTAACCAGCTGAACTACGACCCCGCGCTGAAATCCTCCCCTCCCAGTTCGGGGAATCACCCCTGGTGGGAGGTGCGGGATTTGAACCCACGACCCCCTGCGTGTAAGGCAGGTGCTCTGCCACTGAGCTAACCTCCCAAGGAGCCCGAGCAGGCTCCTACCCGCCGGAAGGGTCGTCATGTTAAGAGAGGCTGCGAACAGAAGTCAATGCGGTGCGCGCCCGGGTCGTGACTCAGTTTGGCTGTGGCTAACGGGCGGAGAGCTTCCGCGCCCGCGCGGAGCCCGGTCTGCCGGGCGAGCACGGACGTGGAGTACCGCCCGCGCAGGGCCCCGCCACCGGGCTGAGTGACGACCCTCGAGCCAGAAGCGCACACTCGTGGGGGCCGGAACTCCGTAAGGGCGGTCCGTGACACAATGACGGGACGGACGGACGGCGTCACGACGCCCCCCGGACCGGGCGGCCACTTGCCGTTGCCGCTATTGAATCAATCCTCAAGATCGAGGAGAAGGAGGTTCGATCTCATGTATGAAGTTCCACCCCTACCATATGCATTCGATGCGCTCGAGCCGCATATCGACGCTCGCACCATGGAGATCCATCACGACAAGCATCACGCGGGCTACGTGAGCAAGGTCAACGCCGCCCTCGAGGGCCATCCGGACCTCGCGGCGCAAAGCGTCGAAGACCTTCTGCGCAATATCCAACAAGTGCCCGAGTCGATCCGAACGGCGGTGCGCAACAACGGCGGTGGACACGCCAATCACAGCCTCTTCTGGACCGTCATGTCTCCGACCGGCGGCGGCCAGCCCGACGGCGAGCTGGCGCAGGCGATCGATCGGGACTTCGGAGGATTCGCCCAGTTCCAAGAGCTCTTCACCAGCACAGCCGGCGGTCGCTTCGGTTCCGGCTGGGGTTGGCTCGTCGTCAAGGATGGCAGCCTGTCCGTGGAATCCACCGCCAATCAGGACAGCCCGCTGATGGAAAACAAGACCCCGATCCTGGGAGTCGACGTCTGGGAGCACGCCTACTACCTGCACTACCAGAATCGTCGGCCCGATTACCTGAAAGCGTGGTGGAACGTCGTGAACTGGGACGAGGTCGCGTCCCGATTCGCCGACGCCTCCGCCTGATCCCACTCGAACCGCATTCGGGACCGGGGCCCTAGCCGCCCCGGTCCCGCCGTCACGCCTCGAGATCCAACCTACACATATTGAGATATTTACACGTAGATGCGCAATAAATGAGCTATAATGTCGCGCATATGCTATGCAGTATCAAGAATCTCACAACCATCGAGGACGTAATCTGCCGCTCAGAGCCCGTAGGTGCAGACAATCGCAATCGATGAGGGAGGTTGAGCCCGTGGCCAACACAAGCACCGCTGAACTGCTTCGACGCGTAGGAACACACGACCGCCGCATGGTGAAGTTCTTCAAGGCCCTGTCGGATCAGACTCGACAAGACATTCTCACCCTGCTGGAGAGCGAAGAGCGCACGGTTGGCGAGATCGTCGAGAACTTCGACCTCTCACAGCCGACGATCTCGCGCCACCTGTCCGTCTTGAAGGAAGCGGAGCTGGTGGTCGATCGGCGTAACGGCCAGAACGTCTTCTACAGCCTGAACGACCGGACGTTGACCTCCAACATGCTCGAGTTCTTCAGTCGCTTCTCGGTCTGTCAGACGGCCCTCCGCTGACCTTCGGCCGACGGCGGCCAGCCCGGGGAGTGGACGCCGCGTGCAGCGCGACACAGACGCTATAATGCGCCCGCGCTCGGGCGCATTCGTGTCTTCATGACATCCCGGCGGTGTAGCTCAGGGGTTAGAGCGAGCGGCTCATAACCGCTAGGTCAGGGGTTCAAATCCCTTCACCGCCACCATGACGACGAATCGAACTCCACGTGACTCGTCTGCTCCAAGTCCTGGCGGAGACACTGGACGGCCTTCGAGCCGAATCCGACACTCCTCCCCGCCTGTTGATCGCCTTCTCCGGCGGGCCTGACTCCACTGCCTTGCTCTGGGGCCTGAGCCGCGTCTGCGGCTCGAATGCGGCGCAGGTCCGTGCCGCTCACCTGGATCACGGATTGGACGAGGGCTCGGCGGAACGGGCGAAACACGCGGCGGAGCTGGCAAGGCGATTCGGAATCCCGTGCCACGTCGAGCGGCGTGAGGTGGAGGGGCTACGGCGCCCCGGTGAGAGTCTCGAGGGGGCGGCGCGACGCGTGCGCTACGAATTTCTGCGGCAGATCGCGGATCGCGAAAGGTCGCATTGGATCGTCACCGCGCATCATCGCGACGACCAGGTCGAGACGGTGTTGTTGAGAATCCTCTTCGGATCTGGTTGGCAAGGGCTGGCCGCTATCGCGCCGCGCCGCAATCGACTCCTCAGGCCACTTCTGGCACTCCCGACGAGTGATCTGCGCCGCGCCCTCGCCGACAGCGGTGTACAACCGAACGACGACCCGACCAACGAAGATCTGCGTCACCCACGCAACCGGATCCGGCACCACTTGCTGCCTCGGCTCGAGACCGAGCTGCCGCAGTTGCGGAATAGGGTCGCCGCTCTGGCGAAGCGCACCCGCCGGGTGCGCGATCGCCTCGACGCTCGATTGACCGCGCGGCTGCAGATCGAGAGCACGCCGCGAGGGGTCTCCTGCCGATATTCGCGATGGCGCGCATTGCCGACCGAGGTCCGCCTCGTCGCGTTGTCCTCGATGGCGCGTCATTGTCGTCCGGGCCTGCTCCTCTCCGGCGCATCTCCGGCCGAGCTGGAGCGCCAGATCGTCGCCGGTGCTTCACTCCGAGTCGACTGCGGTGGAGGTTGGTGCTGGCGTCTACGAGGGACGCGACTGTACCTGGAGCGATCACGAGAACAGATAGGCGATTTCCAATATACTGTGCGTGTGCCGGGGGAGTTGGAGATTCCCGAAGCCGGTCTGCGGATGCGAGTGCGCCACGCGCCTCCCGAGCATTGGATGCGACAGGGCGAGCGCTGGCGAGCCGGGTTGGGGTTGCCCATTCGTCCCGGAGAGCGCATGACGATTCGGAACCGCCGGGCCGGCGATCGCCTCCGGCCTCTCGGCGCGCCCGGTCGCCGGCGCCTCAAAGACGTCTTGATCGACCATAAGATGCCTCGGGAGGAGCGGGATCTACTCCCCTTGCTGCTGTGGCGGGATCGCATTGCATGGGTTCCCGGCGTCACCATCGACGAGGCCTTTCGCTTCACTGCCGGAGGGCCGCTCTGGGTCGCGGAATTGGAGCCGATCGGAATCTCATCTGCCTCCAAGTTGTTGAATCCACCGGTAGATACATGACCACGTACGACAAAGGAAGTTCATCTTGAGCTCGACCCTGAAGACTCTCCTGCTCTGGTTGGTCATCTTCGCGGTGGTGATCCTCTTGTGGAACACCTTCCAGGCGGGCTCGTCCAGCCGCCACGACATCGATTTCACCGAGCTGCTCAGCCTGGTGCACAAGGGCAGTATCGGCGAGGTGACCATTCGGGGCTCGGAGGTCAGCGGCAAGTTCAGCGACGGCGGACCGTACCCGAAGGGTGACGAGTTCGTGAGCCGCGTGCCGGAGGACTACACGAGCTATATCGACGAGTTGCGCAAGGCGGGCGTCAAGATCAAGGCTGAGGAACCGCACCAGAGCCCGTTGCTGGCCCTGCTCTCATGGGCCCCCATCTTTCTCATCATCGGGCTCTGGATCTTCTTCATGCGGCAGATGCAGAGCGGCGGCAACAAGGCCCTCTCCTTCGGCAAGAGCAAAGCCAAGCTGCTCTCGACCTCCACCAAGAAGGTCACGTTCAAGGACGTCGCCGGCGTCGAAGAGGCAAAGGAGGAACTACAGGAGATCGTGGAGTTCCTCAAGGAGCCGCAGAAGTTCCAGAAGCTGGGTGGCAAGATCCCCAAGGGCGTGCTGCTGATGGGCCCGCCGGGAACCGGAAAGACCCTGCTGGCGCGAGCCATCGCCGGCGAAGCCGGGGTGCCGTTCTTCTCCATCTCCGGTTCCGACTTCGTCGAGATGTTCGTGGGGGTCGGCGCCAGCCGCGTGAGAGACCTGTTCGAGCAGGGCAAGAAGAACGCCCCCTGCATCATCTTCATCGATGAGATCGACGCCGTGGGTCGGCACCGCGGGGCCGGTCTGGGCGGTGGACACGACGAGCGCGAGCAGACGCTGAATCAGCTGCTGGTCGAAATGGATGGCTTCGAGTCGAATGAAGGCGTGATCCTCATCGCCGCGACCAACCGTCCGGACGTTCTCGACCCGGCTTTGCTGCGCCCTGGGCGTTTCGACCGCCGGGTCGTGGTCGATCGACCGGACATCAACGGCCGGCTCGGCATTCTGCAGGTGCACACTCAGAACATTCCGCTCGACGACGACGTCGAGCTGTCGATCATCGCTCGCGGCACTCCCGGGTTCTCCGGCGCCGACCTGGCGAACCTGGTCAACGAGGCGGCGCTGGTCGCGGCCAGGTTGGACCGCAAGAAGGTCACCATGGCCGATTTCGAGTTCGCCAAGGACAAGGTCCTGATGGGCGTCGAACGAAAGACACTCATGTTGACCGACGAGGAGAAGCGGATCACTGCCTACCACGAGGCGGGTCACGCCCTGGTGGCGGCCTTCACGCCAAGTGCCGATCCCTTGCACAAGGTGACCATCATCCCCCGTGGCCGCGCCCTCGGGCTCACTATGCAATTGCCGCTCGAAGACAAGTACACCTACAAGCGACGCTACATGGAGGCGCAGATCGCCATCCTGATGGGAGGGCGGGTCGCCGAGGAGCTGACCCAGGAGGACATCACGACCGGAGCGGGCAACGACATCGAGCGGGCCACCGAACTGGCGCGCAAGATGGTCTGCGAGTGGGGGATGTCCGATCTTGGGCCGCTGTCCTTCGGCAAGGGCGATGAACCCGTGTTTCTCGGCCGCGACTACGTGCAGCGCGCGGAGTTCAGCGAGGACACGGCCGAACGGATCGATCACGAGGTCCACCGCATCGTGCAGGACGGCTATGAACGGGCCAAGTCCGTGCTCTCCACGCACGTCGACCTGCTCGATCGGCTGGCCCGTGATCTGTTGGAGAACGAGTCTCTGGAAGGCGCAGAGGTCTATCGGATGATCTACGAGGTGACGGGGGAGAAACTCGGCCCGACCGAGCGCAAGACCTCGTCCAAGAACGAAGGCGACAGCGCAGCGCAGGACGAAGCCCCCGAGGGCGAAACCGAACCACGGCAGGCGCCGTCGAGACCGCGGTCGACGGATCCCCTTCCCTCGACCTGATTGCCACTCCGGATCACAGGCGTGTCGAAGCAGCGAGATGGCCGCATTCCCGGTGCAGCCGATCGCCGAACCGACGGGGGCGAATCGACCTCGGCCCACTCCTCCCTGGCCGCCGCTGCATCCTGGGAGATTCGCCTGTCAGGTGGGCGCTGCCTCCGTCTCTCTGCGGGAAATCCACGCCTCATGGGTGTGCTCAACGTCACGCCGGACTCATTCAGCGACGGAGGGCTCTGGCTCGATCCCGACGCCGCCGCCGATCATGCTCTCCAGATGGTCGACGAGGGAGCCGATCTGATCGACATCGGAGCGGAGTCGACTCGTCCCGGTGGCGGTGTCTACGGTGACGGTGCCGACTTCGTGCCTGCACCGGAAGAGTGGCGGCGGCTCGAACGCGTGCTCGCCCGACTGCGCGAGGAGACCGATGTCCCGCTGTCCGTCGACACGAGGAAGGCGGAAGTCGCCCGCCGCGCACTGCAGTGCGGAGCCGATCTGATCAACGATGTCGCGGCACTCGCCGATCCTGACATGGCGCAAGTGGTGAGCGAATCGGGTTGCCCGGTTATTCTCATGCACTCGCGTGGAGAGATTCGCAGCATGCAACGTGACATCCGATTTCATGACGTGGTCGATGAGGTTCGAGACGAGTTGTCGCAGGCGATGCGCTTGGCTCTCGAAAGCGGCATCGCGCGCGAGCAGGTCCTGGTCGATCCCGGCATCGGCTTTGGCAAGACGGGGGAGCAGAACATGCAGCTCATTCGACGGCTGGATGTGTTGGCTGAGCTGGGACGACCGATCGTGCTGGGAGCCAGCCGCAAGAGCTTCATCGCCAGCGTCAGCCCGGCGCCGGCCGACCAGCGACTCGGTGGCAGCCTGGCGGCAGCCGCCTGGGCGGCCAGAGGCGGCGGCGCGATCTTGCGCGTCCACGACGTGGCACCGACAGCGCAGTTTCTCCGTCTTTCAGGCGCGATTGCGGAGGCGACGTGAGCTGGAGCGAGTTCCTTCACGTCCTCACCTGGCGCGACTTCCTCGATGTGGTACTGGTCGCTGTGGTGATCTACAACCTCCTGCTGCTCATCCGCGGAACACGTGCCGTACAGGTCCTGATCGGCATCTTGCTGGTGGCCGCGGCGCACTACGCGGCCGGCGTCTTGCGGCTAGTGACGTTGCAACGCGTCATCGAGGCTTTCCTGATCGTGCTGCCGTTCGCCATCGTCGTCCTCTTCCAGCAGGAGATCCGGCGCGCGCTGGCCCAATTCGGACGCTATCCGTTGTGGGGATTGACCACCCATCAGAAGGTGGAGACCAGTTTCGATCAGATCATCCTGGCCGCCACGACGCTCGCCTCGCACCGCATCGGCGCGCTCATCGTCATCGAGCGACTGGATGGGTTGCGTAACTACATCGAGAACGGCATCGGCCTGGACGCAAAGATCAGCTATGACTTGCTGCTCAACATCTTCACTCCGGAAACACCGCTGCACGACGGCGCGGTCATCATCCAGAACGACCGTGTAGCCGCCGCCGCCTGCTTCCTGCCCTTGACCTCGAACCCCGAGCTCTCGAAGGCCTTCGGCACCCGGCACCGGGCCGCGCTGGGCATCAGTGAAGAGACGGACGCCCTGGCGGTCGTCGTCTCCGAGGAGACGGGAACCATCTCCGTCGCCTTCGACGGCAGCATGACGCGTAGCCTCGACTCGCGTACGCTGCGCAACACCCTCTACCAGCATCTGATCACCGACCTCTACGCACAGCGACGGAGGACCGCGTGAGCAACGGAATGGCCAGCCGCTGGGGTCTGCGTGTCCTCGCCTTGGTGGTGGCGATCTTCCTCTGGTTCACGGTCGCCGATCACAAGCGCGAGGGCCTATCGGAGAAGGTCCTGGACGTGACTGTCAGCTACAACACGCCGCGTGGATTCCTGCTGCTCAATCCGGTCGAGAAGGTCAGGGTGCGCTTCCGCGGTCCGACCAGCAAGATCTTCGAGCTGCGACCGGATGAGGTGGAGGTCTTCGTCGAGGTGCCGCCGGTGGAGACGGGCGTCATCGACATCCAACTCCGGGCCGACAAGAACATCCGCTTGCCCGATCCCAAGCTGGAAGTCGTCTCGGTCGAGCCCTCACTGCTCCATCTCGAGCTCGACCGTGAGGTCAACCGCCAATTGCGCGTCGTACCGCAACTGGTCGGAGAGCCGGCAGCGGGAGCCAAGGTCGGCGAACCCATCGTAACCCCGCCGATGGTCCTGGTCCGCGGGCCGAGCTCCCACGTCACCCAGAGCGTGACGCTGTCGACGACCCCGATTCGGCTGGATCAACATGCGCTGGACTTCGACGAGACAGTCGCGGTGACTTCCTCCGATCCCCTGGTGCAGGTCGTGCAGCCCCAGGTGGTCACGGTGCGCATCCCGTTGAGTGTCCCGGGGGCCGGCACCGAACCTAAGAAGCCGTCCGGCAAGTGAGCTCCTCAGGACCCCGATCAGCGCTGTTCGGGACGGACGGTATTCGTGCCGTGTTCGGCGATCCGCCGCTGGATCGACGCTCCGTGCAAACCATCGGGCGGGAGCTCGGCCGCCTGCTGCGCGAGCAGAGCCCGCACCCAGCGGTGGTGATCGGCGGCGATACCCGGCCGAGCACCCCGACCCTCACCGGCTGGCTGCTCGACGGCCTCCGGGCCTTCGAAATTGAGATCCAGTACGGAGGCGTCCTGCCCACGCCAGCAGTCGCCTTGCTGACGCGTCAGATGGGAGTCGGGGCCGGAGTCGCGATCTCCGCCAGCCACAATCCTGCCGCCGACAACGGCATCAAGTTCTTCGATTCGCGTGGGCGCAAGTGGAGTCGTGATCTGGAACGGCAGCTGGAGGAGCGCATCGCAGCGTCCGAACCGGCCGATCTCGACGCCAATCCCGTGCTCCCCTGGAGCGCCATCTTGAGCCGCCAGTATATCGACTTCCTGCTCGGGCTATTGCCCTCCCCCGCGGCGCTCGCCGGGATGCGCATCGTGTTCGATGGAGCTCACGGCGCCGTCACTCCTCTGCTCGATGAGATCTGCTCGCGCCTGCAGCTGGATGCGACCCTCGTCCACGCGGCGCCCGACGGCGCTCACATCAATGAGCTCTGCGGCTCAACCCACCCGGAAGTGGCCGGCGAGGCGACGCGTCGACACGGCGCCGAGATCGGCCTCACCTTCGACGGCGATGGCGACCGGGTGCTCGTACTCGACGCCGCCGGCAGGACGCACGACGGCGACGCCATCCTCTACTTGTGGGCTCGACATCTCTACGAATCGGGAGAGCTGACGCCGCCGTGCATCGTGGCCACGTCGATGAGCAACCTGGGCCTCGACCACGCTTTGGCGGCACGGGGCATCCAGGTCGAGCATTGCGGCGTCGGCGACCGCGAGGTCGTGGAGAGCCTACGGGCACGGAACCTGACACTAGGAGGCGAACAATCCGGCCACATCGTCAATCTCGCGCTGACCTCCACCGGCGATGGCCTGCTGACCGGCCTTCAAGTCGCCGCGATCGTTCGCGCCTCGGGCCGCCCATTGGCCGACCTGCTCGTCGAGCTGAAGTTCTTCCCTCAGGTCCTGCGCAATGTCCGGGTCCGCGAAAAGCCGCCGCTCGATTCCAATTCGGCCATTCAGCAGGCGCGACGAGAAGTCGAAGCGGCCCTGGGCCGCGAGGGGCGTCTGGTGCTGCGCTATTCAGGCACCGAGCCGCTGGCGAGAGTGATGATCGAGGGACCGGAGCTCGCCCTGATCGAACGCCTGGCCGAGCAACTGACCACGACGATCCGCCAGCAAATCGGAGCCTGACGGGTGCCGGGGGCCTGGCTCCTGGCCCCTATCTGCTTCCTTGTTCGATCTGCGCCAGGTATGCCTTGACCGCCGTCTCCAGTCCCATGAACAGGGCATCCGAGATCAGGGCGTGTCCGATCGAGACCTCCTGCAGGCCCGGCAATTTGTTCACCAGCCAGGCGAGGTTGTCGAGATTCAGGTCGTGGCCGGCGTTGATGCTGAGTCCCACGGCGAGCGCCGCACGGGCCGTCGCCTCATACGGTGCGTAGGCGGACTCCCGGTCCGCGGATGGATACGCGCGGGCAAACGCCTCGGTATAGAGCTCTACCCGATCGGCTCCGACATCGGCGGCCCCCCCCACTTCCGCCGGATCCGGATCGAGAAACAGGCTGACTCGGCATCCGACCGACTCGAGTTGCTCGACGACGTCCGCCAGCCAGCGCCGGTCGACTTGAGAAAAGCGCCAGCCCGCGTCGGAAGTCAGGACGTCGGGTGCATCCGGCACCAAAGTGGCCTGCGTGGGCCGCACCGTGCACACCAGATCGAGCCACTCCTCTGAAGGGAAGCCCTCGATATTGAACTCGGTCCCGGCAGGAAGTGCGGCCGCCAGGTCCAGGACGTCCTGGCGGCGAATGTGACGCTCGTCAGGACGCGGATGGACGGTGATTCCACCGCATCCGGCGCCAATCGCCGTCAGGGCGGCGCGCACGACATCCGGAATCGTGCCACCGCGTGCGTTGCGCAAGGTTGCCACCTTGTTGACGTTGACGCTCAATCGCACTCGCGTCGCCTCCGACATGATGGGGCCCCGCCCGCTCGACTGCTCAGCGTTCGATGTTGTCGACCGAGTCAGCCGAAGGTTCCTCCTCCGGCGAACGATTGATCAGTGCCGTCTCCGAGACCGGGAGATACAGCCGGTGCATCTTTTCGCCGAATCGGCAGCTGAGCTCGTAGAAGCCCTCTGGATGAACCTGGAGCAGCGTCGCCTCCTTTCCCTTCATCCCGAGCATGGCGTTGTGGACCAGGACCTCCGCGGGTAAGTCCATCAGCTCATCCCTCCCAAAGTCCTTGTTCGCGGTACTCCTTCAGCTTGCGCTGCAAGGTTCGGAGGCCAATCTCCAGAATCTTCGCCGCTTCGGCGCGATGCCCGCCTGTCTGCTGCAGCGTCGCCAGGATCGCCTGCCGCTCGATCTCGGCCATGGTTTGGCCACCATCCATCGGGACCGCATCGGACACGCGCTCCGTGCGCCCGGCGATGGCGCCACGAATCTCGGCTGGCAAGTCGGCCGCTTGGATCTCGTCCGCCTCGTGAAAGATCACCAGCGATTCAATCACGTTCTTCAGTTCGCGCACGTTGCCGGGCCAGCCGTACCGGCGAAGCGATTCCTTGGCGTCGTGCGAGAGACGCTTCGGCGAGCGCCCGTGTTCCTCGCAGAAGGCGGCCAGGTAGTGCTCGGCGAGAAGCACGATGTCGCCGCCGCGCTCGCGCAACGGAGGGATCTCCAACGTCACGACCTTTAGTCGATAGTAGAGATCTTCGCGAAAGCGGCCTGACGAGACTTCGCCCTCCAGGTCGCGATTCGTTGCGGCGATGAGGCGAAAGTCGACGTCGATGAGGTCGCTGCCGCCGACTCGCATGATCTTGCGCTCTTCCAGCACTCGCAGGAGCTTGACCTGCAGTTCCGGATAGAGCTCGCTGATCTCGTCCAGGAACAACGTTCCCTCGTGCGCCAATTCGAACTTGCCGATCTTGCGAGTGACCGCGCCCGTGAACGCGCCTCGCTCGTGTCCGAACAGCTCACTCTCCAGGATGTCTGAGGGGATGGCTCCGCAGTTGATGGCCAGAAAACGTTGGTTGCGCCGCGGGCTGGCACGATGCAGGGCCTTGGCAACCAGCTCCTTTCCCGTTCCGCTCTCGCCCGCCAGCAGAACGCTCGAGCGCGTCGGAGCCACCTGCCGCATGCGCTCGAACAACCGCTCCATGGGCTCCGACTTGCCGATGATGCTCTCGAAGCCGAAACGCTTGTCGAGCATCTCCTGTAGAGAGGAAACCTCCTCTTTCAGTTGCCGGTTCTCGAGCAGGTTGGTGACCCGTTTGCGCAACTCATACAGGTCGACCGGTTTGGTGAGGTAGTCGTCCGCACCGACCCGCATGGCCTCAACCGCAGACTCGATCGAGCCATATCCGGTCACCAGGATGACGGCGATGTCGAGCCCCTTCTCACGCACCTCGGAGAGGAACGCGAGCCCATCCTTGCCGGGCATGCGGAGATCGCAAATCGCCAACCGCACCTGGCGATCCTCAGTCAGGTAGGCAAGGGCCTTGTCCGCCTCGTCGAATGTCGCGACGCTCAGCCCGGCCTTTTCCAGTGCAATCGCCATCGACTCGCGGGAACCGGTCTCGTCGTCGATGACGAGTACCTGCGCCGTCTTCGCCATGACGCCATTTTGGCATAAGGGGGCGCGACAGTCGACTACCGGACCGCCCGGCAAGAGCCTCGATCGTGGCCGATGGTGCCCCCACCAGCGACCGCAGTCAGGGCAAACGACAGGACGGCCTCGCCGACTGCGCTCCAGCGGAGTCCGCGCTCAGTACCCTTGACCCGGACCCGATTCGCCCCGCTCGGCGTCGTCCGATGTGGGCTCGGGCGACTGGCTGGCGGGCTGAGCCAGCGGCAGGTCCCTCTCGTCCTCACCCACCATCGGCGGTTCGTCCGTCGGCGGTGTCCATTCCGGGGGAAACTCGTTCGGTCCGCTGGTGCCGAAACGACTCATGAGCACGGCGCCGAAGCCCGCGGTCCAAGCCAGGTAGTTCAGCACCGCGCCGATGACGAGAAACAGCACGGCGAGCGGCGACAACGGTCCTATGTGGATCAGCCGACCGGTCACCGCCAGAACCGCAAGTCCCGCAAACCCAAGCACGAGCTGGAGATACGAATCATGGATGTTCCAGTGCAGCCGTTCCCGCAGCCAGCGACCAAGAGCCCAGGCCACCGCGCAGTAGCCGAAGA
>Ga0307436_1000186_pt1 | contig 27234 bp, 26 predicted proteins | sample SalMarWE160440MG_FD_202513 | JGI IMG/M metagenome (GOLD analysis project Ga0307436, IMG submission 202513) | Salt marsh sediment microbial communities from the Plum Island Ecosystem LTER, Massachusetts, United States - WE1604-40 | ecosystem: Environmental > Aquatic > Marine > Intertidal zone >...
GGCAATGCGAACCCATCCGGAGATCGGAGCACGGCTTCTCGAGCGCCTGCCGGGTCTGCAAGCCGCCGCCCCTCTGGTGCTGCACCACCAGGAGCGCTTCGACGGCAAGACGGTCGGCCAATACCCAGGTTACCCGGAAGGGCTGGCGGGCGAATCCATCCCGCTCGGATCCCGCATCATCGCCGTCGTCGACGCCTTCGACGCCATGACCTCGGACCGGCCCTACCGCAGCGCCATGAGCGTCGACGAAGCGATTGCGGAACTGCGGCGTGAACGTGGCGCGCAGTTTGATCCGCGCGTCGTGGACGCGTTCCTGGACGCCCTCCGGGAGATCCCCTGGGAACACGCCGACTGAGCCCACTTGGCCACGATGCGCCCCGCGTCACTATGCTAGAGTTTCGCCGCTCCGCGCCCCTGGCGCCTACGTCCCCATCGTCTAGTCAGGTCTAGGACTCCAGCCTTTCAAGCTGGCAACACCGGTTCGAATCCGGTTGGGGACGCCATTCCTTCCGCACATTTTCCACCGATGACGGGCTGAGAAGCTGGAGAATTAGGGGCAATCCGCCGTGCGTCTTGCGGCATGACGCGATTCGCCCCGGTTTGCTGGCGGTCCCGGCGGGCACCAGGCTAGCCGCCCGATCTGCTCCATCCCTGATGGGAAGCAACGGGGCTCGCTCGCCTCCCCAGTTGGAGTCGCAACTTGGGCGTCTGCCTCACGTGTGGGATAAGTGGGCCGTGGGTCACCGTGATGCTACTGCTCTTCTATCTGGCCCAGCTGTCGCTGCATGCTGAGTATGTCCGGATAGACCCACTGCTCCACGATCTTTCCGTCACGCAGCCGAAAGATCGCGACCTCAGAGATCTCCACTCGGTTCCCGGTTGCCGGTTGGCCGAGGAATCTGCCGAGATTCGTTCCGCTGGACGTGAATCGCACCACGACGCGGTCCCGATCGGCGATCGTGTCCCGAAGTTCTTCCTTCCAATCCGGAAAGGACTTGCGGTGTGCAATCACCTGGGAGCGCACTCCTTCTCGGCCACGCACGGTCTGCTCAGGAAAATGGCCGATGAAGTCATCGGCGAATAGCTCATCGATCAGCTCGGTATTCCCCTGGCTCCAGATCTCGGTAGGTACGCGGTGAACCACCGCGATATTCCGTGCCCTCACAGAGTCGACGGACGGTGCGCAACCCACCGCGGCCATCATCACGGTGGCGGGGAGGAGGAGAGCAATTCGGTACATGGTTGATCCCCCTGTTGGTCCGCGGACTTCCGCGGCCTGGCGTACTGCTCCTTGCCTGCGTCAAGAAAGCCCTTGTGTCGAGGAGGTCCTCTCTAAGAGGCGGCCGCAGTCTTCAAATATCTCCCTCAAGATTGTAGCGCGCGCGTCGGGCCGAGCAGGTGCCTCATACCTTTGGGCGGTGCAGCGACCCACCCCTCCACCGGTCTCCACAGGCCGTCAACTCCCGTTGGGGACACCAGTCCGTCACCGCTCATCCAGCAACGGCGCAGAGCTTCTACGTTGCCCTCGGTATAGAAAACCTCGGGGCTCGGGCAGCGCGAGGGCACCACCCGAGCCTTCGACATCTGTCTTCCTAAGTGAGCCGCCTGAGAGCACCGACGCCGGCCGCCAGGAGTCCGAGCGCCAGCAAGGCGAGCGAGGCCCACGGCATCGCCGGCACTTCGGTGCTGTTCGGGCCGACGCAGATCGTGACCTCGCCGTCCCCCTGAGCGCCCTGGACCAAGAAGAAGGACTGGAGCGCGTCGGCATCAGCAAAGGAGCCACCGCCTCCACCACCATCAACCGCCCCACCATAACCGCCGCCGCCGCCGCTGTAGCCACCGCCTCCGCCGCCGCCTACTGCGGATCCACCCCCGCCACCGTAGCCTCCGGCAACTCCAGAATCCCCTGCAGCTCCTCCGGCAGCGTCGCCGGAAAGCGAGTGCCCACCGCCTGCGGACCCGGCGATTGCACTGGTCCCTCCATCCGTGAACCAGCCGCCACCCCCGCCGGCAGCCGCAGCAGCGTCAATGGTAGCCGCTTCGCCGCCGTTGCCACCGGTGCCACCCGCACCGCCGTACAACCCGCCACCCGCACCGCCATCCGGCGTCAATTGCGCATCGCTTCCGTCTTCGGTTGTGCCCGCCCCGCCGCCGCCCCCAGCGATCACAAGCGGTGTACCGCCCGAAGTCGACACGGCCGAACTGCCACCACCACCACCCGATTGGTCGTACGCCTCGACAGACGTGGGGGTCTCACCTTGCTCTCCGACGACCACGTTCAGCGTTACACCTCCCGTGACCGGCACCTCCGCCACCACGAAACCGCCTAGGCCGCCCTCGAAACTTCCTGGTTGCGCGGCCACGACTTCGCCGCCGTCGATGACAGGCGCGAGAACGGAGTTGCCGCCCGCAGCGCCGCGTGCTTCGATCAAGACCGTTGAAGCCCCTTCCGGCACGTCGTATGTCTGGAGCGCACCGGTCGCGGCGAAGACCTGCGTGGACGGCCCCTCGCCGCAAGAAGGCAGCTGCAGCGCATGCATCGCGGATACCGTGCCACACAGTAAAACCAGCGATACGAATGCAATAGTCCCCGATCTACGCATCGAAATCCTCCTCCTCGAGAACTGCAAATTAGACCGACTTATTGGAAGATTACTCCTCCAGAAACCGAGCGGCAAGGTCTGCTGAGATAAGGCAACCAATAGTCGCGAGGCTCGGGCGGCGATGACACCGCTCGAGCCTCCGATCTCCACCTTCTTAGGCGAGCCGCTTGAGGGCAGCGACACCAGCCGCCAGGAGTCCGAATGCAAGCAAGGCAATTGAAGCCCAGGGCATGGCGGGAACCGTGGTGCTGTTCGGGCCGACGCAGATCGTCACTTCTCCGTCATCCTGAGAGCCGGCAAGCTCAAAGTAGGACTCTACCGCTTCTGCGGCAGCAAAGGACCCACCTCCGCCGGCGCCGTCGTTGGTTTCACCATAGCCCGTGCCACCTCCTCCATAGCCTCCACCACCCCCTCCGGAAGGGAGTGCGGAACCACCACCACCGCCGTACCCACCAGCGCCGCCGTAGAAACCTGCCGCACCTCCCGCAGCGTCCCCCGATAGCGCATGACCGCCCTCTCCAGATCCCGTCTCGGCACTGGTTCCTCCGGCCGTCAGCCAGCCTCCGCCTCCCCCACCGACGTGAATCTCGGCTGTCGAAGCCATGCCGCCGTGGCCAGAAGTCCCACCGTCACCGCTCGACGCTCCTCCGCCGTCGCTTCCGTCTTCGCCGAGCTGCGCATTGTCTCCGTTCTGCGTCCCTCCGGCTCCACCGCCGCCACCTGCGATTACTAGAGGGACATTGCTCGTCGTAGAGACTGCCGAAGCGCCGCCACCACCGCCCGGACCTCCGGTGTCGCCCATCTCGCCGACGACCACGTTCAGAGTCTCTCCGCCGATCACCGGAACCTCGGCGACGACGTGCGCGCCCAGTCCGCCATCGTACTCCGCTCCCTGCGCAGCTCCGACCTCTCCATCGATGACAACCTCGGTGAAGTTACCGCCAGCCGCACCGAGAGCGTCAATGAGAACCGTCGAAGCTCCGTTGGGAACGTCGTATGTCTGTAGCGCTCCCGTCGTAGTAAATACACGCGTCGACTCGTCCTCACCGCAAGAGGGCAGCTGCGGCATCGCATACGTAGCGGCCGTCACACCGATGACCAAGACCAGCGAGATGGATGCAGGAGTCCATGACCTTCCCATCGGAACACTCCTTCTCTAAGACGGCAAATTGGATCGGTCGAGCGGAAGAGTACTCGCCCTGACGTCGAGCCGCAAGATCATCTGACCAGGACGATGCGGTGGGTCGCCGAGGACCGAACGGCCGGCTAGCTGAGCCAGTTTCGAGAAGCGACGCGAAAGCAACGGCTGGTGCGAGCTCATCCGAGCGCGGAAGTCGCCGATGAGCGTCGGGCAGCGGCACCTGCGACCCATCCGTCAACTTCCACGATAGCGGGCTTTCGAACGAGCCGAACGATTGAGGCCACGACTCTCCTCGGCCTGTACGTCGGCTGCTACTTCGATTCCCGGGGTGTCACGGTGATTCGGTGCAGCTCGGAATCTCGTAGGATCTCGAGGGAAACCGATCCCGAAACTCCCTGAAGAAACGAGTTGAGCTGCTGCGGGTTTGTGACGTCGGTATCGTTCGCCCGCAAGATGATGTCGCCTCGGAGGATGTTTGCCTTGGCAGCGGGCGAATCCGTCACGACGGCGATGACGGCGACACCACCATCGCCTTTCGAGGCAGCACGCTCACTTTCATTCAGAGGCCGGTAGTAGATGCCTACCCGCGGCGGCTTGGCTCGGGCCCAGAACGTGGCGAGTTGTGCGTACTGCTTGACCGAGTACGGGATCTCACGAACGGCACTGCCACCTTGGGAAGTCGCCGTGGCCCCGCCGTGATAGCCGACGGTGCTCTCGGCCCCTCCGCCACCGCCCGCCGGGAGAGTGAGCGACGGCGTCCCGGATACGGTTTGCTGATAATGCTCGTAGAGAATCACGCGACTCGCACCCACTGACGCCGCTTGTTCGAACAGCGCCTTCTGCGGGGGGACCGATCCGGTGAAGCTGGAGGAGCCCAAGAGGAGGTAGCCAGCCTCGAGCATGGTGATCATGTCTTCTCGAGGATTACTGCCACGCGAGACCTGCGGTGGCCAGCTTGCGGTCACCACTCTCCCGACGACGTCGGGAGAATTGACCGTCGTTCCGGAATAGTGAGTCTGGTAGCTGTTGACGGCACATCCACTCAGGACGAGAAATACAACGAGCCCGGTTGCGATTCTGCTCATATTTCGGCTCCGCTGTGGCGCGGTCTCGCACCTCGGAAGTCCAAGGCCTCACTCATCTAACGTTCGTGACCTGACTTTGTTTGTAGAGTAGCAAATCTCATCACCCGGTTTGGACATCGGTGGTCGGCCGACAACCCGGACATCCCCCACTATCCCTAGACCCGCTTTCCGGTTGACCTCTTGCCCGTTCGCAAGTAAAGTACCTGCAAGTCCTTTCGTTTCAGACTTTGGAAGAGGATCCTCGGAAAGGAGGCCTCGATGAAGACTCTTGCCAACCTGACTGGCGCGCGCAATCCGCTCGCTCTGCTGGCGTTATCGCTCCTATGCGCGGCTTCGCTGTATGCCGGGACGGCCATGAAGCTGACCGCAGCCCGCATCTCGGTGCCGAAGAGTGGAGAGACGGCGGAACTCAAGGGTCTCGAATACATCGCCGACTTCCAGGTCACGGTCAAGACGGTGCGCTTCGACCGGACTTCGGAAGAGGGCGCGAACCCCGTGAAGGGCAATTGGACATTCACCGCCGTCAATACCGCCGGCAAAGTGCATCGAATCGATGTCTCGGTAGTGCTGGAGGATGAGAACCACAAGCGGATGGCCAGCTATAACGGCCACATGCTGGTACTCGCCGGAGCCGAGAGTCAGGAGCTGGTCATTCCGATGAAGGTAAAGGCGAAGCAGTGGGAGAAGACTAAGTCGATCCTGGTGCAGGCCAACTTCACCTCATAAGGGCGGAGGCGACGCCGCGGCTCGATCAGCCGCGGATCGCCGTGGCCACCCGTGACAGTCCCTCTCCGAGGATCCCATCCAGCCAGCCATCCCGGCGCAGGCAGGTCTCTTCGCGCCGCGGTCCGGTCGAGATGATGTGAACGGCGGCATCGAGTCGCTCTTCGACGTACTGCACGTAGCGCCGCGCCCGCTCGGGCAAATCATCGAACTCCAGGGCTCCGGCGGTTTCCTCCTGCCAGCCGGGCAGCACCTCGTAGACCGGCTCCGCTCGTTCCAGGTCCTCGCTCCGCGCCGGCATCTCGCAGGTGACCTGATCGTCGATGCGGTAGCCGACACAGACTGGGATCTCGGCCAGCTCGTCGAGCACGTCGAGCTTGGTGAGGGCGATCGACGCGACTCCGTTGAGGCGACAGGCGTAGCGCGAGGCCACCAGGTCCAACCAGCCACAGCGCCGCGGCCGGCCGGTCGTGGTGCCGAACTCATTGCCCCGCCGGCGCAGGAACTCACCCGTCTCGTCCTCCAGCTCGGTCACGAAGGGACCGCCTCCCACCCGGCTGGTGTACGCCTTGAGCACGCCCATCACTCCGTCGATGGCGGTCGGCGGAATGCCGGTTCCCGTGCAGGCCCCGCCGGCCGTCGAATTCGAGCTGGTGACAAACGGATAGGTGCCGTGATCCAGGTCCAGCAAGGCCCCCTGGGCACCCTCGAATAGAGCCCCCTTCCCCTCCGCCATCCATGCCTGCAGCAACGCCCCGGTATCCGCCACGTACGGTTCGAGCCTCGCCGCCCACTCCCGGCAGTCGGCGGCGAGGCTCTCCAGAGAAGGGACTTCGGCCTCGGCGGAGCGCAGCTCATTTGCCAGCCGAGCGTGCAGCGGCCGCAGTCGAGCCTCGAGGTCGTCAGAGCGCAGATCGCACATCCGGATGCCGGCCCGCGAAGCACGGTTCTCATAGGCCGGACCGATGCCGCGCGAGGTCGTGCCGATGGCTTGCTCGCCCAATTGCCGCTCGCGCGCCTGGTCCACCGCCGCATACAGCGGCAGCAGGACGTGGGCCCGCTCCGAGATGAAGAGTCGGCCCTCCACCTCGACGCCCGAGGCCTCGAGGTCGTCGAGCTCCGAGAAGAAGGCCTCCGGGTTGATGACCATCCCGTTTCCCAGCACGCACCGCGTCTGCTCGTGGAGGATTCCCGAGGGGATGAGGTGAAGCGCGAAGTGCCGGTCACCGAAGCGCACCGTGTGGCCGGCGTTGTGTCCACCTTGATAGCGCGCGACGACGTCGAAGGCGGGACAGAGCAGATCGACGATCTTCCCCTTCCCCTCGTCACCCCATTGCAGTCCCAATACGATCAGTTGACTCATCTCGGATAGGTTGAAAGGCGCCCTCTACACCTTGCCATCGTTTCATCTCCCCTGGCCGGGCGCTGAGGCGGCTGGACAGTAGCAGACGGACCTCCACGCAACAACCGCGCCCGGCAGGGGCACGTGCAAAATCCTACCCTGTCATAGAATCGCCTCAACCGGGGACTCGACCCGTCTCCGACAACCTGACAGACGATGGCAGCCAAGCGAATCAAGATTCTTGTCGTGGACGACGAGGAGGCGATGCAGGAAGTCCTGCGCGAGCGTCTGCAGGGCTGGGGATTCGCCGTTCGAGTCACCGGCGACTGCGCCTCCGCCGTGACCGGCCTCGACGCCTTCGACCCGCAACTCGTGATCACCGACGTGATGCTTCCCGACGGCTCCGGCGTGGAGCTGTTGTCGCAGCTGCAAGAGTCCCATCCGGGCCTGCCCGTTATTCTGATCACGGCGCACGGCTCGGTCGATCTCGCGGTCGAGGCGATGAAACAGGGCGCCAAGGACTTCCTCACCAAACCGCTCGACTACAAACAGTTGCGCAGCGTGCTGGACTCCGCCCTGCACCAGGAGGCCGAACGGCGGCGCACCGAGGAGACCGTCAGCGCAATCGACGACGAGGCCCGATTCGGCAGTCTGGTCGGCACCAGCGAGCCGATGCGCGAGGTCTACGCGCTGACCCGGGAGATCGCCGACTCCGAGGCCTCGGTCCTGATCAGCGGCGAGAGCGGCACGGGCAAAGAACTGGTGGGACGCGAGCTCCACGCACGCAGCCGGCGGCGCGGCGAGGCCTTCGTCGCGGTCAACGCGGCGGCGATCCCCAAAGAGCTGATGGAGAGCGAGATCTTCGGCCACGAGCGCGGCGCCTTCACCGGCGCCAGCGGCATGCGGCGAGGTTGTTTCGAGCTCGCCCACAAGGGAACGCTGCTGCTGGACGAGGTCGGCGAGATGCCTCTGGCGTTGCAGCCCAAGCTCCTTCGGGTGCTGGAAGACGGCAAGGTGAGGCGGCTCGGCGGAGCTCGTGAGTTCGAGTTCGACGTTCGCGTCCTGGCCGCAACGAACCGCGATCCGGAAGAGGCCGTGCAGAAGGGGGCCTTGCGCGAGGATCTGTTCTATCGTCTGGCGGTGTTCGACATCAGGATGCCCGCCCTGCGCGAGCGCAAGGAGGACATCCCGCTCCTTTGCCAGCATTTCATCTTCCTGCTCAACCAGAAACACGGCACCGACATCGAAGGCATTCGTGACGAGGCGCTCGAACAGCTGGATGCCTACGCCTGGCCGGGCAACGTCCGCGAGCTGCGCAACATCACGGAGCGGGCCGTCGTCCTGGCGAAAGAAGGCTGGATCGAGCTCTCCCATCTACCGCCTTACTTGAACGATCAGGAAGCGAGTTCCGGCGTGATCGAACTGCCGGAAGGCATCAGTGTCGCCGAAGCGGAGAAGAAGCTCATTCTCTGGACGCTGGAGCAGACCCAGAACAACAAGGCCGAGGCGGCTCGGCGACTCGGCCTCGACGTGAAGACGGTACGCAACAAGCTGAAGGCGTACGGCATCGAAGCCTCCGGCGGATAGGTTCCAGATGCGGCTCTCGACGCGGATCCTGGCCGGCATCCTGCTGCCGGTGGCGCTCCTCATCGGCGCCGCGATCTATCAGCTGCGGCTGATCCACCATCTCGAGCTGGAGAACCGCCAGTTGGTGAGCGTACATCTCAACGCCCGCCAGCTGACCCTGTCGCTGCACCGCGACGTGGCCCGCCTCGACGAGTTCACACGCAAGTTCTTCGTGCTCAAGGATCCAGGCTACGCCGGCGAGATGACCCGGCTGCGCAATGAGATCCTGCAACTGCTCGGCCGGCTGCAGGGTCTCGAGCTCGCGCAGTCGGAAGTCGTCCAACTACAGAAGTTTCGCGCCCTCTGGCAGCGCTACGCGGCGCCTGCCCATGTCGCCGAGCAGACTGTGCTCGAGGGTGGCGAGGTGATGATCAGCGAACGCGTTCGGATCCAGCAGGCGCTCGGCAACGTGGACGATCAGCTCGACCAGATCGACAAGGCGCTGCAGGATGCGGTGCAGAGGCAAATCGGCCAGAGCGCGCGCAACGCGGCTCGAGCCCGCCAGATCTCATTGCTGACCGCGATGATCTCAGCGGTGCTGGCGGTGCTCGCGGCGCTGCTCATCACGCGCTCGGTGACGCATTCGCTGCGCCGCCTGGCGGCCGGAACCCACGCCATGGCAGCGGGCAACTTCCAGCACCGGGTGCCGATCGAAGGCGCGCCAGAACTGGCCTCGCTGGCGCGTGACTTCAATACGATGGCGGCGCGCGTCGGTGAGTTGGACCAGCTCAAGCGCGACTTCGTCTCCAGCGTCTCGCATGACTTGAAGGCACCGCTGGCCTCGATGCAGGAAACCACCCGCCTGCTCCTCGAGGAGACCTCGGGCGCCCTGAACGATCGCCAAAAGCGCCTGCTCCGCCTCAACCTCCAGTGCAACGATCGCCTTTCATCGATGATCACCGACGTACTCGATCTCGCCTCGCTGGAAGCGGAGGCGATGCGCTATGAATTCGAGCTCAGAGACCTGACGGAGCTGGTAGGCGGCGCGGTCGATGAAGCCTCGGCGCTAGGAGCCGCCGACGGAATCGAAATCAGGTTCCGGCCTTCGGCCGAGGCACTCCCGGTCACCGTGGATGCGCAGTGGGTCACTCGGGCACTGTGGAACCTGCTGTCCAACGCCGTGCACTTCAGCCCCGACGCGACGACGGTGGAAGCGGCGGCCGACCAGGTGCTCACCCAGCGCGAGCTGTTGGCCATCCATCCGGAAGCTCCAACGGATCTCCGCCTGCCCGCCGCGGTGGTTTCCGTGCGGGACCACGGCCCGGGCATCAGCCCCGAGGATCGCGAGGTGATCTTCCAGCGCTTCTCCCGCTCCGACGGGGGCCGGCGGCGGGGGCAGGGAACCGGGCTGGGACTGGCGATCACACGCCAGATCGTGCGCCAGCACGAAGGCGAGATCTGGGTGGAAACGCCGCCCGGCGGTGGTAGTCTCTTCGTACTGGCATTGCCACTCGTGCAGGAGCGCTCTGACCCCGGCTCCCCGCAGACCTGAACTGGTGTGAACGTGCGCCTCTCCGCAAGCCTGCCCACTCTCTGCCTGCTCCTACTCGGATCCTCGCTGAGCGCCGTCGGTTGCCGTCACTTCTGCCCTCCGCAGACGATCGAAGCACGGCCGGCCGAGCCCGTCCCACAGCAGGCATCGCAACCTCCGGCTCCACCGCCGGAGACGGAGACCGAAACGCCCCCAGAAGCTCCGCAGCCCACCCCGCTCGAACGGGCCGATCTCGCGTTCGCGCAGCGCGACTACTTTCAAGCCGCCAACCTCTATCGGGAGATTCTGCGCCGAGGCACAGATGGCCCGGAGAATCCCCATGCGCTGCTTCGGCTGGCGATCATTCAGCTTCTCCCCTCCGGTTCCCTGCACGACGAGGACGGAGCCCACGCCCTGCTGAAGCGCCTGACCTCGCACTATGCTGCGTCGCCCGAGGCCGCCACCGCTGAAGTGCTGCTGGCACTCGGCGATCAGGCTCAAGGACTGCGTCGCCAGCTCGACGAGCTCAAGCGCATCGATCTGGGCACGGCGGCACCCTCGGGCGCCAAGCATTGACCTGAGCCTCCCTCACCGGGAAGTTTTTCCCCTCCAAACTTCCGGCCGCGGGCATTCCACCCAGGCCGGAGGACGAGGCACGCCCTGAGGGAGGGGCTCAGGGTGATAGGCTTATGCCAATATTCCGACACGTTCTCCGGCGCCGGAGGGAACCTGGAACGGTCCTCGCATCATCAACGCCCCAGGTGGCGCGCGGCTACTCCGCCGCGCCGCCCGACAAGGCCGAATTCGCCCACTCCGTGTCCACGGCAAGGCGATTCGGTGGAAGGAGGCCGAAGATGAAGCGCATTCAAGATTCCAAGACAGCAGTTCTCGTTCTCACCCTCACATTGGTGCTGCCCCTCGCGGCGTGCCACGGCGGATCGAATTCTCCGACCGCGGCGACCAATGGCTCACTGACGATTCAGATGAAGGACGCACCGACCGACGAGCTGTCCGCCGTGACGGTCTTCATCTCCAGCCTGCAGGTCAAGGAGAGCGGAATGCCTGTGAAGACGGTGGCCAGCAACATCGGACCGATCAACTTGATGGATCTGATGACCCACCCCGTTCAGCTGGTCACCGCCGAGGTCGATCCCGGTGACTATGAGTTCGTCATGGTCAATCTCGACCCCGCTCAGAGCTCGGTCACCGAGCTCGGCTCGCAGGCGACTCTGCCGCTGACCATCCCGAGCACAGAGATCAAGATCCTGGGCGGTTTCACCGTGGATCCCGACCATGCGACGACCGTGACCCTCGACTTCATGGCCGACAAGTCACTGGTGCAGAAGGACAACGGCTCCTGGCTTTTGAAGCCCGTCATCGTGATGGACAACGTCGGCTACGACTAGTCGTAGCGAGTACTTCTATACCTTCGCCAGTCGTTTTCCCAACCCAGGAGGATCTCCATGTTCTCGCGCAAGCGCAACTCGATGTTGCTGATTTCGCTCATCCTGCTCGCCGTCGCAGTCGCCCTGCCGAGTCGAGCCAGGGCCCAGACCGACTTCGGCGTGCGGACCGGCGTCTACACCGACGAGTCCGACGCGTTCGTGGGCCTGGAACTGCTCAGCCGCATGCGCGGCAGCCAGTGGTTCTTCAACCCGAACTTCGAATCGGTGTTCGTCGACAACGGGAATCTGTTCACCATCAACGCCGATTTCCACTACGACTTTCCCACCTCCGGCCAGTTCAGTGTCTGGCTGGGCGGCGGCCCGGCGCTCATCCTGCGTGATCCCGATCGTGGAGATAACTCGACCGACGCCGCCGTGAATCTCCTGGCCGGCTTTGGCTTCAGTCCACACAGCGCGGTCCGGCCCTATGTTCAGGGCAAAGTCATCCTCTCGAACAATTCCGAGGCAGTGTTCGCCGTGGGCCTTCGATTCTAGGCGCTGGCCGGCCGGTAGGATTTCCCTGCGGGGCCAGTGAGGGTCTGCCTACTAGGCTCACCGGACCAGTCTTGGTAAGCTGATTTGTTGCAACGTTTGGACCCCTTGCAAACAGGTGGAACCGATGTTGCATCTTCCGGTCCCAGCTGTCACCCGGGCTCGCAACACTCGGTCCGGGTACATCGACAATGATGAGAGGAGAGAAAAGATCATGAACAGGATCCGCACTGCTGCCAGCTGGTCGCTCTTTGCGGCCGCCATCCTGGTCGTCGCCACGGGTTGCGCGACCAAGAAGTACGTCGGTCGTCAGGTCGACGCAACCAAGGCCGAGGTGAATCAGCGCGTCGACGGCGTGCAAAGCCAGGTCGAGGCGAATCAGTCCAAGCTGAAGGAGCACGACCAGAAGATCGCCAAGATCTCCGGCACGGCGCAAGAGGCGCTCGATCGCGCCATCGCGGCCGGCAAACTGGCGGAGGGCAAGTTCCTCTACGAAACCGTCCTCACCGATTCCAAGGTGCACTTCGGATTCGATCAGTCGAAGCTCTCCGACGAGGCGACCGCAGCGCTGGATGACTTCGCGAGCAAGCTGAAGTCCGACAATGCCAATGTCTACGTCGAGATCCAGGGCTACACCGATTCGATCGGAACGGACGAATACAACCTGAAGCTCGGGCAGGAGCGCGCAGAGGCAGTGCGGCGCTACCTGAACAGCGTCGGCGTGCCGCTGAACCGGATGTCGACGATCTCCTACGGTAAGACCAACCCGATCGCCGACAACAGCACCCGCGACGGCAGGTCCGAGAACCGGCGTGTCGTCCTAGTCGTGCTGAAGTAGCAGCGGCCCGCCGCAAGCGGCAGCCGAATCCCGCGAAAGCCGAACTGATCAGGAATAGCGCATGCGATTCACCAAGATCATCCGGCTCGCCCTCCCTGCCGCGGCGCTGCTCGCCGTGGTCGGATGCACCCCCCGCACGACCGCCGAAGGTGGTACGTCGCGGGGGGTCTCCGATCCGGCGGATGAATCCCACGCCTCATCTGCGGAGAGCCATTTCGACGAGGCTCTGCTTCACTTGCGTGTCCGCACTGCGCTGCTCGAGCATCTCAGAACTGAGGCCCTGGGCATCGGAATCGACATCGCCGGCGACTCGGCCGTGCTGACCGGTCAGGTCGATACGCGGGCGAACCGAACGCTCGCCGAAGAGGTGGCCCTGTCGGTAGAGGGCGTCGCAGACGTCGACAATCAAATCGAGGTCAAGTCGTCGGCCGAGGGCGAGAGCTCGATGCCGGTCTCCGAGGCGGTGGGCAAGGCGGAGCGCAAGTTCAACGACTCCCTGCTCGAGGCCCGCGTGCAGACCCGGTTGGTGCGGGAGCTGGGCGAGCTCGGATTCCGCATCGACGTCGAAGCGACGGACGGTGAGGTGATTCTCCGCGGATCCGTTCCAGACCGCAGCCACAAGCGCATCGCCTTGCATTCGGCTGCCAAGGTCAAGGGCGTGCACAAGGTGCACGATCTGTTGAAAGTCGCCGATTAGGCTGCGCGAGACGGGCGCGGCAAACTCGGCCCAAACCCCCCAAGTCGACCACTTACGGGTGTAAGATCGCGGTCGTAGGGCGCCGCCGGCGCCGTCACGACCGCAACCTCGCCCCTTGCCGTGGATTCCCTGATCAACGCCGCGAACGTTGTTCTGCCGACCGCTTACCTGGCAGCGGCCGTGGGCTACGCGACGCTGTTTTATGCCCGCAGCGCGCGAGGCGGCCTGGTGGGCTCGATCTGCTTCAGGGCGGCGCTCGTCCTCCATCTCGGCTTCCTGATTTTGCTCACCCTGCGCTGGAAGCAGTACCCCGCGGCGACGGTCGCGCAGGCGCTGACCGTGACCGCTTTCGCCGTGGCCATCGTCTATCTCTTCCTCGAATGGTATGGCCGCGAGCGGTCCACCGGGTTGTGGATCCTCAGCCTGGTGTTTCTCTTCCAGCTGCTCTCCTCACTGACCTGGTCTGCACCGCCGCCAAATCTCAAGGCGTTTCACAGCTCTTGGTTCGGTGTCCATGTGACGCTGGCGCTCTTCGGCTATGCCGCCTTCACACTCTCCGGTGGATATGGCTTCCTCTTCCTGCGTCTGTATCGCGAACTGAAGCTCGGTCGCTTCCAGACCTTCTTCAACCGCCTGCCGCCGCTGGAAGTGCTCGACCGTATGATGACCGGCGCCCTGGTGTCCGGATTCATTCTGTTCAGCGGCGCGATCGTGGCCGGCGCCGCCTGGGCGGAGAGCCTGTCCTTGACGCGCTGGTTCGACGACCCGTGGTCGATCGTGACCCTCGCCACCTGGCTGTTCTACGGCGCCGCGCTGGCATTGCGACGTCTGCGACGCTGGCAAGCACGGCAGACGGCGGTGGCCTCACTGGTAGGTATCGCGGCGATTCTCGCCTCGCTGCTGGTGGTCAATTCGGTGACTTCCGGCTTTCACGGATTCAACTGAGCCATGCCGGACGTGAACCGGGCCGCACCGCGATTGGGCAGGAGCTACTCCTTGCTTCTGGTCGGCGTCGATCACCACAAGGCGGATCTCGCCCTGCGCGAGCGTGCCTCCTATGCCTCTGACGAAGCTGAAGACGTATTGGTGCAGCTGCTCACTCGCCCGGAGATTGCCGAGGCGGCTCTTCTGTCGACGTGTAACCGGACGGAACTCTATCTGCGTTGGCACGAAGAGAAGACGGCCCTGCAAACCGCTCTCGGTACCGTCTTCGCGCCGCGTGCCCCGGAACTCGTAGAAGAGGGCCGGTACTACGTGTGCCACGGCGAGGAGGCCGTCCACCATCTGCTCTCGGTCGCGTCGGGCACGGAATCGATGGTTCTCGGCGAGCCCGAGATCCTGGGACAGGTCCGGCAAGCCGGCGGCCTGGCGAAGTCGATCGGAACCACCGGGGCCTTCCTGGATCAGCTCTTCCGCAGCGCCGCGCTCACCGGGCGCCGGGTGCGTGGCGAGACCTCTATCGGCACCGGGGCTGTGTCGCTCGGTTCCGCCGTGGTTGAGCTGGCGGCCAACATCTTTAATGGCCTGGACGGCCGTCGCGCGCTGTTGCTGGGGGCCGGAGACGCCGCCCGCCTGATGGCGCATGCCCTCACCGACCGCGGCCTCGGAAGCATCGTGGTGACGAACCGAAGCGAGGACCGCCTGAAGGCCTTCGTGGATTCGATTCCCGGCCTACAGCCTGCCCCATGGACCGAGCGCTTGCGTCTCAGCGCCGAGTCGGATCTCATCGCGGTGGCGACGGGCGCCCAACAGCCGATCCTGGGCCGCTCGGAGCTCGCTTCCGTGATGCGCCGGCGGCAGAGTCGCCCACTTTTGATCGCCGACCTGGCCGTGCCGCGCAACGTCGATCCGGCCGCGGCCGATATCGACAACCTCTTCCTGCATCCGATCGATTCCTTGCAGGGCCTCATCCAGCGAAACCTCGAACAACGGCGGCGCGAGGTGGCGCGCGTGCAGGAGATCGTCGATGAGGAGGTCACCCGATTCACGCAGTGGTATCGCAGCCTGGACGCCGAGCCCATCGTCGCGGCGCTGCAAAAGCGGGCGGAGAAGATTCGCAAGCACGAGCTCGAGAACGCGCTGGGACGCTTCCCCGCCGAGCTGCATGACGACCTGGAGAGACTGACCCGTTCGCTGGTGCGCAAGATCCTGCACCATCCGAGCACTACGCTGCGCAGTGGCAGCGCGGACAGCAACCTGGCCGAACTCGACGTGGCACGCCGCCTCTTCCACCTGGGCGAAGACCTCGACTCGGACGACTAGCTCACCGACTCATGGCGCAGCCTGGTAGAACCCTGCGACTCGGCACCCGCCGCAGTCCGCTCGCTCTGGCCCAATCGGAAACCGTCGCCCGCGCGCTCGAGGCGGCACACTCGGGATTGCGCGTCGAGCTCGTGCCGATCGTCACTCGCGGCGATCGTACGCCGCAGGCCCTGACCGAAGTCGGGGGCAAGGGTCTGTTCACCCAGGAGCTCGAGGCGGGTCTGCTCAGCGGGGAGCTCGATCTCGCCGTGCACAGCCTCAAGGACCTTCCGGCCGTCATCCCGCCGGATCTCCACATTGCCGCCTTCCCGCGCCGCGCCGATTGCCGCGACGCCTTGATCAGCACCGTCGCGGATTCTTTGCACACGCTCCCGGAGGGCGCCCGCCTCCTCACCGGCTCGCTCCGCCGCCGTGCCCAGCTACTCAGCATGCGCCCGGACGTCAAAGTGGAAGCGGTACGCGGCAATGTCGACACGCGGCTGCGCAAGTGGCGTGAGTCCGGCGCTGCGGGAGTCCTGCTGGCCGTGGCGGGACTCGAGCGGCTCGGACACCTCGACCTGCCGATGCACCGCTTGCCGGCCGAAGACTTCGTGCCGGCCCCCGGACAAGGCACCCTGGCCCTCGAGACCCACAAGGACGGAGTGGCCGCCGAGCTCTGTCATCGACTGAATGACCCCGATACGGCGCAGGTCGCCGAGTGTGAGCGCGCCGTAGTGCGCGCCTTCGGCGCCGACTGCCGGTTGCCTCTGGCGGCCTGGGCGCGACCCGGCGAGACGGGGCTGCGACTGACCGTATGGGTCGGCCACCCGGAGGGCGCCTCCAGCCTGCGCTCCGACGTTTCCGCCGAGACCCCCGAGGCGGCGGCAGCCGCCTGCGTCGAGGCGCTGCGACGGCAAGGCGCTGACGCCCTGCTCGAGGCGGCGCGCCGGTGACGGCTCCCCTGCAAGGCGTGCGGATCGTCGTCACCCGGGCCGAGGGACCGGGCCTCGATGCCTACCTGGCAGCCTTCGAGGCGGCCGGCGCCACGGCATTGCCGTTGCCGCTCCTGGAGATCACGGCGCCGGCCGATGCCCGGGCGCTGAGCCGTGCCGCCGCGGAACTCCCGCTCTACGACTGGATCGCAGTGACCTCCGCACACGCCGTACGATCTTTGGTCGACTCCGCCGCCGGCGCCATTCCAAGAGGGATCCGAGTCGCCGCAGTCGGCGAAGCTACGGCGAGGGCCCTGCGCGAGCACGACATCGAGCCGGAGCTCGTGGCCAGACAGTCCGATGCGTCGGGGCTGGTCGACGAGCTGGCGCCGTTCGTTTCGCGTCGTCGCATCCTGCTGCCCCAGGCGGCCGACGCGGCGCCGACGCTGGCGGAGGGCCTGCGGCAGGCGGGGGCAGACGTGGTGGCGGTCGAGGCTTACGCCAAGCGCATCCCCCCGGCGGCCTTCGAGGACGCCCTGGGGCTGTTCGAGGGGCGCCCACTGGGCTGGGTCACCTTCACCAGCCCGAGCACATTTCACAATTTCACGACGGTGCTCGGAAGCACCTGGTCGACGCGTCAAGGCGAGCTGCTGGCGGCGGTGATCGGGCCCGTGACCGGTGCTGCACTGCGCCGCGCCGGCATCGAACCAGCCTGCCAGGCCGCGCAGCCGAATGCCCGCAGCCTGGTCGAAGCCGTGGTCAGGGATCACCGATCCCGGTAAGCTAGATCCGAAGAGTCGTAGATCACAGCGTCGCCTGCGGCGACGCACACGAGGCGCCAGGCCGATGAAGATCCCTTCGCTGATTCTCCGCCAGTTGTACACCTTTGGCAGTCTGCGCAACGAGCCTGACGGGTTCTCCTTCGCGCTGAAGAATCGTCTCAGCGATTCGACCCTGACCGGCATCGAAGCGATCGAGGTCGACGACGCTCAAATCCCTCTCGACAGCGTCGATCTGGACTTCGGCGATGAACCGGTGCCGGCCAGGGCGGTGTCCCTGGACGAGGCGATCCCCTTCCCGGTTCGTGCCATGGTCAGGCTGCGGGCGCGCTGTGCCTGCCTCCGCGAGGGTCAACACGAGCTGCGGCTGAGCTTCATGACCGGCAACTTCGGATCCCTGGAGCTGAAGATCAAGGATTCGATCAGCCAGCGAGGCGACGAACGCATCAAGGTCCCCTACGACAAAGTGGACGACTACGCGAAGTCGATCATCCACCGACGCCAGCAGTTCGTGAAGGAGTTCAGCGGCGTTGAGCCGCATCACCTCACGCACTACTCCTTCGACCCGGAGGCGACCGCTGGCAACATCGAGAATTTCACCGGGGTGGCACAGGTTCCGCTGGGATTTGCGGGTCCGATCCAGATCAACGGCGAGCATGCCAAGGGCGAGTTCCTCATCCCGCTGGCGACGACCGAAGGCACGCTGGTCGCCTCCTACAACCGGGGCATGAAGGTCATGAACCTCTCGGGTGGGGTGAAATGCACCGTCGTCGACGACAAGATGCAGCGCGCCCCGGTCTTCATCTTCGATTCGGCGCGCGAGGCACGCGACTTCGAGGCCTGGGTGAATGATCACTTGGAGCAAATCCGGCATGAGGCCGAGTCGACCTCGAGCATCGCCCGCCTGCTCTACATCGACACTTACCTGGCAGGCAAGTTCGCCTACCTGCGCTTCAACTTCGAAACCGGCGACGCGGCGGGCCAGAACATGGTCGGGCGCGCCACCTTCGCGGCATCGAGTTGGATCGTCGATCACTGCCCTACGGTGCGCAGGTTCTATCTCGAGTCGAATCTGGCCACGGACAAGAAGGCTTCGCAGGTCAACGTCATGCGCACTCGTGGCAAGCGGGTCGTGGCCGAGGTCACGATCCCGCGCGACGTGCTGATCCAGAACATGCGGGTCGAGCCGGAGCAGCTCGCCTATCACGCGCAGGTGGCCAATGTCGGTTCGATTCTCTCCGGCGCCAACAACAACGGCCTCCATTCGGCCAACTCGATCACCGCCATGTTCATCGCCACCGGACAGGACGTGGCCAACGTGTCCGAATCCTCGGCGGCGATCATGTATGTCGAGCTGACGGAAGAGCGCGACCTCTATCTGGCGCTCACCATTCCGTCGCTGATCGTCGCTACCTACGGCGGCGGGACCGGCCTGGCGACGCAGCGCGAGTGCCTCGAGATCATGGGCTGCTACGGCCACGGCAAGGTGAAGAAGCTGGCCGAGATCATTGCCGGGGTTGCCCTGGCGGGCGAGATCTCGCTCGCTTCCGCCATCTCGTCCCTGGATTGGGTCTCCAGTCACGAAGAATACGGCCGCAATCGCTGAAGCCAACGACGCGGCCGGCGAGCGGAATGATGAGCCAACGAGCGCGCACTGAGGACACTCCGCCGGCGCCGACCCCGAACGGGACGTCCGGGGAGTACGAGGTCTTGATCGAGACCCGGCCGCAGGGCCTGGTGCGGCGCTTCGTCACGACGCAACGGCATTTGGCCGGCCTGGTCTTCGGCGGGCTCGATGCCCGCCTGCGCACACGCCAGCCTGAACAGCGACACGGATTGCGTCATGCCGCGCTGCGCATCCTCGCCGCGTGCGGTCGCCCGTTCGTCGACCGCCGACTGTTGCGCCTCCCCTTCCCGGTCCAGCTGCGCAAGCGCCTCGAACTCCTCGGCCCCACGTACATCAAGCTGGGGCAGATCCTCAGCCTGCGCGAAGACATCCTGCCGACGGCCGTCACCGACGAGCTCAAGAAGCTGCTCAGTCGGCTTCCCGCACTGCCCTTCGAGCGTTACCTCGAACGCGTCCAGGAAGAGCTCGGACGACCCTTCGACGAGGTGTTCGAATCGATCGATCGGGAGCCCCTGGGCTCGGCCTCGATCGGCCAGATCCATCGCGCCGTCCTGCCCGACGGCAATGAGGTCATCGTCAAGCTGGTCAAGCCCGGAATCCGCGAGACTCTCTCCCGCGACGTCATCCTGCTTCGTCTGCTCGGCCAGATCCTCCAGGCCTTCCTCTCGCGGCTGCAGCCGAAGCGCATCATCGGCGAGTTCTGCGAGTACACGCTGCGCGAGGTCGATCTGCGCCTGGAGGCCGACAACGCCGAGATCTTCGCCGGCAATTTCCGCGACACCGACGACATCGTCTTTCCTCGCATCTGGCGCGAGTTCACCACCCGCAATCTCGTCGTGATGGAGTATCTCGACGGGCTGCGGCCCGACGACCCGCGCGTGCAAGAGGTCTATTCGGAAGAGGAGCGGGACTACCTGGTCGACCTCGGTGCCGCCGCAATTATCCGCATGCTCTATCGCGACGGTTTCTTCCACGCCGACCTGCATCCCGGCAACCTCCTGGTCCTCCCGGGCCCACGCGCCGGCTTCATCGACCTCGGCATGGTCGGGAGATTCGACGACGAGCTGCGCCGTACGCTCCTTTACTACTACTACTGCCTGGTCATGGGCGACGCAGAGAATGCGGCGCGCTACCTGGCGGCACTGGCCGAGCAGGGTCCGAAAGCGGATATCAAGGCGTTCCGCAAGGATGTCGAAGAGATCGTCCAGCGCTGGCAGCGTCACCCGAGCTTCGAGGAGTACTCGATTGGGCGGCTGATTCTCGAGTCGGTGAGCAAGGGCGCCGCACACAACATGTATTTCCCGGTCGAGATGGTCCTGATGGTCAAGGCCATCGTGACCTTCGAGGGCGTCGGCCACATGCTGCGACCCGGCTTCGACGTGGCGGCCGTCTCGCGGGCCCATATCAACCGCATCTTCCTGGGGCAGTTCAGCCCGCTGCGCATCGCCCGCGAGGGCCTGCGCGGCGCACCCGAGCTGGTCGATGCCCTGGTCAAGGCGCCGATGCTGGTCACCGAGGGGCTGCGGGTGTTGGAAAAATCTACCCGCCGGCCGCCGCAGAATCCTTTCGCCGGCCTGCGCGGCACGATCTTCGCCGGCTTCCTGATGATCGCCGGCGCCGTCGTGCTGGGCCTGAAGGGACCGTGGATACTCTCTGCCGGCCTCTTCGTGCTCGGCCTGCTGATCGCCCTGCGCCGCGGCGGTTGACCCCGGAGTCAAGCCCGTCCGCAGAGTCGGCTGAGTGCCTCCATCTCGGCGTGGAACCCATCGACGATGTGCTCGGGATCGGGGATCAGGCCTGCGTCGGTGCCAACGCCCATGCGGGCGGCGCCGGCATAGCTGAAAATCGAAACGCCGAGGCCCAGGCGACCGGCCTGCGGCACCCAGAAGAAGATGTCGCGCACCGTGTGGCCGGCGAAGCGCAACCGGTGCCGCGGTCCCGGTACGTTGGTGAAGACCGCCGTCGCCTTCGAGCCGAAGAGCTTCAACAGGGCGCCGTGGGCGAACCTGGGCAGCCTGCCCATTGCGTCCAGTACCTTGAGTACCACCATCGGTTCGGCAGAACGCCGCAGGCGCTGTGCGCTCTGGTGAATCTTGGTCAGCCTGAGCTCGCTGTCAGAGAGGCCGACCGGCAACGGAAGAAAGATGAGGCCGAAGCGATTGCCGAGCGCTGCGATGGCGTTCAGCGGCCGCAGGGACACAGGCATCGCGCAGCGGAACGTGAGGTTCTCGTCGGGCGCGCCAAAGCGGGCCAGATAGCGATGCAATCCCCCCGCCATGGCCGAGTTGAGCACGTCGTTCACCGTCGTGCCGGTGGCGGCGCCGATCGCCCTGACATCCTCTAGCGGCACCTTGTCCGTCCAGGCGAGGCGCTTCTCCACCCCCAGTGGACCCTTGAAGCGCGTCTTGGGATCCGGCCTCCGCCCCGCCAAACGGCCGAGCGCCAGAGTTTCCGACAGCCCGCGCACCAGCGGATTCAGTCGCTCCAGCGCCTCATTGGGTGCGCGCATCAGCCGGAGCGCCTCCGGCATGAGATCCTGTGCCGCCGAGATCGCCCTGTCCACGCCGGCAGCGGTCACCGTCAGCAGGTCGAAGAACGGATTCGAGGCGGATGCCGGCCCGGGAAGCACAAAATCGGTCAATGCCAACAGCACGACGAGCAGCGCGACTCCATCGCCGATCACGTGGTGCAGGCGCATGAAAAGCACGGTACCGGCCGAATAGCCGCGCAGCAGGTGGGCCTCCCAGAGTGGATGCTCCGGGTCGAAGGGGCGGTGCAGATGCCGCTCGAGCGCGGCCGCGAGCTCGAGATCGCCACCCGGTGGGGCAAGCGTCTCCTCGACCACGTGCCGATCGACGTCGAACGCTTCGTCGTCCGTCCACACCAGTCGGCCGTCCTGCCGCGCCACCCGCTGGTCGAAGCGCGGCACGCGAAGCAAGCGATGCCGGAACCGGTCGACGACCGCGGCACGCTCCACCTCTCCCTCCAGCACCAGCACGCCATGGATGTGCATGCGGTTCGCCGGCACGTCCATGCGCAGCCAGGCGCGGTCGACCGGCGCCAGGGGAGTCCCACGCTGACCGGCAGAGATCGGGCTAAAGGAATATGGACCGGCCGATTCGGTCTTGGTCAAGGCACCAAGAGTCTACACGCAGCGCGGCCTCAGACGGCAGCCGGCGCGCCCGGCGCGACGCTTTCCGGCTCGAATGCGCTCAGGCGCGCCTCGAGGCGGTCGAGCGCCGCGGACAGATCGCTCAGAGGTGTGGTGCGGCGACCCGGCGACTGCTCCTGCGGCACGCCGAGGTCGGCCCACAGGTCGACCGGGGCCTCCAACACTTCACGCTGCAGTTCCAGACCGTGATGCCGGAAGATCGGGGCCAGCTCGTCATAGCGCCGCAGCAGCTCTTCGCGCGTCGCCAGGTAGGCGTGCTCGCAGACCGCGCGCCGGTTGGAGAAGCTGAAGATGTTGGTGAAGAACATGTCGTAGTCGTCACGCCGCGGCTCGAGCAGCACGACGTCCGCGTTGCGGTAGAGCTTGCGATAGGAACTCAGTCCGGCCTGCAGACGAGACCGGACCATGGTGCGCAATGCCTGGGAGAGTACCGTCGGCAGGCCGCGATCGATGAGCTTGCCGCGCCGCATGATTCCCGCCTCGACCGCGCGCGCGGTGTCGACCGGCACGATCGGATTGAGGCTCAGCAGCAGATCGGTGCCCGCTTCGAGCGCCACCGAACCGTGCATGGTCTTGAGCAGCACGCCATCGACGTAGTGGCGCCCGTCGATCTCGACCGGTAGATAGAGTCCCGGCAGCGCCGTGCTGGCCTGGACCGCCGTGGAGATCGGCACGGCGTCGTAGCCCGGACGGCCAAAACAGACCGCCTGGCCGGAGTCGAGATCGGAGGCGACGATGTAGAGCTGCCGCCTCAGCTTGCGAAAGTCGTCTGTGCGGCCGTGCAGAGAGTAGATGTTCTCTAGATAGCGACGGATCGGTTCGTTGTCGAAGAGGGCGACCGGCAGCGCCCTGCCCATCCGCGTCATGGAGTCGAGCAAACTCTGGTCGCGTGGATTGCGCGCGTAGTCGAGAAAGGCGTCCAAGAGAAGGCCCGGCACGGTCAGCCCGCGCCGGGCGATCTCCCGAAACGCCGGCGTCAGGAAGGTCTCGGGGACGAATGGGTGCTCGCCCGGCTCGTGCTTGACGAGCGCGCGGCACATCTGTGCAGTGGTGATGCCGTTGGCGAGATTCGCCGCGATGAACGCGCCAGCACTCACCCCCACGTAGACGTGAAGGGCGTTGAAGTCGAGTCCGGGAATCGCCTCGTCGAGGGCCCGCAAGGCGCCGATCTCGTAGATCGCGCCTTCGGGCCCCCCGCCGGCGAACGCCAGACCGACTTTGTGACCGGCCGGACGAGCCTTCCCATTCGTCGCCATGACCAGGTCGACGCTCAGGCAGAGGTCTTCGCGGTGCGCTTCCTGGTCGTAGTCTTCTTCGACGCCTTCGGCTTCAGTTGCTCGACCTTCTTGGTCAGCTCTTCGACCCGGCGCGTCAAGGTGCGCACCTCGTCACGGCTCGGAATGCCGAGCCGCTGCACTGCGGCGGACACCTTGTCATCGATCGCACCCTCGATCTTGTTCCACTGTGCTTCCGCCTTGTCGGTCGCCGTCTTCACTTTGCTCTTGACCTTCGAGAACTGCTTCTCGCTGCGGGCTTCGAACTCTTCGCCCTTCTCGACCAGGTTCTGGAAGACTTTCGTCCCCTGATCCTCGGCCGTTGCCAGGGCGCCGAGACCGGCGAGCCAGATCTTGCGGGCCGATTCGCGGAGGTCCTGCTGCAGATTGGATGTCGCGCTGTTGCTCATGGAGTCTCTCCTTGCTGTCGATCGTTCGTCATTCGGTTATTCGTCCCCGCCGGAGCGGCGTGAAACTGCATCGAACGCGCCCCGGCGTCTATTTCGAAGCGCCGGCAGCCGACTTGCCCACGGCCCCGGCTTCTGACTGCTTGGCGGCACGCCTGCCGGGCTTCGCAGGCTCCAGGTCGGAGATCATCTGCTCCAGCTCCTCGAGACGGGCGCGCAGCTCAGTCATCTCTTCGCGCGCTCGCCTCACCGGCCCGAGACGGTCCATTGACGCCTGCACCACCTTGTCCACCCCTTGCTGCACCTGCTCGACGCCCGTGGACCAGGCGCGTTCGCCGATGCGAATGATGTCGTGCAGGAAGTCACTCGACAGCCGAGCTCGACCGTTCTTCCCCAGCTCCAGGATGATTTGCGCCAGCGTCTGCTCGGTGACGTCCTCGGAGCTGGCGTTGTCGATCACCTTGAGCTCCTGCCCCTCTCGGATCCAAACCGCCAACTCTTCGAGGGAGACGTAGCGGCTCTCCTCGGTGTCGTATAGCTTGCGACTCTCGTAGCGTTTGATCAGCCGAATCATGGCCTTGACTCCCGTCTCGTGGTCTCAGTGGCCGGGCCCGCGTGCATGCCGCCGCGCGGCGACCCGCAAGCAATTTATACCGCACTGCGGCATAAAAGTCAAGAATCTATTCCGCGGCGCGGCATTGCCCGCGGCCCGGGGCGGAGGGAAGGCTACCGCGTTGGATCAGCGCCGCAGCCGGCTGGAAAGGTCGACGCCCAGTGCGGTCAGGCGGTCCAGATCGCCCGCCGGCTGGTCGAGCATTGGAACCGTGATCAGCGGCGCCGAAGCGCCGAGCAACTCGGCCAGCCTGGCGACTCCCTCCCGGTCCCGTTGCCCCAGCCAGATCAACAAGCGACGGCTCCGCGAAGGCTCGCCGTAGACCGGCGGACTCGCCTCCGGGGGCACGGTCATCCGATTGGCGATCACTGCATCGAGACGATAACCGCGTTGCAACAGTCGGCGGCCGAAGAAGAGCGTGTCCGGCTGACGATCGGGCTCGGGTGTCGTCACCAGCAGGAAGCCGGTTTCCTCCGATTCCAAGAGCCCTTTGACTTCACGGGCCCGAGCGTCAAACCCCCGATAGAGCGGCATGAATGCCTGGAAGAATTCCACCATCTCGCGAAGCAGATCGAGACCGACGACGGCATCGAGGTATTCCTCGATCCGCTCGCCGACGCGTCCGAGCGCACGTGCCGCACGAAACCGTCCGTCGTCGTCGAACCACGAGCGAGTCCCGAGCTTCACGGCGCCGGAGTTCAAGAACGACACGATCCTGTCCGGCGCCTCGAGGAAGTCGAGCGCCTGCTGGGTCGGCGGAGTGTCCAGGAACACGCGGTCGAAACGAGCCTCCCGCGCCACCTCGTAGAGGCGCTCGACCGCCATGTACTCAAGCACCCCTGCCAGCCCGCCGGCTAGATGGCGGTAGAAACGGTTGCCGAGGATCCGGTCGCGCGCCGACTCGTCCGGCGCATAGCGCTCGATCAGCCGATCGAACGTCTGTCGAGCATCGAGCACGCTGGCCACCAACCGACCGCGACCGTCCCGCGGCGCGACGACCTCCACCTCCACCTCGCCGCGGTTTCCCGGTGCCAGCCCCACCGCCTGCCTGAGCCGGCGCGACGGATCAAACGTCATGACCAGGGTGTCGTCGCCCGCGGCCGATGCGGCGCAGGCGAGAGCCGCGGCCAGGGTGGTCTTGCCCACGCCTCCGGAACCCACCACGACGGTCAGTCGGCGACGCGGCACGGCGCTCCCCTCGCCGCTCAAGAATCCCCCTCCCCATCATTCGATGGCCGCAGGACATCTCCGAGATGTGTCGTCAGGCCATCGAGCAGCGCAGGACCACTGGTCACCGGCAGCATCGGAAGGAGCTGCACCGGAGTTCCAATCGTCGACGCGAGGCGTCGCATCTCCTCGGCCTGGTCGTCTGCTCGCCGCACCCAGTGGGCCAACGCGGAGTCTCGACGCGCGTCGTCGCGATCCGCCGAGTCTGGAGCTGCATAGACACAGTTCATGAAGCACAGCCGCGCTCCGCCTTGCCCCAGCATCTGACGCAACGCCGCCTGCATCTCCAGCGTCTCGGTCACCGGCATCTCCTCCGCCGTCGACACCAGGACCACCGCGGTCTGCTCCCCGTCTCTCAGCCGCCGGGCCAGTCGCTGCGCCTCTTCGGCAACCGGCCCAGAATGCACCGCGTCGGCGACCAGAAACGGCGCCTGAAGCCATGCCGCGGTGTGGCCGCCCGCCGGGGCATCGAGCACGATCGTGTGAGGAGTCCACCTCTCGTCTTGCGAAGAGTCGAGCTGCCGATAGAGCCACCAGAGGACGGCCAGCTCCTTGAAGCCCGGCGCGCCCGCTGCGACGTGAGCCCAAGCTGAGCTCCCGAGAATCCGACGCCGCAGCCAGCCGCTGCCGATCTGGGCCCGCACCACGGCCTCGAGAGCCTGCTGATAGGTCAGGTGCAGCAGACGCAGATGCGGGGAAACCGTGACTGCCTCTCCGCCTGACGGTTGCACCCCGAAGAGACGATGCAGGCTCTCGCGCGGATCCACCTCAACCGCCAGGACGCTCGATCCGCCATCTTCGAGCAGACGAGCCAGCAGCCCGGTGACCGTCGTCTTCCCCACCCCACCCTTGCCGGACACGATCACGACTCGCTGGGACAAATCTTGGAGGTCAACCCGCATGGCCGCTGCCACTATATGGGGTTGAAGCAGCGTTCAGGCCACCGGCTACCAGCCACCAGCTGCCAGCCACCAGCTGCCAGACCCCCCAGCCAGCCCGGGAGTCAGAGGCGAGTCACTCGGGAACTCGCTCCCCGTCTCTCGCCTCTCGCATCTACCTGGAGACCGGCTATCGGTGGCTGGCAACCTGCAACGGCCTCCTGGCCGTCCCGCCGGGGCTGAGATACGCTCACTGCATGGCTTTTCCGATCACCCGCATGCGTCGCCTTCGTCGCACTCCCGCACTGCGTCGCATGGTGCGAGAGACTCGCCTGTCTGTCGACGACTTCATCCTGCCGCTCTTCGTCGTTCCCGGTCACGGCATCGAAGATCCGATTCCGTCGATGCCCGGCGTCTTCCAACAATCCGTCGACCGGCTGGTCGAAGGCTGTCGCCGCGTCGTCGATCTCGGCGTCCCGGCGGTCATGCTGTTCGGCATTCCCGACTCGAAGGATGCGGTGGGCAGCCGCTCCTGGGCCGAAGACGGCATCGTGCAGCAGGCGCTAGAGGCTCTCGCCCGAGAGCTTCCGGACCTGGTGCGCATCGCCGACGTCTGCTTCT
>Ga0307436_1000187_pt1 | contig 27193 bp, 24 predicted proteins | sample SalMarWE160440MG_FD_202513 | JGI IMG/M metagenome (GOLD analysis project Ga0307436, IMG submission 202513) | Salt marsh sediment microbial communities from the Plum Island Ecosystem LTER, Massachusetts, United States - WE1604-40 | ecosystem: Environmental > Aquatic > Marine > Intertidal zone >...
TTGGTGTCATAGCCATACTGGGGAGCGTTTACCTGGCTATGAGCCTTTTCAGCTATTCGAAGTACGGGGACCCTGCGGTCTTTACCTACTCGGCGGCGACGGTGAGAAATTACGGAGGGGTCGCGGGTGCCTACCTCTCGGATTTACTGATCACCCTGGCCGGAATTTCATCGTACGCGCTCCCGCTTTTTCTGGTTGTCTTCGGACTGAGAAGGATGTTGGGCATACCCGGCCAGAAGATGTATTTCTGGGGGTCCATGCTCTTTCTATTTTCCTCATCCCTGATGCTTTCACTCCTGCATGTAACTTTCGATCTCAACACAGGGATAAACTCCGGTGGACTCATGGGGTCTATCACGACGGGCTTTCTGGAACGGTATCTCTCCACCCTTGGCGCCTATTTGTGTTCTATCTCGGCGTTTCTCTCGTCGGTGATCCTGCTTAGCCCGGTGTCGCTGAGTTCCTTCGCCAGGGGCCTGAAACCGGGAAAAGGCACGGAACCCGGGAGAAAGGCCGAAAAGTCGGTAATCGAAGAGGAAATTCTGATACGAAGCCCGGAGAAGACCGCCGGCCCCTTACTAAACGAGCATGTACCGCCGAAACCGCGGCCGGCCCGGTCCGGTCCGGCAAAATGGCAGAGGGTGGCCGTTCCGTCGGCCGGGGCAGACGGTTACACGTTGCCGTCCGTTGACCTTCTCACGGTCTATGACCCGTCAGAGCGGCCGGCGAAAGAGGAACTGCTTTCCAACTCGGCACTTCTGGAAAACAAGCTCGCCGATTTCGGCGTCGAAGGCAGGATAACCCAGGTGCACCCCGGGCCGGTCGTCACTATGTATGAATTCGAGCCCGCTCCGGGCGTGAAGATAAACAGGGTCGTATCTCTTGCTGACGACCTGGCCCTCGCCCAGAAAGCACAGAGCATGAGAGTGTCTCCCATACCCGGAAAGGCAGCCATAGGGATCGAGGTCCCCAATAAGCGCAGGGAGATAGTGTCCCTCCGGGAGGTCCTTTCTTCCGACAGGTTCGGCAAGAGCCACTCGAAGATAACGCTGGCTCTCGGCAAGGACATATTCGGCAGTCCTGTTGTCGCCGACCTGGCCAGGATGCCCCATCTGCTGGTCGCCGGCGCTACCGGAGCCGGGAAGAGCGTATCGATAAATTCCATGGTCATGAGCATCCTCTTCAAGGCCTCGCCCTCCGACGTGAAGATGCTGATGATAGACCCGAAACTTCTCGAACTTTCGATGTACGAAGACATCCCCCATCTCATTTCTCCGGTCATTACAAACCCAAGGAAGGCCGCTGAGGCCCTCAGGAAGATGGTTATCGAGATGGAGAGGAGGTACAGGCTCCTCGCCGAAAAGGGAGCGAGGAACATCGACAGTTTCAACAGGCTTGCGCCGGACGGGGAGAAGCTCCCATACATTGTCATATTCATCGACGAGCTTGCCGACCTCATGTTCGCCTCGTCAAACGAGGTGGAGGACGCGATAACGAGGCTTGCCCAGATGGCAAGGGCCGCCGGCATCCATCTCATAATAGCCACTCAGAGGCCCTCCGTAGATGTCATCACGGGGCTTATCAAGGCAAATTTCCCCGCCAGGATCTCCTTCCAGGTATTTTCGAAGATAGATTCCAGGACTATCCTCGATACGCAGGGGGCGGAACAGCTGCTGGGCAAAGGCGACATGCTGCTGATGCTGCCCGGATCGAGAATAGTGAGGGTCCACGGCGCATTGGTCACGGAAGCCGAGATCGGCGAGGCGACTTCCTACATTAAGTCGCAGGGGACCCCGGACTTCTCCATCTTCGAAGAAATCCCGACAGAGCAGCCGTCGGCGGAGGAAGATGACCATGCCGAGAAGGACGAGATGTTCGATAAGGCAGTGGAATTTGCCGACTCCGTGGGTGAAGTCTCCATATCGTCGCTCCAGAGAAGGTTCAAGATAGGATATAACCGCGCGGCACGGATCGTGGAAATCATGGAAGAAGAGGGAATGGTGGGCCCGCCCAAGGCGGCGGGCAAACCGCGGGATTTCATGAGGAGACACAGATGATTTTCTCTTTTGGCAGATATCTGACACGTACAATTTTTTTACTGGCTGTCTTCATGGCCTTTTTTTGCGCCTATCCTGTTTTAGACTCCCGTGCCGGTACTGAGGACAACATAGCCCGCATCCAGAAGGCATATGAACATTTCAGGGACCTCAGCGGTGATTTTGTACAGACCAGCGTCCTGAAGGACCTTGACAGAACCGACACGTACAGGGGGGAATTCTTCATCAAGCCTCCGCTCAGAATGAAGTGGCTTTATAAGGGGAAGGCAGCACAGGATGTTACGATCAACGGCGATACCGTTCTGATTTACAAGAAAAAAGACAATCAGGCTTACAGGGGGAAGTTCGACAGATCGACTTACGGCCAGACCCCCGTCGCCCTCCTGAGCGGTTTCGGAAACATACGACGGGAGTTCAACGTAACGGGTAAAGACAACACTTTGGTCCTCAGGCCCAGGAAATCCATGGGAACCATTACATACATCGAAATATCTCTGTCAGCCGCCGGGTTCCCTATCCGATCGTTCATCATACATGACACCTATTCGAATGTCATCACGATAGAGTTAAAGAATGTAAGGACCAACGCAGGAATCAAGGATTCCCTCTTCGATCTCACGGTCCCCAAAGGTGCCAACGTTTACGAACAGTAGGAACTGATAATTACGGAGGGCCTCAAAATTAAATGCACATTCTTACCACGGAGACACGGAGAAACCGAAAGGAAAAGATAGAGTTTAATCTCTCCATTGCGGCGAGGAGTTTATTCCTGCCTCTTCCCCTATTCTTGAGTTCTGTGTCTCTGTGTCTGGTGGTGAATAGCTCTTTCCCGGACAATCAGCCCCGCCGGTCAATCAAGGATCACTTCCTTTCCCCCGGTCGTGGAGTAACCCCTCAGCAGGAAAACAAGCGGCACGGCCAGCACAAACAGCGCCGTAACGAGCAGGAAAACATTGTTATAAGAAAGCATGCCCGCCTGCCTCATGAGCTGCCCGTCAAGAAATTTCAGGGCCATTCGATGTGACTCATAAAGTCCTGAACCGCTGCGTGCCGTCACTCCGGTCATGGACTTCAGCCAATTTGTCACGCCAGGGTTGAAGACAGTGAGGTTCTTCACAAGGCCGGCCCTGTAAGTCTGCTCCCCCCTGGTAAGAATGGTAGCGGCTATGGCTATGCCTACGCTTCCAAAGACCTGCCTGACAACGTTATAGAGCCCCGTGGCCGCCGTCATCCGGGGCTTTTCGATGGATGAAAGCACCGCGGTGCTCAGGGCAACGAAGATGAGGCCGAACCCTCCACCCTGTAACATGTTGGGCACAAAGAGCTCCCAGAACCCTACCTGAAGGGACATGGTCGAAAGCTGCCAGAAGGATATTGCCGTGACTATAAGGCCCGCCCCTATCAGGACCCGGGGGCCGAGCCTGTTGTACATCCTTCCGGCAACAGGCATGATAAGGGCCATGCAAAGGCCCCTGGGCAAAAGCACCAGCCCCGAGTCAAGAGCAGGATAGCCCAGCAGTTGCTGAAGGAACATCGGGAGTATAAACAGCGCAGCATACTGGCCCAGCCCCAGTACTCCCACAAGGAGGGTACCCGTCGCGAAAGGCACGTTCTTGAGCACGCGCAGATCAACGGCAGGCCTGTCCGCCGTAAGCTCCCGCCAGATAAAAAGTGCCATCCCGACGAATGAAAGCAGGGCCAGATAGACGATGAAATTCGACTGGAACCAGTCCTTGGTCTCACCTTTTTCAAGCATCAGCTGAAGCGCCCCGAGCCCGAGAACGAGAAACCCGAGGCCCTGAAAGTCGATCTTCCCCTTCTCCCGCTTGAGATAGGGCGGGTCACGGAGGAAACGGGTGATGAGTATCAGGTTAAGTATCCCGATGGGAATGTTGATAAAGAATATCCACCGCCAGGAAAAATTGTCCGTAAGCCAGCCGCCAAGCGCGGGGCCGAAGGCCGGGCCGAGCACCACGCCGAATCCGTAAATGCCCATGGCGATACCCTGCTCCTCGGTCGGAAAGCTCTCCCTGAGTATGGCCTGGCCGACCGGAATAATCGCTCCGCCGCCTATGCCCTGGATTACCCTGAAGACCACGAGGGATGTCAGGTCCCAGGACATGGCGCAAAGCAGGGAACTCGCCGTGAAAAGAAAGATGCTCGCCATGTAAAAGCGTTTCCGTCCGTATCGGGCGCTCATCATGGCGACAAGCGGCATGATGATAACGTTGGAAAGTATGTAACCGGTGGCAACCCAGGTTATCTCCTCCACAGAAGCTCCCAGGTTGCCGCGCATGTAAGGCAGGGCGACGTTCACGATGCTTATGTCGAGGGCGGCCATTATGGTCACCATGATGACCATCCCGGATATGAGCCATTTGTTGGTATCCCGGCCGTCGCTCAAAGCTTTGTGCACCCTTCCCCATGTCCTCGCCGGTCTCTCAGCAATCCCCGCAGGATGAGATCGCAGGGCTTCCCGGCTTCGAGCCTGCCCTGAGCATCGTCTCCAAGGTCTCCGGAAAGCTGGGCCAGTATCATGCCCCTGAGACAGTAAAAAAGCACCGAGGCCGTTGCCCGGCAGTCCATCTTTCTAAATACCTTCTTCCTGATCCCCTTTTCGAGTATGTCCGCAATGAGTTTCTTCTGAGAGTCGAAAAAGGCCTTTTTCAACGGTTTCTTTATCTCCAGATCGTGTTCCTTCATCTGCATCGAAACAAGTTTAGCCCTCTTGACGGCGTAGTCGAGATAACTGTCTATGAGACCGCTGAGGGCGACGAGGGGCTCCTTTTCTCTGAGGGGTTCGGTCATGGCGGAAAAGCCTTCGAGCTGACGCCGGAAAAGTTCGGAATAAAGCTCCTCCTTGTTGCCGTAATACAGGTATATCGTGCCTACGCTCAGGCCGGCGCGCACGGCAACCTTTCTTATGGTGGTATCGGCATATCCCGTCTCCGCAAAGAGCTGTTCGGCAGCCTCAAGGATGCATTTTCTTGACCCTGCGGAACCCCGTCTTTTCATCCGGCCCCCTTCATTAGCGGAGCGGTCTTCTGCTTTTTTCACGGTCTCTTTCAAGCTTTCCCTTTTAAACCCTGGAACTCACGCCTCTCAAATAGCTCAAAACTGAACACGTGTTCAGTATATTTTCCAACTTCGCGCCGTGTCAAGCAGACGGGCTCAAAGGCCACTGTTAAGCGCATGTTCCGGTTCCCCGGACTTGCGTTATAATATCCAATGCTGATTCTGGGTATTGACACCTCCTGCGACGATACGTCTGCCGCTGTTGTCGAAGACGGCAGAAAAATAATATCGAACATCATTTCGAGCCAGTCGGACATCCATACCAAATATGGCGGCATCGTTCCGGAACTTGCATCGAGAAGACATATCGAGATGATCACGCCGGTGGTTGACGAGGCCCTGAAGAAGGCGGGCATTTCCCTGAATGAAGTGTCCGCCGTTGCGGTCTGCCACGGTCCCGGCCTCATAGGCTCCCTTCTCGTCGGGTGCTCCTTTGCCAAAGCAGCCTGTTACGCCCGGAAGAAACCGCTCGTCGCGGTCAATCATCTCGAAGGGCATATCCTCTCCGCCTGTCTGGAAGGTCCCGCCCCGGAGTTCCCGTTCCTGTCTCTCATCGTCTCGGGAGGGCACACGAGCCTTTACATCGCAGAGGGATACGGAAAATATACCGAACTCGGCAGGACACGCGACGACGCCGCAGGAGAGGCATATGACAAGGTATCGAAGCTTCTCGGGCTCGGATATCCGGGAGGTCCCATAATCGACGCGCTCGCACGTGAGGGGAATCCGAAGGCCATGGATTTCCCCAGGGCATATCTCCCCGATACGTTCGATTTCAGTTTCAGCGGATTGAAAACCGCCGTACTGAACTTCCTGCGGAACACGCAGAAAACTTCAGGATCCCCCTCCCTGCCAGGCATCCTTATAAACGACATAGCCGCGTCGTTTCAGGCTGCCGTTGTTGATGTGCTCGTCCGGAAAACCGAATGGGCGGTAAAAAAGAAGTGGATCCGGCGCATCACGATCTCCGGCGGCGTAGCCGCAAACAGTGAACTTCGGAGGAGGATGAAGAAGATGTCGGCAGAAAGGGATGCCGAGGTCTTCGTGCCCTCCCCGGCCCTCTGCACGGACAATGCCGCCATGATAGCGGCCGCGGGATGCCATCGCTTTCTGAAAGGCGAACTCGCCGGACTCGACCTGAATCCCCAGGCATATTTAAGGCTCTGACAGGTTGGGCGGTTCGACTCCGGCCTTTACAACTTCATGGTCCGGTCAGCCATAGCTACAAAGGGCTTCCGCCGGTGATTAATGAATTCGTTGTATTCCGTCACGAACTCCACATAAGCATCCGCGTCTACGATGCCGTTCCTTACAAAAGGATTATGGCTGTTTGAAGAAACAGTCTCCATGTCCTTTCTCAGGGAATCGGACTTTGACAGATCAATGAGTTCCCTTTGCGCCCTGTCGGGGTGGTCAGTCACGCAATCCTCCCCCGGATTCTTTTCAGGAGGTCTTCCATTTCGAACAGCTTAAAATACTTTCCAATTAACTGCCAATCGAGGTTCTCCTTTTGCAGTAGAAGCAAAGACTCGATATCCGCTGCATCGCTTTGCTCTCTTGCGGGATTGTTCTTTATTGCCTGCAGCTTCAGTCCGACCAGATCTTCAGGTCTGAGAACGCTGACCGACAGCTCATTCCCGAATATTGCCTTCTCCTCGGCACGACCGAGCATATCCAGGCTTGCTTCCCTGAAGGCGTGAAGGAAGTCAACCTCCCCGAAAATGTTCAGCGCCGATACGTACTGTGAAACGTTCTCGCTTTTATACCGGCATTCGTAGCCGAGGTCAAGCATTATACGGTCCACCTTCCCGACGTCTTTCCGCTCAACAAGTATATCGAGGTCGACCGTTGATCTGCCCACCCCCCACAGTCCCAGGGCAAATCCTCCCATAAGGGCGTAGCGAATGCCTTCACTATGAAAGGCCGTCATAAGCTTCTCCAGGACCAGCCTGAACTTCATGAAGGAATTTTAGCACATAAATGATTATTGAAGCCGCTTCGGATTCACCCGACATCGTCAGGTGTCCATTTCGCCCACGTCCCCTATGTTACCGCCGGCTACTCTTCTTTTTACCACAAAAAAGGAATCAGCCTGTAACAGACCCGCTTCATATAAGCTTCATAACCCTTCAACTGTCTTCTCAGGAACCGTTCCTCAATAATTACCCTCAAAACCAGGGCCCCGATTGGAACAACCGACAGCGCCACGCCGGCGTATGACCCCAGCCACAAGGGGATGCCGACGATAAACAGGATACCACCGGCGTACAAGGGATGTCGTACCACTCCGTAGACGCCCGTGTCGATGACCTTCTGTACTCTTTCTTCCTGGAGCTTCACAACAGGCGAGGCAAAGGCGTTCTCCCTGAGAGCGAGAAACGCGATCCGCCAGCCGGACAGAAAAAGGACCAGTCCCAAAGATGAAGCGAGTATTCCGGGACCGGCCATCAGATGAAACCGGAAGACGTCCATAGGAATGAACGCAATCAGACCATAGAACGATATAAGAAGAAGCGTCAACACGATTTTGTCGGCAAGGGGCTGCCCCTTCTGTAACGGCGACTTGACGCGCTCGGCGAGCAGGTCCTTGTGCCCGGGAAAAAGCGAGGCTGCCGATGCCAGAAAACCCAGGAACATTATGCCGATTAAGAGCCATGCGCGCCACCAATCAAACGTCCCTGCGGGCAGGAAGAGCAGCCCGGCCCATATTGTCATCTGTATCATAATGCTGACTGCCAATTTGAAAATAAGCATCTTATAAATATAATATAGCGGCAGGGCTCCACGAAATGCCATTTATGGAGAACCGCGGCTTTGAATGAGAGTCTGCACTGAGTACGTCATTAAAGAACCTACAATTTCTGGTTGATTCCCATTCGTAACATGCCCCGCGAGAAGAAATATTCGCGTTGTTGCTACTGTGAGAATTTATTATCCGCTCCAGCATTGCTGACAGGAACTTTGACGGTACACCCGGAGTGTGGTACATCATCGCAAAAAAGACTTATTGGAAGCTGACTTATGATATTTTAACTTCAGGAAGGAGTTGTTTTAGGTGCACCCTTTTATTATCATTACTGTTTAGGTTTAAGGATTTCTCTTATCAATTCCAATGTTCCGACCAGCCCATAACTCTGCAGGATGGTCCTGAATTTTGAGAACCAGGAATACATGAAATTTACAGGGTTCTGGATATTCTTATCCCATGCGTAATCGTATTCCCAAACCTTGCTGTTCCCGGCTCCGAGCTTCTTTAGGATATCCCATGTTTTGTCCTTATCCCTGTCCAATGAATAAACGCAAATGGCGCTTGGATCTTTGTTCCAGTACTTGGCACTTTCTATCTCGCCGGAATCTATGAGCGGCCCCATTTTTTCAGCCAGGCCGGTCAGCCTTTCTTTGCTGTCAAATATTATCCACTTGCCGCCGTGTCTGACCCACTCCCCCCTGTTTATCTCTCTCTCAGCGTCGGGAAGAAGCCATGTCCAGAGCATATCCTTTACTTCACGCATGCAAGATAACCTCGGCGGGAACGCATCCTAGACGTCGATCCCTGTCTTAACGGAAAGAACAAGCGTTTTCAGCGTCTCCTTCCTGAGTGTATCGCCGATGGCTTCGTCGGTCCTGTTCATGACCTTCTCGACCTCGGTAACTGAGAACAATCCGGCCTCGGTGCAGACCGGTACTTTTTCTGCCGGCGATCTGACGGCATCCAGCACATCTCTCACCGAAATGGTATCCAGTGCCCTCTCCGGAAGATAGGAGGATTCGCCTGCAGCCCGAACGAGCAATCCCTTCTGCTCGAGGGTGGCTATGGTCTCTCTCACGGCGCCCACCGGATAACCAAGCCGGTTCACCAGACTGTCGAACTGCCATTGTCCGAGATCGTGGTAAAAATTGTACGCGATCAGCAACATGACGTAGACGGCGAGCCTCTCCCTCAGCCTGTCCCCCATTTCACAGGTCTTTCCGCTTGCAGCAAGAAGCTGCGGATACTGGTGGTAGAAGGACACCCTCGCCCCGATCAGAAGTATTTCCCAGCTCAGATAGAGCCAGATCATGAAAAGTATGATTATGGCGAACCCGGAATATATGAAGGAATACTTGGTGGATGTTGCAATAAAGGAGGCGAATATCCATCCGGCCGTTTCCCACAACACCGCCGCGACAAGGCCGCCGGTCAAGGCTGATCTTATCTTCACACCGGTATTGGGCAGAAAAATAAAAATGAAGCTGAAGGCCGCCCAGACGAAGAAATAGGGAACTACCTTCCCCGCCAGATATACAACGGTCCCGAAAGGCTCTATGGCGATCAGTTTCTGGACAACGCCGTAATTCATCAGGGAAGCGGTAAGTCCCAGGGCCGAGAAAACAAGCACCGGTCCCACGAGGATAACGCTAAGATAACTGCTGAATCTCTGCGCAAGCCCCCTGGGGTTCCTGACTCCCCATATGAAATTAAGGGCGCTCTCTATCTTGTTGATATTCGATATCACCGTGTAGATAAGGAAGGCAAGCCCGACGGCGCCCAGCACCCCGACTCTTATGTTTTCCACAAAACCGATGATTTTCATCGAAAGGTCGACCCCATGGGGTCCCAGCGGTGCCAGAAAATTATAGAGGAGCAGTTCGATGTGGGTCTGGCCCCCCAGCGCTTTCAGGACAGAAAAACTTACCGCCAGAAAGGGCACGAGTGAGAGGAGTGTCGTATAGACAAGACCCATGGCCCTGAGATTGAGTTGCTCATCCAGCAGACCCCAGTAAAGTACGGAGGCCAGACGCAGGATTCTTATGAGGAATGCCCGCGGCATTGCCCGCGATGAGGGATCGACCGCCCAGGCCTGCTTTATGAGAAAATCATCTATTTTTTCCTGTACGTCGATCATGCGATCCAGTCAACCCTGAAGTTGTCCGCCATCCGGTTCAGTATCTTCATGATGTGACCCCGTAGCCTCTCAACATCTCCTTGACGCCATCGGTGAGACTAAGGTATTCAGGCTCCCAGGCGAGCAGACTTTTCGCCTTTACATTGTCAAAAAAAATGTCTCTTGAAATAAAGTCGAGATAATGCTGTATATCGAGCTCGAAACCGAAGATCTCCGAGAACCGGTCGATAAAAAAAGAAGGGAACTTGAACAAAAAGGGTGGGAGAGGGACTATCCTCAGCTTTCTGCCCGACAGTTCCATGATGGTGGAAATGAAATCGAACCAGCTGTGACGGACCCCGTCGGTGATGTTGAATATCTGATTCGCCGCGCCCTCCCTTATCCCGCAAAGATAAATTGCCCTCGAAAGGTCTCTCACATGGACAAGGGGGACAAGGTTTCTGGCATCGCCGGGAAACGGCAGGCCCAGAGCTCCAAGCTTCCTTGCCGCGTCCACCATTCTCCCGAGATACCGGGAGCCGGGACCGTAAACAGGCGCGGGCCTTGCCACCACATACTCTGCGTCTCCGGAATGACCGGCAATATATTTCTCGCATTCCCGTTTATAAGAAGTGTAGTGGTCGCCAAGAGTAACAGCCGGTGAGGTCTCCTCGGTGGCCGGCAGAGAGGACGGTATTCCCGCCACTGTAATGGAACTTACGAACACCAGCCTTCTCACACCCTTGTCCGCCATGTTGTCCGTTATCCTTTCCACAAGCCTTATATTCCTCCGCGACGCCGCCCTTGTGGCGTTCTTTATTTCACCTATGTGGTAGAAGATCTCGACCCCTTCCATGGCCCGGGCGACCGCCGGGAAGTCTTCAAGATCGCCAGGGAAGACCTCGACTTCCGTTCCGGCCCATTTTCCCGGAAGAGAACCTTTTCGCGAAAAAAGCCTGACCGTATGGTTTCCCCCGATAAGAAGGTCAACGACCGGCCCCCCCACAAACCCCGTCCCTCCTGTGACAAGAACCTTCATCCTTACCCGGCAAAGCAGGAATCAAAATGCATTTCAATTTCCAGTGTTACTTTGTTCATCTCTAAAAGAATGGACATCCCGACGATCCGCGTCCCCGCAGGGACAGGTTATTCCCGGCTCAAAACCGGCTTGCGGTGCCTCGTCCGCAGAAGACGCCTTTCCATAAATCTCCTCCACTTCCGGGGTATAAGATCCGTCTTTCCGGTAAATAAACAGAGGTTTCTCTATCCTGATGCCCGCCCTGCCTTCCTTCACCGCTTCAACGAGGACGATCTTGGATGAGGTGGAGGGATCGTTGTGCACAAATCTGACCCTCTTGGGTTCCAGGCGGTTTGCCCTGAGAGCATCCATAAGTTCCATAAGCCTTTCGGGATGGTATATCACAAAGAAACGTCCCCTCGCCCTCAGAAGACGGGATGCCGATTCTGTCAGTTCCGGAAGCCTCAACCTGATCTCATGCCTGGCCACCGCCCTTTCTTCCCTGAGGCTTATGCGTCCCGCGGTCGGCTTCCTGAACGGAGGATTGGACACAGCGACGTCAAATAATGCGCCTTGTGCCTTTTCCGCCGCCAGACCAACGTCGGAAAGCACAGCCGTCACCCGTTCGGCAAGACCGTTCAGCTCGATATTTTTTCTTGCCAGTCGGTAGAGTCCTTCCTGTAATTCGACCAGCAGGACCTTTGCTTCCTCAAATTTTCTCGCCAGCAGAAGGCCTATAATGCCCGAACCGGCACCAAGATCAACGATTGCACAGGCATGTCTCACTTTCACGAAGGAGTAAAGCAGAAGGGCGTCGACGGAAAACCTGTAGCCGCAACGGTGCTGGTATACCCTGATGTCCCGGACGCCGTCAAGGGTGGTATCCCTGTCTGAGCTCTTTACAGCCACGTGTGGTCCTTTCCCATTCAAGCCAACCCTTCCAGTCTTGAGGGAAGTTCAGGAAAATGGTCTATCATTCCATCGGCCCCGCCCAGAAACTCCACACCCCTGTATCCGTAAGTGACGGCTATGGTCTTTATTCCGGCCCCCTTCCCGGCCTCTATATCGTAATTGCTGTCGCCGACTATTACCGCCTCATCAGGCTTCACCTTCATCATCTCAAGTATCTGAAGTATCGGTTTCGGTGACGGCTTTTTTTCACCTGCGCTGTCGCTGCCGAGAATCACATCAAAATAATGCGAAAGCTTGAGCGATTCGAGGAGCCTCTTCGACAATGCCTCCCTCTTATTGGAAACCACGGCCTTCCTGTAATCCGCCAGCTTTTCGAGCGTCTCGGGAACACCCGGGTAAGGCACGGTAAATTCTGTCAGGTGCTCGGAATAATATCTGATGAATCTCTCCATCACATCAGGCATGATCTGAGCGTTTTCCCTGCCGAGCATCTTCTCAACAAGCATCGTCAGACCTTCCCCCACCAGACCCACCGTTTTTTCAACGGTCATCTTCTCCAGTTCATAGGGCTCGATGGCATAGTTCAGTGAATTCGTGATATCCACGCTTGAATTAACAAGCGTTCCATCGAGGTCGAATATTATAAGGGTTATCACAATAAGTCCTCTCGTTGAAAATAATTATAAACAGTCTGCACACGGCAGCAACTATTCAAAGAAGGCGGGACTTGCGAAAATATAGGCCATCTCCTCCCTCATCCACCCTTCCGCTCGTGGCACTTGAAACAGGCGAATTTCGGTGGATGTGTCTTCTTCATTTCGTAGCGTTTGCCCGGTCCATGACATTCCATGCATACTGCGGCATCCCGTATCCCCCGGTGGAATGAGTCATCCGGTATCAGGGGAAATTTTTTCCGGGACAGGGTAAACAGTAAACCGATAACTATCAAAATGAAGACGATGAAGACGATAGCACTTTTCACAGATACATTGTATCACACACCCGCTTCTCTGTTACAGAGCGCGGAGGAACTTGTTTTTCCGGCGCTGCTGCTTTACACTTGGACTGGGAATGGACAATAAGACGAAAGGCAGGGGAGTTGTGTGAAAGGCAAACCCCGGAAACCTTCGGTACCGGAGGAGCGGAGCGAGACTGTCCGCCGTGAGATCGCTGCAGTACTTGAAGGGCCGGCATTGTCTGCCAGGGAGATCTCAGGACAGGTGAGGCTTTCCGAAAAAGAAGTTTACGGTCACCTTCAGCATATCCAGAAGACTCTGAACAAGGGGGATTGCCGTCTTGATGTAACTCCGGCAGAGTGCATCAAGTGCGGCTTTGTTTTCAGAAAAAGGGAGAGACTCAAGAAGCCCGGCAGGTGTCCTGTTTGCAGGGGTGAACTGATCCGGGAGCCGCTTTTCGCCATCAGGGGAAGGTGCGAAAAGCTCTGAAGCTCAAATAAAACTTGTTGCGATACTGCATTGTTGCGCATCTTATTGACACATCAGCTTCTTTCCTCTATAATACTCTCGTATGGAGTACGTTGCGTAATTGTAACGCCTCGTGTCCATCTCATGATTTTACTTTCTAAACTCTCCCCTTTGGAGGGGCAAAGTCCCCTCCAATTTTTTTGCCCTTTCGCAACAGCTCAACATGAAACAGTCAATTGTTCTCTGCCTGAGCGGACTTTATTATCCGTTCCACAGCGGCCTTTTCGAGCACTTCCTCTTTCATGAGCGCCCCTGCCAGCTCATCGAGGACATGCCTGTTCTTTGTAAGTATCTCTCTTGCCGTAGTCTCGGCCTTATTGATCATGCCCTGTATCTCCTGGTCCATCAGCCAGGCCATTTGTTCGCTGTACCGTTTCGGCTGGGCAAGTTCCCTTCCGAGAAAAGGATGTTCTTCTCCACGGCCAAGGTTCAGAGGGCCTATCCTGTCGCTCATGCCCCACTGTGCAACCATCTTTTCGGCAAGGGACGTCGCTTCCTTCAGGTCGTTCTGCGCCCCGCTGCTCACGTCATTAAAGACAAGTTTCTCGGCGTTCCTGCCGCCGAGTGCTACGCTCAGCCTGTTCATGAGGTAAGTCTTCGGGTAGTAGTGCCTGTCCTCCTCCGGCAGGAGTTGCGTAACCCCCATGGCCACACCCCTCGGCAGGATACTGACTTTATATATGGGATCCGTCCCCGGAAGATTCCAGGCCACAAGGGCATGACCGGCCTCGTGGTAAGCGGTTATCTTTCTTTCCAGATCGCTGACAGTCTCCTCCCTTACAGAGCCCATGAGAATGACATCCCTGGCCTCCTCAAAATCATGCATGTCTATCTTTTCCTTCTTCTTCCTGAGAGCTACAAGGGCCGCCTCGTTGGCGAGGTTCTCCAGGTCCGCACCGGTCATTCCCGGGGTGCCTTTCGCCATCGTCTCGAGGTCTACATCGGCGGCGAGTGTCTTGTCCCTCACGTGGATCTCCAGAATGGCCTTTCTCTCTTTCCATCCCGGCCGGTCAACGACGATATGCCTGTCGAATCTTCCCGGTCTCAGGAGGGCGGGATCAAGGACATCAGGCCTGTTGGTGGCCGCCATGACGATCACCTCTTCGTGGGGGTCAAAACCATCCATCTCGCTCAACAGCTGGTTCAGCGTCTGCTCCCTTTCATCGTGACCGCCGCCGAGGCCGGCCCCCCGGGTCCTGCCCACCGCGTCGATTTCGTCTATAAAGATGATGCTGGGCTGGGTATCCTTGGCCTTCTTGAACATGTCCCTCACACGGGAAGCTCCCACACCGACGAACATCTCAATAAACTCCGACGCGCTGATACTGTAAAAGGGCACGCCCGCTTCTCCGGCGGTTGCCCGGGCAAGGAGGGTCTTTCCTGTCCCCGGAGGACCGACCAGCAGCACACCTTTCGGCACTTTTGCGCCTATCCCCGCAAAACGGGAGGGGTCCTTGAGGAACTCTATTGTTTCCATGAGTTCCTGCTTCACGTTGGTCATCCCCGCAACATCCTTGAAGGTCACGTGCGGCTTCTTTATGTCGTATAGCTTTGCCTTGCTCGAGCCGAACTGAAAAAGTCCGCCCGCTCCCCCCTGTATCTGCTGCTGCGCGCGCTTCATGATGAAAAGCCATACCCCGATTATAAGCACCCATGGCAGGACGCCGATCAGGAACTGCCAGAAAACGGACTTCTGCTCCGGAGGTTCGACGTTGATCTTCACATGCTTGTCCCTCAATCTGGAGATCAGGCCCTCTCCCTGGAAACTCGGCAGGTAGGTCTTGAAGTCTTTTATCGGCGTGGCTGTCTTCTGCCCGGGCAGTACGATATCCACATTCTTCTTGAATAGACCCCTGACCTGCAGTTCCCTGATCGTAACGGACTCGATGTTGGACGCGTCCAGTTCTTCAAGGAACTTGCTGTAATTCACCTCGTATTGTTCAGGTCCCTGCTTTGTACTGTACTGTTGAGCCCATATATACAGAATCAGGAACACGAGAAGGGAAGCGATGGCCGCCCTCCATTGCGGACTCTTCAGCTTCTCCGAAAACGTCTCCCTCTTTGGGCTGTCTTTCTTTTTGTCGCCGCCGGCAGGCCCCATCATGCCAACATTTTATCATCTTTTCTTTTACAAATAAACAGCGGACATGATAACTGAACCTCAAAATACAAATCGAAACGGTTGTCTGCCAAAAAAAAATTCACTATACTTTAACTGAGGCCTTGTATGGATCGCTTGTGCCGGAATGACAGGCAAACGACTTAAGAAGAAAACTAATGCACATAATCTAATTTTAAAAAGCCTTCGGAGGAAGACAGGAATGAAAATCATCTTTGTCGTCGACTTGGGACATTTCAAGGCTTACAGAATATCCGACACACCGACAGGGCCAAAAATAGACCTGATAGAGAGCTGCGACTATGTCGATGCCCACGGAAAGCTCAGTGAAAAAGTGACCGACCGGGCCGGACGGTTCGGGCTCGGACGGGGGAAGGAAGGGGCGGCAAAAGGGTATGGGGAGCCGCACAATATGGCACTGGAGGGGGAGAAGAGGTTACTGAAACTCATAGCGGAGGATATCTCGGCCGTGCTGGGGCGTGAAAAATGCGGCCGGTGGTATCTCGCCGCCCCGGGTGAAATAAACGGACGGATCATCGATAACCTTGCCCCGGGGCTCGCGTCCGGAATGGGCAAGAATGTCCCCTCCGATCTGACCAAGATTAAGAAGGCCGAACTTCTGTCGTATTTCGACTGACATGATCATCGGCGTTCCGCGCGAAATAAAGGAAGAGGAATACCGGGTAGGCGTCGTACCGGCGGGGGTAAGGGAACTCAGGAAAGACAGCCATACAGTCCTCGTGGAGGAAGGTGCGGGTACAGGCAGCGGCTTCGGCGATCAGGAGTATCTCGCCGCTGATGCAGACATCGTAGACAGGGAGACGCTCTTCGCTAAAGCCGACCTTATCGTCAAGGTAAAGGAACCGCTACCCTCCGAGTTTCCTCTCTTCAGAAAGGGCCAGGCCGTATTTACTTACCTTCACCTGGCACCGAACAGAAATCTTCTGGAATTCCTCCTCTCCGGCTGGATCACCGGCCTCGGCTATGAGACCCTGCAAAAGGACGGGGGTCTTCCTCTCCTTTCACCGATGAGTGAGATCGCCGGCAGAATGGCTCCGATCGTGGGCTCCTATTACCTGCAGGCTGAACACGGCGGAACAGGTGTCCTTCCCACCGGCACGACAGGCGTAAAGCCCGGGAAGGCGCTTATACTCGGCGCAGGGGTAGTCGGTACGAATTCTGCACGTGTCTGTTCCGGTCTTGGCATGGACACGGTTGTCATAAGCAAGGGCACCGACAGACTGCGGCGGATCGATGAATTGTTCATGGGAAGGGTAAACACCCTGCCCGTAACCATGCATAACGTCGAACAGGAAATCATAGATTGTGACATAATAATCGGGGCGGTTCTTGTACCAGGCGGACGGACCCCGATGCTGGTAAACAGGGGGATGCTCACGTCGATGAAGAAAGGCTCGGTCATAGTCGACGTATCGATAGACCAGGGAGGGTGCACCGAGACCTCGCGTCCCACAACGCATAACAACCCTGTATATGCGGTGGAAGGGATACTTCACTACGCCGTTGCCAACATGCCCGGGGCATATCCGAGAACCTCTACCCATGCGCTGACAAATTCGACTCTTCCCTATGTAAGGACCATCGCGGCGCTGGGCATCGAAAAGGCCGTAAGGGAAGACGATTCAATAAGAAGCGCTCTCAATACTTACAGGGGGGCAGTAGTCCACAGGACGCTCGCGGAGTCGGCGGGCATTTCATTCAGGGACCTTGATGAAATCGTCCGCGACTGATTGCCCGGCGAGTGAGGAACAGGTATGAAACTCTTCTCAGCGAACCTGCCGCGCATCTCTTTTAAACTCGGCTTTCTTCTCTTTGTCGCTATGTCCCTGTTCTTTGCCGTCTTTTCGACATTAGCTGCCGACGGCGCAGCTGCCGCAGGCAAAATCCTCGGCGAGAAAGCGCTCAGGACATCCATCCGGACAGGCGGGTTCGCCCGGGTCCTGGTCAGACTGAATGCTCCGGAAACGAAGAGGCTCGAGAAAGCCGCGTTCGCGCACAGAACGATTACGCCGGGCCGCGGGTTTTCCCGGGCTGCGGCAGAGGCAGACAAAGCCCTCTCTCACTACATACGTTCGATGACCGCGCAGGTCGTTTCCGGACTGCCTGCCTCCCCATACAGGATCAACCGCACCTACGATTTTTTCCCTGTCGTCGCCATGGACGTCTCAGGAAGAGTCCTTGACTATTTAAAAGCGTCACTTCAGGTGTCGACCATAATGGAGGACCGTCCGGTACCTCTGCCTCCGACAGAAAAGGGCGGAGTGTCTTACCGGAAACAACCGTCCTCTTTCGCGAAACCTCAGGTCTATCCGACGAATACCGACACTATCGGTGCGGAGGCCGCGTGGGCAAAAGGGTACACGGGTGCCGGCTGGTATGTGGCGATCCTCGATAGCGGCGTGTTGACGAGCCATGAGTCGTTTGCCGGGAAGAACATCGTGGAGGCCTGCTTCTCCCACACGTTCAATAAAGGGACCTGTCCCAACGGAAAGAGCACAATGTATGGTGCCGGCGCCGCCAGACCCTTCATAAATCTTTACAGTGGCTATGATCATGGAACACATGTGGCGGGCATAGCGGCAGGAAACAGCGGGTCCGCTTTCGGTGTCGCAAAGGACGCCAATATCATAGCGGTGCAGATTTTTTCACCTTTCACGGCCTCGGAATGCACCCGGCATGAACCCTGCGTAATGACCTGGGATTCGGACCAGCTCGCGGCACTGGACTACATTTTATCGGTGAGGGATACTTATCCCATTGCGGCGGTCAACATGAGTATCGGCAGCGAGCTTTACTCCGACCAGGCGTCGTGCGACTCCGGTAAAGACACTCCGATGCTGAAGTATGCGATAGATGAACTGCGGGATGCGGGAATTGCGACCGTATCGGTCTCGGGGAACGACAGTTCCTGCGACAGCATGGAGGCGCCCGGCTGCATATCCTCGGCTATCGGGGTGGGGGCCGTCGACGACAGCGATCAGGAGGCCTTTTTCAATGACTGGCAATACAACATGCTTGACCTGCTGGCCCCGGGGGTCAATATCTATTCGGCTTCACCTGATTCACCAACCGCCTATAAGGAACTGAGCGGCACTTCGATGGCCGCCCCCCAAGTTACGGGGGCCTGGGCGATCCTGAAACAGAAGGACCCCGCCGCTTCGGTTTCCGACATCCTGTATATCCTGGAAAGCACCGGGGTACCGATTCACACCCTCTGCTCCGGCCTTAACGACTACAAGCCCCGCATAAACGTGGATTCCGCGCTCTCCCCCTTCCTGATTCCCGTGCCTTCGGGCCGGACCCGGATTGATTATGCACCCACGGACTCGCCTATCATGAACGTACAATACCTTCCTTATCCGATAGGCGTCGGGCCAATCGCGGGGGACGGCGACATCATAAACGTAAAGATCGGCCTTTACGCATTCTCCGCACCCGTGGACATTTACGCCGCCGTGTACGCTCCCGCCACAGATCCGGACAATTACTACTTGTTCACCCCTGATGGCGGTCTGAAGCCGTTCCCACTGGAGGGCCTTGATGAAAACCTGGCGCCCTTACCCTGGAAAAGCGATGTGACCGGGCCAATCGACGAAAGCCTGACCGGGGACATCCTGAGCTCGCAGCTTCCGGTCTCGACCTACTACCTCTATCTGCTCGTTACGCCTCCGGGCAGAATGGACACTTATTACCTGCTGTCTACAAGCTTTGTCAACAACGGTTCCTGAAGGGCGGGGGGGTTGCCGCCTTCGCGTTCGATCAGATATATTAAAAGCCAGAATGTTGCGAGAAACTGTAAACATGAATCCTTCCTGCAATGGAGCGTAAGCCCAAAATACTTGTAGTCGATGATGAGGAGAGCATCAGGCTCACCTTTGAAGTCTTTTTAACAGAAGCAAGCTATGAGGTGAAGACCGCATCGAATTACCAGGAGGCCCTTGCTGTCATACAGGATAACGATTTCGACCTTATCTTTCTGGACATTATCCTCAGACGCCGGACCGGCATCGACCTCCTGCGCGAAATCAAGAAGCGTGGCCTCAACTGCCCCGTGATCATCATCACGGGAGATCCGAGTGCCCAGACTGCCACCGAAGCCTTCGACCTCGGAGCCTTCGGTCACATTTCCAAGCCCGTAACCCAGGAGAAGCTTCTGCGCCTGACCAGAATCGCCCTAAAGGTCTGAAGAACCAACGGATTGACCGACAGGACCCGCCGCTTTCAGGATCACTGTTTGCTTACGACAAACAGCACTATCTCTATGACTATCAGGATAACAATTATGAGTTCGAGTATCTCGGTCCTCTTGTTGGATATTTCCCGATAGAGCATTTCATAGAACCTTGTAGCTATGGTTATTTTCCGCTCCAGGCTTCGCTCCCACTGCTGCACCTTGAAGAGGGAGAGGGCGGAAGAATAGACCCTCGCATAGTAGACGTCCTCTGTCACCTTGAGTGAGTTGTCGATCCTCTCCGTAATTCTCGTAAGGTCCATGACAGTGCGCATGACCCTTGCCGCCAGCTCCTCATAGCCTTTGATCTTCCATATGGAGGGGGATACCTGCGAAATAATCCTTTCGTTGATGTTGTCAAGCTCCTTGTCGAGCATATCGTCGTAGACCCTGAGTTCGAGAAGCTGTGCATTCGCAAACTCGAGAAGGTCCGGAATGTCCATGCTCCCGCCCGGCTCAAGGACAAGGGCCTTGTCCCAGCTCAGGACAACCAGGTCGCGTTCGGAGTAAGAAAAGCTGTAAGAACGCAATTCCTCCTTTGACGCCTCGCTGGGCGGGCTTTCTCCCTCCTCGTAAAGCAGCAGCCCCCTGACATCACACATGCGTGTAAGATCCCCGGCCGATTTCAGGGGAGGAACAGTCTCCCTGATGTAATAAATTATGTAGTCTTCCTCGCATCTGCTCCGGTTGACGTGATTGAGTGCCTCCCCGATGTCCCGGACGAGACCGTCCACTTCCTTCGGAAAATCTTCTTTGAAAGGTTCATCGACGCTCCTGGCCAGGGTCTCAAATTCCGCCATCGCGATTTCCCTGAAAGGTATCTCGAATATTATGCTCAGGACCCCGTAATCATACGCTTTCGCAAAAGTGTTGACGGTGTAGCGCCTGCCGTCGAGATTTCTTTCGAAGGACCTCAGTCTGAGTGAAAGAGGAGGGTTGGCAAATTCAAATGCCTTGCTGAAACGTTTCCTGTCGATGCTCTGGCGTCTGTACTCCCTTATCTTTTCCTCGACCTTTACGAGGTCGATATCCCACGCCACATCATAGAGCCTGTAAATCAAGATGCCGCCGGAAACCGAAGGTCCTCCGTCTCCCATAGAAAAATTCTATCACACTTCGGCGGCCCGCGCCTTTACGAAGATTTGCGTGAAACCGGAAATCTTCTTGTCACCGGGGGTCGACCACCCCTTGACCTGCATTGAGCGCAAGGAATTTCTCTGCAGCCATACTGTCCATGGGTCTGCACAGATAGTATCCCTGGGCGTATTCTCCCTTCATGGACCTGAATATGTCCAGCTGCTCGACCGTTTCCACCCCTTCGGCGATCACGTCCAGTCCGAGGTCGCGTCCGAGGGTAACAATTGTTTCTACAATTTTTGCATTATTTCCGTCGGAGGCCAGGGCACTGATAAAGGAACCGTCGATTTTCAGGCCCTTAATGGGGAAATGGCGCAGGTAATTCAAAGCCGAGTATCCGGTCCCAAAGTCGTCGATATCGAACCTCACGTCCAGTTTCTTCAGCCGGTTTATCAAGTCGGCAGCCAGCTCTGCGTCTTCTATAAGCATCCTTTCGATAATCTCGAGTCTCAAACAGCTTCCATCAACGCCGGTCTCGGAGAGGATATCCTCAACGACTTTGCCGAAATCAGGCTGTGAGAAAACCTTGCTGGAGACATTCACGCTAACAGTCAGGCCATCGCATCCCGGGATGCGTTCCTGCCATGTCTTCAGCTGTCGGCATGCCTCGCGGAGAACCCACGGCCCGAGGACGAAGATCATCCCTGTCTCTTCGGCAACAGCGATAAACTCCATTGGAGTAATGATCCCGCGCTCCGGATGCTGCCACCGCAGGAGCGCCTCGAACCCCATGGTCTTGTCGTCGCCCACCGACACTATGGGCTGGTAAAAAACCGTGAATTCCCCTCGCTCCAACGCCCTCCTCAGCTCCATCTCAAGCTGCAGCGCCATGCTTGCCTCGGCATGCATGGTTTTGTCAAAGATCGCATAGCAGGCCTTCCCCCGCGACTTCGCCTGGTACATGGCGGTGTCTGCATCGCGCAACAGCTCGTCGGGACTCTTATACTCCGCCATCGTGCTCAAAACTATCCCGATGCTAATCGTGACGAATATCTGGTGTCCGAACACATTAAAGGGAGATGTCATCTCCCCCTGAAGCCGGGTCACAATATCTGTCACACTCGAGATCTCCTTGATCTCCTCCAGCAGCACCGCAAACTCGTCGCCTCCGAACCTGGCGACGGTATCGATGGACCGTGCATGTTTCTTCAGTCTATTTGCAACCATGCCCAGGAGTTGATCTCCCATGATATGGCCCAGACTGTCGTTTATGACCTTGAAGCGGTCGAGGTCCAGAAACAAAATGGCTAATGAGTGATCATGATACCTCTTCTTCCGCTCCAGAGAAGCGCGTACGCGGTCCGTAAAGAGCGCGCGATTCGGCAGGTTGGTCAGGGTATCGTAAAATGCCTGCTGTGTCAACCGTTCATTCGCCCTTTCGAGCTCTGCCGCCTGCTTACGGAGTTCCTCTCCGGCTACGACATTCTGCCTGAAAAGCTTGGTCCTGTCATTAACGAGATAACTGATTACGATCAGAACGAACGGGGCGAGCAGCATCAGGGCGCGGAACTTGACGCCCGACTGTTCTGTCGACAGGAAATATTCGAGTATGTTGTCACTTGCACCACTCCGCAAGGAATAGACATAGAGCCCGAGCATTATCCACGCCAGGAAAACGAGATAAAAAGACAGTCTGGACAGACTCCTGTCCTCGGGACCGGTCTCCGCTCTCCTAAGGCTCACAAGATGCTTCACATACTGTGACCATCGGCTTCCCGCGTTTTCCAAAACATCCCTCCCTGCAAAGATCCTCAATCTGTAATATGCATTTCTGCGCCCTGTTAGTCAAGTGCACGACCTCCGCTAAAGGTAACGAACCCTGGCAACAACGGAACTTACCACGAAGACTCTCAGATTGTTGCTCATCTGGTCCACAGGAGAGAGAAAAAAACCGGGGCGGTTCGGCGTATAGCCCATGGTAGTTCCTGTCATTAGCTCCCCGTCCTTGAAGATGACTTCCACCTTGCGTCCGGCGTACTTGCCATCGTCAGCAAACTGCTTCTGTTCGTTGTGCCCCGGGTTTCCCTCGAAGTCCCGCACGAAGAAAACGCACTTCAGGTCCTTTATATTCACTTCGGTGCCGGCACCGGAGGTCTGCCCGCCGGCCAGGTACAAATGAAAGGTAGCCTTGTTGGGGAAGAAGTCGTAGGTGTAACCTTTGAAAATCCGCCCGTCCGCATATCGTACCACTACCTTGATCAGGCCCGTCAAAGACACCCCTTTCCGTGAAACCATGAAAGTGAACGATCAATTTAATGAAAAGATTACATCACTCGAAGGGCTTCAATCAAGCCTGAATTGCCCGAGGGCACCAGGAAAGGCAGAACACGAAAAATCCCTCCGGAGTGTACGGGGCATGATACCCCGGAAACAGGGGAAGGGGCAGGCCGAAGCCTGCCTCCCGTATTTCTTGTATGCCTGCGCCGGGACTAAGGCGTGGCGGTAAAATCAACACTGTTGCTGCTTGAGCAGAGATTACCCGAACTGGTCGGTGAAAACGTTTCACCGCTCCCGGGCATTGTCGCCGTCACATAGTAACACTCCGTGCCGGGAATCCCGGTAAAAGAGTAACTGCCGCTAGCATTGGTCGTTTGCAGCTGGAACGCCGTCCCGGTGGACGACTTTCTGAGAGTCATCTGCACATACTGCAAAGCTGTCCCGTCAGCGTGAAGGACCTTCCCGCTTATGGTCAACTGAGCCGGTACTACAACCTGAATGTTCCCCGAAAAGACAGGCCCTGCGCCTGAGTTGTCCGTAATATAATGCTGGATAGTGTAAGTGCTCTTGTTGCCATAGGTATGGCTGAACTCGATGTTAGACGGAGAGTCCGTGAGGTTTATGGACTGGCTCATGGCAGGAGTACCGTCACCCCACGAAATAGAGATTATTCCACTGCCTGAATGGCCGCACAGGTTGTAATCCGGATCATAGGAAAGGTCCGTCAACGTGACGGTATACCCGGATGCCGCGATACTCTGGTTAATAACGGGAAAGGCATTGGCTGCCACCGGCGTGACCTGAATAGTCGCCTTTCCGATATGGTTATTGACATCCCTGGCCGTGACCGTAGCGGAATAAGGGCCGCTGCCGGGATAACTGTGTATGACCGGCGATCCGGCGCCGGTGGTGTTGTCGCCGAAGTCCCAGGAAAAGGTATAAGGAGAGGTGCCTCCACTGGCCGAACCTGTAAACGTTACCTGATAGCAACCGGGACCATAAGTTGCATTGGCGGACGTGCTGCTGAGAGCCACTGCGCCCCACACGTTCAGATATCCCGGATGAGGGCCACCGTGACACGTGATATTCGTACAGGTGCCTCCGCCTTTATCGTAGACATAAGTGAAGTTAGTGCCGTTGGTTGTATCCGGACTCACATCGTATTTCATATTGACATGGTTTGCTGTATTGGTTATGTTGACCCCGTCCGTGGTAGTGGCATAATGGCAGGTGGCGCAGGAAAACCACGAATTCTGCGACAGCTGCTGAAAGTGAATAACATGGCTGTTGGACTTGGGCTGGTCCTGGGGGTACTGGGGCGGATAGCCGTGGCAGGCGTCACAGGCGATAGGCACGGTCGAACCCCATGCCGGCGACTTGCCGTTTGGCGTTGTGCCCGTTGATAGCGATGTGCCATCGCTGTGGCAGTATATGTTCGAGCACGTCATCGTGCCGTTCGTCGAAACCGACGTACCGTCCGTCGCCACATAAGTGTATGGGCTGAGCAAAGCATGCCCGTCATAGGTACCCCCGCCCTGCCCCATGTAATTGAAGCCCATCTGCAGTTCGCCGTTATCGGCAATCAGGGACACCGGCATCCCGCCATAGTGGCAAGTCTGACAGTCAAAAGCATATCCCGCAGTCGTAGCATGCAGCTCATGGGCGCCCGCCGTGGTAGAACCCGTCGGCGAGGGATAATGGACAAGTCCGCCGTCTCCCGGCTGGTTCACGACGGGTGGATAGCCGTGACAGGCATCGCATCCGGGAAACCCCCCACTGTGAGGCCCGTTGGGGCCGTGGCAGTTTTTGCACTCGCAGTCCTGGGCGTTCACCGCAGAAAAAGCGGCCAGAACCAAAAAAAAGGACAGCAAAATTACCATTGCTTTCTTCGACGCGGGACCCCGCGATCCCCTGAATGCAGAAGCGAAAAATTTCATCTCAAGTCCCTCCTATTTAGACAGAGAATAACCATATCAGACATTTTGAATTCGATCCCGTTGAAAATAGTCGATTTTATCGTACATAGCCCAACCTCACCTGTCAAGAGAAATATCGCCGCCTCTTCTGAAAAAATAGTCCGAGCGTTAGCTCCGTGACGTAGTCTTGCACTCCGGATTTCTGTCCGCACAGCCCCTTTTTGTACAGCACAGGGAAAAACCACCCTGCGGGAGCAGTCTCCCTTAATGGCCCGCCGCACTCCCCCACAGTTCTTTGAGACGCTGGTCACGACCGCAGGTGTAACGGTAAAATTTGTAACGGACCGGGTTCTTCCTGTAATAATGCTGGTGGTACTCCTCGGCGGGATAGAACGTGGAGGCCTGCACGATTTCCGTTACTATAGGTCCTTTGAAAGGCTTGTTCTTCTCCAGTGCGGCCTTCGACAGCAGGGCGAGGCGGTGCTGTTCTTCGTTGTGATAAAAGATGGCGCTGCGATACTGATGCCCGGAATCACAGAACTGCCGGTCCTTTACGGTCGGGTCTATATTGTGCCAGAAGACGTCGAGCAGCTTCTCGTAGCTGATTCGTGACGGATCATAGACGATCTGAACAGACTCGGCGTGGCCCGTCCCTCCAGCCGAAACCTCTTCATAGGTGGGGTCCTTCGTATGTCCCCCGGTGTATCCGGAAGTAACAGAAACAACCCCTGGAAGCTGGTCGAAGGGGTGCTCCATGCACCAGAAGCACCCGCCTGCGAAGGTCGCCTTCTCGAGTCCGGACGCAGCCACAACCGTGGCGAACCCCATAAGCGTTATTGTCAGTCCCGCTATCGCGATAAGAAGCGTTTTCATTACCATCTCCTTGGTCTCCTCTCCCGGGTCAGGCCGGTGAGCTGAGGAGTGGAATATCTCAACGCTTGCCGACCTGACCACCAGGGTAAGATGCGCAGTTCAAGAATCATCATCTCATGAGATTATTTTCCCATAAACCCGCTTTTTTTCAAGTTCGTACTTGCGACATAGGTTTCATTCCACGCCCCTGTGCGAGAGGCGACATCACAAAAGAGGAATAACCATGCCACTACTAGAGGTTTCAATCCACGCCCCTGTGCGAGGGGCGACTAAAGTAGGTGCCCGATCCCCTCGAGGGGATGCAGTTTCAATCCACGCCCCTGTGCGAGGGGCGACCCAAGTCCGACAGTCAGGTCATCGCCAAGATTGAGTTTCAATCCACGCCCCTGTGCGAGGGGCGACCTTATAATGGTTATATCCACACACGGGGCAGATGTTTCAATCCACGCCCCTGTGCGAGGGGCGACGTTGGCCCAGTCGGAGAAGTCGGGATTTGGGCTGTTTCAATCCACGCCCCTGTGCGAGGGGCGACGCCTTGCAGGGGTGCCGAAATGACCGATCACTCCGTTTCAATCCACGCCCCTGTGCGAGGGGCGACGTGAATTAACTTGCGAGTTTTGTGGTGGTTCGGGTTTCAATCCACGCCCCTGTGCGAGGGGCGACTATGACGAGAGGCACCGAAGCGAGATACTTGCCCCAGTTTCAATCCACGCCCCTGTGCGAGGGGCGACCAGGTTCGCCCGGATGTTGACGACAGGCATGTAGACGTTTCAATCCACGCCCCTGTGCGAGGGGCGACAGGGAACTCACGGAGGCCATAAGGGACCGTCACTCGTTTCAATCCACGCCCCTGTGCGAGGGGCGACTCGAGCTGTCCGCCATGGTTCTCAACAATACCTTGTTTCAATCCACGCCCCTGTGCGAGGGGCGACATGCCGGGGACGCGGTGCTTCTGGTCGCGAAACAGTTTCAATCCACGCCCCTGTGCGAGGGGCGACGACGGAGGGAGATAAGGCATGGACAACGGACAAAGTTTCAATCCACGCCCCTGTGCGAGGGGCGACGGGAAGGGGTTGGAGAAAGGAGGAAGCAAGATGAAGTTTCAATCCACGCCCCTGTGCGAGGGGCGACCGGATCTGAATATCGAAATCGACATTGAAAACAAGTTTCAATCCACGCCCCTGTGCGAGGGGCGACGAGAGGCCAGGGGAAGGGCCGCCTGCAGATAACCATGTTTCAATCCACGCCCCTGTGCGAGGGGCGACTAA
>Ga0307436_1000188_pt1 | contig 27078 bp, 30 predicted proteins | sample SalMarWE160440MG_FD_202513 | JGI IMG/M metagenome (GOLD analysis project Ga0307436, IMG submission 202513) | Salt marsh sediment microbial communities from the Plum Island Ecosystem LTER, Massachusetts, United States - WE1604-40 | ecosystem: Environmental > Aquatic > Marine > Intertidal zone >...
GGGGGGGGGGGGCCTCGTGACTCTCGATAGACAGTAACCCCTCACCCGGCTCGCTTTGCTCGCCGACCTCTCCCTATATGGGAGAGGTGAAGAGCGCCCGTCGCAATCGTCAGCTCTTTAGGTTGCGAACCGGCTCGATTTGAAGCCCGCGCCGCAGCCCTGCGATCAAGCTTTCGCGCGCCGCCGGAGCGTAGGGCGTGGGCGGGGCGGTGCCCCAAACCGGCTTCGGCCAGGCGGCGTCGCTTTTGCGGCGCGCAATCACGTGCACATGCAATTGCGCCACCTGGTTGCCGAGCGCGGCGATATTGAGCTTGTCGCATTGGATCGCGCCCTTGAGCGCGCGCGCCGCCGCGTCGATCTCGGCGAGAAGCTGGACCTGCTCGCTTTGCTCCAGGTCGATGAGCTCGACGAGGGCCGGTAGCCTGGGCACCAGGATCAGCCAGGGATAATTGGCGTCATTCGCCAGCAGCACGCGCGTGAGCGCCAGGTCGCCGAGCGGCACAGTGTCCTTGGCGAGTTGCGGGTGGAGGGACCAGGTCGCTTCCGTCATGTGTGCATGGGGCTAGTTTCGGCGATGAGGCGGTCGCGCTTTCCCTCTTCCCTTGTGGGAGAGGGTGCATAGCGAATGCCTCCGGCATTCGCGTTCTTTCCACCAAGAACGGCCAGCGCAAAGCGCTGGCCTATGGCGGAGGCGAAGCCGAGCGAGGGCGGGTGAGGGGGCTATCGAGAGACAATCCCCCTCACCCGGCTCGCGCTCCGCTATCGCTCCCGCGCGAGCCACCCTCTGCCACAAGGGGAGAGGGGACAAGTGGCGAAACCGCGGCCTAATCGCGATGCACAGGGCCGGGTCGCTCGCTTGCTTTCCCCACCCGTTGGCCCGATATAGGACCCCGGGAGGTTGGCGGTGGACGAGCCACTCGCCAACCGGGTCAGGTCCGGAAGGAAGCAGCCCTAACGAGCGCGGTTCGGGTCGCTCGTCAGCCTCCCACCGATTTCCATGATCGCAGAGCGAGGCGCTGAGAGGCGCGTGCAAGCGGATGGCATTGATGAGCGAGCCTGAAAATACCGCCGATCAAGCCGCCGAGGGAACCGGCTATCGCGTGCTGGCGCGCAAATACCGCCCGGCGAGCTTCGCCGACCTGATCGGCCAGGACGCCATGGTGCGCACCATCTCGAACGCCTTCGAGTCGGGCCGCATTCCGCAGGCCTGGATCCTCACCGGCGTGCGCGGCGTCGGCAAGACCACGACCGCGCGCATCCTCGCCCGCGCGCTCAACTACGAATTGCCCGACGGCTCGGTCACCGCGCCCACTGTCAACATGCCGGTGATGGGCGTGCACTGCCAGGCCATCATCGAGAGCCGCCACATCGACGTGCTGGAGATGGACGCCGCCTCGCACAACAGCGTGGAGGACGTACGCCAGATCAACGACGCCATCCGCTATGCGCCGGTGTCGGCGCGCACCAAGGTCTACATCCTCGACGAAGTGCACATGCTGTCGGGCGCGGCCTTCAACGCGTTGTTGAAGACGCTGGAAGAGCCGCCGCCGCACGCCAAGTTCATCTTCGCCACCACCGAAATCCGTAAGGTTCCGGTGACGGTGTTGTCGCGCTGCCAGCGCTTCGACCTGCGCCGGGTCGACGCCGCGCTGCTGGTCAAGCATCTGGAGAACATCGCAACGCAAGAAAAGATCGAGGTGGAGCCGGCGGCGCTCGCGTTGCTGGCGCGCGCGGCGGAAGGCTCGGTGCGCGACGCGCTCTCGCTGCTCGATCAGGCCATCGCACACGCGGCGGGGAAGGTAGCGGCCGAGGACGTGCGGCAGATGCTCGGTCTCGCCGACCGCGTACGCGTGGTCGATCTGTTCGAGGCGCTGATGAAGGGCGACACCGCCGCGGCGCTGAAGGAACTGCGCGCGCAATACGACATCGGCGCCGATCCGGCGGTGGTGTTGTCCGACTTGGCCGAGTTCACCCATTTCGTCACCCGCGTGAAGGTCGTGCCGGCGGTCGCCGACGATGTGTCGCTGTCGGAGGCCGAGCGCACGCGCGGCCGCGCCTTCGCCGCGCAATTGTCGATGCGGGTGCTGTCGCGCGCCTGGCAGATGCTGCTGAAAGGCGTTTCCGAGGTGCAGGCCTCGGCTCGCCCGGTCGCCGCCGCCGAGATGGTGCTGGTGCGCATTGCTTATGCCGCCGACCTGCCGACGCCCGACGAGGTTGTGCGCTCAATAAGCGAGGAGAGCGCTGCGCCGGCGCGCCCGCAAGGCAATGGTGGCGCGGCGGCCGCGCCGTCTTCACCGGGTTTCGCCCCGCGCTATGACGCGCCGCGCGGGAGCTCCCGCTCTTCGGCCGCGGCGTCGCCGCGGATTGCCGACGACCCGGTCGCTGTTGCGCCGGAAGCCGCGCCCACGCTCGCGATCGGTTCGTTTGAGCAGCTGATCGCGCTGGCGCAGGAGAAACGCGACATCCCGGTGAAACTGGCGCTGGAACGCGACGTGCGGCTGGTGCGCTGCGAGGACGGCCAGCTCGAGATCGCGCTCGAGCCGACCGCGCCCAGGACCCTCGTGCACGATCTTCAGCGCAAGTTGACGGCCTGGACCGGCAAGCGCTGGATCGTGGTGGTGTCGCAGGAGCAGGGCGCCGCCACCATGCGCGCGCAGGCCGATGAGCGCAAAGCCGAGCTGGAACGCAGCGTGGAGAACGACCCGCTGGTGCAAGCGGTGATGCGACGGTTTCCCGGCGCGACCATCGAAAACGTCACGCAAAAGGCTCCGGACGAAGGCATCGATGCGGGTGATCCGCCCTCGGATCCGGAGCCAGAGGAATAGCGTATGATCCCGAAAGGCATGTCCTCGACCCCGATCGGGGATGGGAACCGGTTTTCGGATAAGATCATGCGCAAAAGGAAATAAGCCATGACCGATTTCATGGGCTTGATGAAGCAGGCCGCGCAATTGCAGTCCAAGATGCAGGCGCTGCAGGCCGAGCTCGAGCAGATCGAGGTCGAGGGCACCGCCGGCGGCGGCATGGTGTCGGTGAAGCTTTCCGCCAAGGGTGACCTCAAGGGCATCACCATCGACGATTCTTTGCTCAAGCCGTCGGAAAAGGAAATCCTCGAGGACCTGCTGGTGGCGGCCCATGCCGATGCGCGGCGGAAGGCCGAGGCGATGGTGCAGGAGAAAATGAAGGCCGTGACCGGCGGCCTGCCGCTGCCGCCGGGACTGGGTTTGGGATAATGTGCGCAAAGCGGAGCCGCACGCTCAACTCCGTCATGCCCGGGCTTGACCCGGGCATCCATCTTTTTGCGAAGATGATGGATTGCCGGGTCAAGCCCGGCAATGACCAGTAAACGAACCATGCCCACCGCCGTCGCCGGACCCGAAATCGAGCGCCTGATCCAGCTCTTGGCGCGGCTGCCCGGCCTGGGGCCGCGCTCGGCGCGGCGCGCCGCGCTCTTCCTCATCAAGAAGCGCGAGGCGCTGATGGCGCCGCTCACCTCCGCACTTGAAACCGCGATGGACAAGATCGTGGTCTGCCGAACTTGCGGCAATATCGATACCCAGAACCCGTGCACGGTCTGCACCGACACGCGGCGCGATGCCTCCATCATCGTGGTGGTGGCCGACGTCGCCGATCTGTGGGCGCTCGAGCGCGCCCACGCGGTCAACGGCCGCTACCACGTGCTCGGCGGCACGCTGTCGCCGCTCGACGGCGTCGGCCCGCAGGACCTGACCATCGACCAACTCATCTCGCGCGCGCACGAGCCGCAGGTCAAGGAAGTGATCTTGGCGCTCAACGCTACGGTCGACGGCCAGACCACCGCGCATTACATCACCGAGTTGTTGCAGGACGCGCAGGTGAAGGTGACGCGGCTCGCCCACGGCGTGCCGGTCGGCGGCGAGCTCGACTATCTCGACGAGGGCACGCTCGCCGCCGCCATCAAGCAGCGGACCTTGTTCTGATAACCTCGTGTCCCGGGCGCAGCGCAGCACGAAGTGGTGCGCTGCAGACCCGGGACCCAGCTTTCTCGAAAAATACCGGGGCCCCGGATCAGCGGCGCACCACTTCGCTATCGCTCGTGCTGCGCCGCGTCCGGGGCACGCGGCCTCAAACCGTCCGCGGTACCAGCCGCTTGAAATGCCCGTGCTTCTGCAGCCAGGCCAGCAGCAGCAGGCTGGGCAGGCCGGCGAACGTGCAGATCACGAAGAACCACACCCAACCGGTCGATTCCGCGATGAAACCTGCGCCCGACGACAGATAGGTGCGCCCGACCGCGGCCAGCGCGGTCAGCAGCGCGTATTGCGTCGCCGTGTGCAGCGGGTTGCGGCACAGCGCCGACAAATAGGCGACGAACATCACCGTGCCGACGGCGCTGGTGAAATTCTCCGCGGTGATCGCGATCGCCAGCGCGGTGGGGTCGCGGCCGACCACGGCCAGCCAGGAAAATGTCAGGTTCGCCAGCGATTGCACCACGGCGCCGATCCACAGGCTCAACGCCAGCGGCAGCGCGCGCGCGATGAAGCCGCCGGCAAAGCCGCCGAGCAGCAAGGCGGCCAAGCCCACGCCCTTGACGATGGCCGCGTATTCGTTGCGCGAAAATCCGAGATCGATCACGAACGGTGCGGTCATGGCGCCCGACAGCGCGTCGGTGAACTTGAACAGCACCACGAAGGCGAGCATCACGCCGGCGAGCTCGTAGCTCATGAAATCCTTGAAGGCGCCGACGGCGGCTTCCGCCACGCGCGCGAAGCGCTTTTGTGTGGCGTGTACCGCTTCGGCGGCGCGCGAATTCTCGGGTTCGGTGGCGAGCAGCGCCGTGATGGTGCCGATCACCACCAGCACCGCCATGGCGTAATAGCCCCAGTGCCAGGCCGGCTGTTTGGCGAAGCCATAGTCCTGAAAGCCGCTCACCAGGAACAGCGCGCCGGCGGTGGACACCAGCATGCCGACGCGATAGGCGGCGACGTAGGAGGCCATGCCGGCGGCCTGCTCGTTCTCCGGCAGGCTTTCGACCCGGAAGGCGTCCACCACGATGTCCTGCGTGGCCGAGGCGGTGGCCACCAGCAGCGCACCGAAGGCCACCAGCGCGGGCGCGGCGGCCGGATCGCAGGAGCCGAGAAAGACGATCGCCGCGATCAGCAGCATTTGCGTGAATACCAGCCAGGCGCGGCGGCGGCCGAAAAGGCGCGACAGCAGCGGCACCTCAAGCGCGTCGGTGAGCGGCGCCCAAAGGAATTTCACCGTGTAGGGCGTGCCGACCAGCGCGAACAGGCCGATGGTGCCGAGATCGACGCCGGATTCGCGCATCCACACCAGAAGCGTCGTGCCCGACAGCGCCAGCGGCAGGCCCGAAGAAAAGCCGAGGAACAGCACGATCAGAACGCGCGGCTTGAGATAGACCGCCAGCGCGTCGAGCAGCGAGGGCCGCGCCTGCGCGGCGGGCGGCGGCGCGGTGTCGGGCGAGACGGTCATGCACAAGGCCTTGCGGGCTTGCCGTGATCGCGCCACAGCCGCTCTTCACCTCGCCCATAGGGAGAGGTCGACGCGCGAAGCGCGTCGGGTGAGGGGTTATAGACTATCGATAGGGCAGTAACCCCCTCACCCCAACCCTCTCCCCAGAGGGGAGAGGGAGTCCCGCCGAGTTTGTCGAGAGTTTTGGCGGACAACAATCGTTCCACCTTCACTCGCCGGCCTGCAGCTTGCGCACCGGCGCCGGGATCACCTCGGCGCTTGGCGCCTCGTCGCCATCGAATTCGAGCGCCTCGATTTTTGTGGCGCGCTTTTCGATTCGGCTGGTCGAAGTGAGAATGTTGACCAGGTCATCATTGGCCTGGCCGAAATGCGTTTGCAGCTTGCGCACGCGCTCGCCCAGCAGCCCGACATCCTTCATCATGTGGCCGACCTCGGTGCGAATCTGGTCAGCAGCCTCGCGCATCTCGGCGTCCTTGCGCACCTGCTTGATGACCTGAATGGCCATGACCATCAGCGTCGGCGACACGATCATGACCCGCGCCCGCTGCGCGCGCTGCACGACGTCGTCGAAGCGTTCATGCAGATCCGCGTAAACGGATTCGGACGGGATGAACATCAGTGCAATGTCCTGGGTCTCGCCCGGGATCAGGTATTTTCCGGCAATGTCGGAAATATGTTTGGCGATGTCCTGTTTGACGCGCGCCGCCGCCTGCTTGCGCTCGTCCTCGGTGTCTGCGTCGCGCCACGCCGTCATCGCTTCGAGTGGAAACTTGGCGTCGATGATCAGCGGCCCGGAATCCGGCATGAAGATCGCACAGTCCGGCCGCGTCCTGTTCGACAGCATATGCTGAAATTCGTAAGCCCCTTTCGGCAGTATGTCGGCGATGATCGCCTCCAACTGCCCCTGGCCGAAAGCGCCGCGCGACTGCTTGTTGGCGAGGATGCCTTGCAGGGAGTTTACCTGGGTCGCGAGCTCGGTGATGTTCTTCTGCGCGCTGTCGATCACCGCCAGCCGGGCGTGCAATTGCTGCAAGTGTTCGGTGGTGTGCTTGGTGGTCGTCTTCATCGACTCGCCGAGATTCTGCGTCACCGCATCCAGCCGCTGGTTTACGGTTTGCTGAAGCTGCGATTGGGCATGCGCCAGCATCTGGCCCATCGTCTGGAGGTTGGCATTGAGCTCGGCCAGCCGCTGCTCGGCCGCTGGATCGGGCTCGACGCTGCGCGGGCGCAGCAGCAGTACGATGATGGCGACCATGCCGGCTGCGATGGCCGCCGCCAGCACGAGGAGAAGGGTTTGCGACATGGTGCGGTTCTAGCTTGATTCGTGAGCCTGCGCGAACGAACGGCGAACGGTAGGGCGATAACACCCATATCTCAAGGGGAAAGCCTACATTGACCCCGCTGTTTGCAACCCTTAAATCGCGGCAATGGCAAAGCGCGACATTCTCATCATCCCGGACAAGCGGTTGCGGCTCAAATCCGAGCCGGTCGGCGCCATCGATAAGGACGTGCGCGCGCTGATCGACGACATGTTCGAGACCATGTACGACGCCCCCGGCATCGGGCTCGCCGCCATCCAGATCGGCATCCCTAAGCGCGTCATCACCATGGACCTCGCCAAGAAGGACGAGCCCAAGGCGCCGCAGGTCTTCATCAATCCGGAAGTTATCTGGTCGTCGGATCAAAAGGCCACCTACGAGGAAGGCTGCCTGTCGATCCCGGAATATTACGAGGAGGTCGAGCGGCCGAATGCGGTGCAGGTGAAATTTCTCGATCGCGAGGGCAAGCCACAGGAACTCGAGGCCCGCGGACTGCTGGCAACCTGCCTGCAGCACGAGATCGACCACATCAACGGCGTGCTGTTCATCGACCACATTTCCAAGCTCAAGCGCGACATGATCGTGAAGAAGTTCAGGAAGGCGCAAAAGCGCGGCGAGCCGATAAAGCCGCTTTCCGAGGACAAAGTGCCTTCGCATCATATTGGGTAGTTTCTCCAACGTCGTGCCCGGCCAACCGGGTCCGGCCTTCGGCCGGCCCGGCTGTAAACTTGTGCCGGGCATCCACGTCTTTGCTGGGATAGAGTAAGAAAGTCGTGGATGGCCGGGACAAGCCCGGCCATGACAAGTCGTGAATTGCTTCTGGGCTAAACATGCCGCTGCGCCTGATCTTCATGGGCACGCCCGATTTTGCGGTGCCGACGCTTTTTCGGCTTGCAGCAGCCGGGCACGAGATCGCGGCGGTCTATACCCGCGCGGCAAAGCCCGCCGGCCGCGGCATGGATGTGCAGCCAAGCCCGGCCGAACGCGAGGCGCGCCGGCTTGGGCTGACCGTGCATACGCCGAAGACGTTGCGCGACGCGGCGGCGCAAGCCGAATTCCGCTCTTACGAAGCCGACGCCGCGGTGGTCGTCGCCTATGGACTGCTCCTGCCCAAGCCTATTCTGGATGCGCCGCGCCTCGGCTGCTTCAACGTGCACGCCTCGCTGCTGCCGCGCTGGCGCGGCGCCGCGCCCATCAATCGCGCCATCATGGCGGGCGACGCCGAGAGCGGCATCACCATCATGCAGATGGACGAGGGGCTCGACACCGGCAAAATTGCTAAGACGAAGCGCGTGAAAATTGACGCGGACATGACTGCCGGTGAATTGCACGACGTCCTAGCTGACGCAGGCGCGAAACTGATGCTGAAAGCGCTTGATGCGCTAGAGCGTCGCACAATCAGGTATAAGAAGCAGCCCGCGCAAGGCGTCACCTACGCCGCCAAGATCGGCAAGGACGAGACGCGCATCGATTGGAGCAAGCCCTGGCAGCAGGTGCACGACCACATCCGCGGCCTGTCGCCGTTTCCCGGCGCCTGGTTCGAGATCGGCGGCGTGCGGGTGAAGGCGCTGCGCTCGACCAAGGGCGAGGGCAAAGGCGCGCCCGGCGGCGTGCTCGACGATCAGCTCACTATCGCCTGCGGCCAAGGCGCGGTGCGGCTGGTGCAAGTGCAACGCGCCGGCAGGCAGCCGATGAGCGCGGACGAGTTTCTGCGCGGCACGCCGGTCAATCGCGGCGTCCGGCTTGCTTGATGGGTGCGCTAGACCACGTGAAATCCGGCCCAATGGTGCCGGCGCGCCTCGACGAATTCGGCGAGATCGTTGTCAGTGACCTTGACCAGGTCGCTGTGCCCGAAACCCTTCGAATAGTCGAGAATAGTGACGATCTCGGGCATCAGCCGCAGCATCGGCACGGCCGCCGGATCCGGCCGCGGCTTCACTTTGTATTCGGGGTAACGCGCCAGAAGAATCTCCGCGACATGATCGATCTCGCCCTGATCGGTCACCTCGACCGCGCGCGCCGCGATCGACAGGCCCTTGATCTGCAACGGCTGCGGATAATCCTTGGCGATGGCCAGCCCCACGCGCGGATCGCGCTTGATATTGACGTATTTCTGGCTGTCGCGAGCGACCAGGCAGTAAATGACCAAGCCGTCGTTGGCGTAGCTGACCGTCGTGGCCTGCGGCCAGCCATCGGGCCGGTTGGTCGCGATCGCCATGATACGATGCTGGTTGAGCAGATCGACGATTTGCCGCTTGAATTCGCGCTTCATAGACGAGGTCCTCGCTTATTTGGCCATGCTAGTGAGCCCGCCACTGCGCGGATTTGAGGTGGATCAAACATGCCCCGCTACAAGCTCACCATCGAATATGACGGCGCGCCCTTCGCCGGCTGGCAGGTGCAGGCCGAGCAGACGACCGTGCAGGGCGTACTGATGGCCGCTATCGAGGCGCTGTCGGGGGAAAAAGCGCCGGTGCAGGGGGCCGGCCGCACCGATGCCGGCGTGCATGCGCGCGCCCAGGTCGCCCATGTCGATCTCGCCAAGGACTGGGATACCGGCACCGTGCGCGACGCGCTCAACGCGCATTTGCGGCCGCATCCGGTGGCGATCCTGGCGGCGGAGAAGGTGGCGGCCGGTTTCAACGCGCGCACGTCGGCGGTGAAGCGCCACTATCTCTACCGCATCGTCAACCGGCGGGCCGATCTCACGCTCGACCTCGGCCGCGCCTGGCGGGTGCCGCGCCCGCTCGACGCCGACGCGATGCACGCCGCCGCGCAAGCGCTCGTCGGCAAGCACGACTTCACCACCTTCCGCTCCACCGAATGCCAGGCCAAGTCGCCGGTGAAGACGCTTGACCAACTTGACGTCGCGCGCGACGGCGAGGAGGTGACCGTGCTGGCTTCCGCGCGCTCGTTCCTGCACAACCAGGTGCGCTCCATGGTCGGCTCGCTGGTGATGGTTGGCGAGGGCAAGTGGAGCGCCGACGATCTAGCGCGCGCACTGGCGGCGCGCGACCGCACCGCCTGCGGCCAGGTGGCGCTGCCCGACGGGCTTTATCTGATGAAGGTGGATTATTAACGCGCGTTTTCCTCTCGATTGTCATGGCCGGGCTTGTCCCGGCCATCTCGCTCAGGGACGCGCGCGCCATTCTGAGCGGGATCACATCGGAAATCGGGCTTGCCCGACTTCCGCACCGTTGAGCGCCGCAAGTCGGGTAAACCCGACTTACGGTGGCAAGCCCGGTGATGACAAGGGAGCGACTCGCTCCCTGTGTCCGTCCCGCCACACGCGCAAAAATTTCCAATACCAACTTATCCCCGCTCGCCTCCAGCGCCCTTATCATGGGCGCGCTTTGTTCTGACGCGAGAGGCCGTCTCGAGGGCGTCTCGCCGATGAGCAAGGCCGGCGCGCCGACAACGCGCGCCGCGCAGTCAAGCTTGCGCGAGACTCGCGCCGGCTTGACGGATGGAGCGCCGGGGGGCGCAGCACCCGATCGCAAGGGTGCGCGCGTCCTCGCAAGGCGCGCGGGCTGCCTGATCGCAAGGGCGGCTCAAGGAGGCCTCGCAAGCCTCCGGGCGCCCATCGCAAGTCGGGTTTACCAGACTTGCGCACTAAACATGCCGATCTCGGGTAAACCCGAGATCGGGTGCGCTCCATTCCCCTTTTCGGGGAAAGGAAAAAGGGAAGCAGGCGTGTCCCGCGCCTTCAAACAATAGGGACGGCGGAGCGTTGGCTTTCTCGGGCCTCATCCTGAGGAGCCGCGCACCGATCTCGGGTTTACCCGAGATCGGCATTATTGATGCGCAAGTCGGCTAAAGCCGAATTGCGCGCGCGGCGTCTCGAAGGATGGCCATACACCTCGGCCTCATGGTTCGAGACGCGCCGCTTTGCGGCGCTCCTCACCATGAGGTTAAAGGATTACGCGAAGTACCGGTCGATGATCTTGTGATAGATCGTGGTCAGCGCGCGCAGGTCGGCGATCGGCACGCGTTCGTCCACCTGGTGCATGGTCCGGCCGACCAGTCCGAATTCCACCACCGGGCAAAATGCCGTGATGAAGCGCGCGTCGGAGGTTCCGCCGCTGGTGGACAAATGCGGCTTGCGGCCGGTGACGTCTTCGACCGCCTTTGCCACCAGTTCGGTGAATGGTCCGGGCTCGGTCACGAATACGGGCGCGTTCGACGGCTCCCATTCGAAGGCGAATTTGATCTTGCCGCCGGCCGCCTTTTCGGCGCGCTGCGCGACCAATTTTTTCAGCGAATCGAGTGTGTGCTTGTCATTGAATCGAATATTGAAGCGCGCCCGCGCCTCGCCGGGAATGAGATTGACGGTCTTGTTGCCGACATCGATCGAGGTGAACTCCAGATGCGAGGGCGGAAAATGCGTGCTGCCATCGTCGAGCGGCTCGGCCTGCAACGCCGACACAAGCGTCACCAGGCCGCGGATCGGATTCTCGGCGCGCTCCGGATAAGCGACGTGGCCCTGCCGTCCGCTCACGATCAGGTGGCCGTTGAGCGAGCCGCGCCGGCCGATCTTGATAGTGTCGCCGAGATTCTCGACGTTGCTAGGCTCGCCGAGTATGCAGTGGTCGAATTTCTCGCCCTGCGCGGCCGCCCATTGCAAGAGCTTGGGCGTGCCGTTGACCGCGATGCCTTCCTCGTCGCCGGTGATCAGGAACGAGATCGAGCCTTTCGGCTTGCCGCCGTGTGCGCTGAGATGGTCGAGCACCGCGGCCAGCGCGCAGGCGATGCCGCCCTTCATGTCGACCGCGCCGCGACCGAAAAGCTCAGGCCCGTCCACTTCGCCGGCGAACGGCGGACGCGTCCACGCCTTCTCGTCGCCCGGCGGCACCACGTCGGTGTGGCCGGCGAACACCAGGTTGGGCTTTGCCGTGCCGATACGGGCGTAAAGGTTCTCAACCATATCCTCGCTCGGCTCGCTGAAGGTCAGGCGATGCACGGTGAAGCCGGCGCCCTTCAGCACATTTTCGAGATAGCCAAGCGCGCCGCCTTCCGCCGGCGTCACCGAGCGGCAGCGCAACAGGTCGCGGGCGATTGTCACGGGATCGGTGCTCATCAGAATTTCTTGGGTAGGCCGGCTTGCTTGAGCACGTCGTTCGCTGTGTGACGCGATTTGGTGTTTCGCGGCACGGTTACATGCTTATGCGTGGAAGGGTTGAACCAGATTTCGTGACTGCCTTTGCCGGTCCTGCGGAGCTCGAATCCATTCGCCCGTAGGATGGACACGAGCTCCCGGTAGAAATCCGCCATTAGGCTCCTGCAAGACCAAGATGTTCTTCAGCCTTGAAGGTGAGCGAGAGGTCTTCGTTGCCATCGCCCTTCAATTCCAGGAGTTCCGGCAGGACAAGCCGAACTTCCTCGATCATTTTCGGCCAAGTATCTGCTTCAACGACCAGACCGGGAACATCTTTGCTGGTAGCGATCCAAACGCTGGCCTCGCCATCCCATCGCGCCTGAATATCGATTTTGCGGCTCATGGCGACAGAATCCGCCGGTTGGGCATCAAGGTCAATCCCTCAGCAGTTCGTTGATGCTGGTCTTGGAGCGGGTGCGCTCGTCCACGCGCTTGACGATGACCGCGCAATAGAGCCCGGGGCCGCCGTTCTTGCCGGGCAGGGTGCCGGGCACGACCACGGAATAGGGCGGCACCTCGCCTTGCGTGACTTGTCCGCTGGCGCGGTCCACGATGCGGGTGGAGGCGCCGAGATAGATGCCCATCGACAGCACCGAGCCTTCGCGCACGACGACGCCTTCCGCCACTTCCGAACGCGCGCCGATGAAGCAATTGTCCTCGATGATCACCGGGCCTGCTTGCAGCGGCTCCAGCACGCCGCCGATGCCGGCACCGCCGGAGATGTGACAATCTTTTCCGATCTGCGCGCAACTGCCGACCGTCGCCCATGTGTCGATCATGGTGCCGCTATCCACGTAAGCGCCGAGATTGACGAAGCTCGGCATCAGCACCACGCCGGGCGCGATATAGGCCGAGCGCCGCACCACGCAAGCTGGCACGGCGCGGAAGCCGGCTTTACGGAAGCGCGCGCTCGTCCAGCCTTTGAACTTGGAATCGACCTTGTCCCACCACACCGCCTTGCCCGGCCCGCCCGGGATCACGCGCATGTCGTTGAGGCGGAAAGACAGCAGCACGGCTTTTTTCAGCCACTGATTGACCTGCCATGAGCCGTCCGCGCGGCGCTCGGCGACGCGCGCCTTGCCGGTGTCGAGCAGTTCGAGCGCATCGTTGACCGCCTTGCGCACCGGCCCCTTGGTCTTGGGGCCGACCTTGTCGCGCGCCTCGAAGGCGTCGTCGATCGTTCTGGCCAGCTTGTCGTTGGACATGCGATTCCTGCTCATTCGGGAGCGGGTTGTCGGGGGCGGGGCAGGGGATGTCAAGCTGCCGCCAGCCGGGGTAGTCTCGTGAGCGGGGAGACATATCCGCATGAACCGCACACCGACGCGCCTGTTTCTCGTTATCGCAGCGCTTGCGGGACTGGCCGAGCCAGCCTTTGCCCATCACCTGACGGGCGGCCGCATGCCCGCCACGTTCGGCGACGGCCTGTTGTCCGGCCTCGGCCATCCGATCATCGGCTTCGATCATTTCGCCGCGGTGGTGGCGGTCGGCTGCCTGGCCGCCGCGCACCGATCGGCGGTGGCGCTTGCCGTCGGCTTCGTGCTGGCGATGATTGCCGGCGTTGCCTTGCATGTGCACGGGGCGACGGTGCCGGGCGCCGACATCCTGGTGGCGCTCACGGTGATCGCGCTCGGCGCACTGATGCTGCGACGCCGCGCCATGCCGGCAAGCGGGGCGCTCGCACTGTTCGCCGGTGTTGGGCTCGTGCATGGCTATGCGCTGGGCGAGTCGATCTATGGGGCGGAACCGACGCCGCTGTACGCTTACCTGATCGGCCTCGCGTTCATCCAAGGCGCGGTCGCGTTGGCCGCCCTGAGCGCGGCGCGCATGCTCACGCAAAACTTCGCTGAGCCTTTGCGCCTGCGCCTCATCGGTGCCGGCATTGCCGGCGTCGGGCTCGCGGTCTTCATGCAGCAGGTGATTCCGGGCGCCTGATCGATTTCAGCGCTGCGCCGTGATTGCGCCGAGAAATCCAGCGAGATCGTCGGTCAAATGATCGACATGGGCGGCGTCGCGTCCCTCCAGCTCCCAATCCTCGCGGAACACTTCGCGCTGGCCTTGCGGCACCACCAGCACCGTGGTCATGCCGAGCGCATGCGGCGCTTCCAGGTTGCGCGCGAGATCCTCGAACATGGCGGCCTTGCCCGGGTCGACGTCATGGCGCGTGAGGAACCGCTCATAGGTTTTCGGCGACGGCTTCGGCTCGAGCTCGGCGGCGATGATGTCGAATACGTCCTCGAAATGCTCGTGCACGGCCAGCTTCTTCATTACCGCGTCGGCGTGTTTGCGCGTGCCGTTGGTGAGGATGAGCTTGCGCCCCGACAGCCTGGCGAGCGCGGCGCCGAGCGCGGGGTTGGGCTCGAGCGGCGAATGGTCGATCTGGTGCACATATTCCAGGAAATCGTCCGGCTTCAGTCCGTGCTCGGTCATCAGCCCGCGCATGGTGGTGCCGTAGCGTTTGTAATAATCCTTCTGGATGCGGAACGCCTCATCGTGCGGGACTTTCAGGAAGCCCGCGATGAAACTGCGGATACGGTCGTCGACCTGCTGCCAGAGCAGGTGATGCGGATAGAGCGTATTGTCGAGATCGAACACCCAAGTCTCGACACCGCCAAAGCCGCGCGGCGATTTTCTTTCCCTCTGCCCGCTTGCGGGGAGAGGGTGGCCGGAGCGAAGCGAAGGCCGGGTGAGGGGTGGGGTCAAAGCGAATTCATCCCGAGTATTTGAAGAAGCAAGGCGAATGTACCACGGGGAGAGGGAAATTACGGTTCCTTGAAGCGCACGGTGGTCGACGGGTTGGCACCGGCATCGATGACGGCGAAGCCGGCGGAATTCAGGCCGCGGCCCAAGCAGCCCTTGTGGTTGCTCAGCTCGAATTTGCCGTCGCGCGTGCAGAGCGCGACCTTGCCGCCCCAGGAAAGCGGCGCATCGTCGCGCTTTATCGTGCGCCCGTGGCGGTCGACCGCCTCGGCATAACTGTAAAGCCGGTGCGGCGCGCCGCTTAAGGTCGGTCGCAGGCATTTGCCGGCGCCGACGCGATACCAGCCGCGGGTGACGACGGCGCCCATCTCGACGACGCCGAGCGCGGCCATCACCGTGTATTTGGTGTCGTTGCACCAGGAAAAGCCGGGCCCTTGCGGGTTGCGGGCGGCCGCCAGCAGCGTGTCGAAAAATTTCGGCTGCGCGTCGGCGTCGGCTGGCAGCTTATGGTCGCTGAGAAATTTCGCCAGCGCGCTTTGCGTCTTGACGCCCTGCACGCCGTCGATCGGATAGGCGTCATAGCCGGCGATCGCCAGCAAGCGCTGGATGCCGGCAAGCCTCGCCTGCGCGTCGTCGTAGCCGGCCTCCTCGGCGAGGTAGACCGTCGGCCCCTGCGGCGTATCGGACGGCCGTGCGGCGGTGAAGCGTGCCTGCTGGGTCACCGGGCAGCCGCGCGCATCGGCGATGGCGAAGTCGCCGTCGCGAACGCACAACTCGGCATTGCCGGTCTGCGGAATGGGCGCGCTGCCGTAGACCGGCGGCGTGCGGGTATGGACGTAGATCATGTCGGCATCGAGCGCGCCGTCCAACACCTGCTTGCACGCGCTTGGATCGATGCGAAACCAGCCGCGCGTCGAAACGTTGGCGCGCTTTTCCAGTCCGATCGCGGCCTGCACCCGGTAGCTGGTGCGGTTGCATAGCATGAGCTCGGCATGCGCCGGCGTCGCGAGGATTACGACGATCGTGCATGCTGCCGCCAGGACGCAGGCCGAGCCGCGAATCATATGAGCATTCTAGGCCGGGGAATTGGAAACGGGCAGTCTAAGTATCGTGTCAGCCTCGGCTGCCGCTAGTCCCGCAGAAACGATGTATAGGTCCAGAAAAAAGAGACCGACGCATAGGAGAGCACGAAGATTGTAGCGAGCGCGAGCGGCGCAGGATTCGGAATCATCGGTGCCCCAATGGCGCTCAAGCAAAGCGCAGTAACAACCAGCACGCCAATGATATTCATGACGTAGCCGCGAAGGGGAAATCTCTGATCAGGAGCTGCTGCTTTTCGGCGTATTGGATAGGTAACAAGCCAGGGCACCAATACGGCGAGCATGATTGCGCTGGCTATTTGCCACACAAGAATCTCGCTTATCCCGCAGATGGCCAGCGTCGGCGCCAATATCGCGAATGCGGTCGCCATGAGGCCTAATTCGATGAACAGCTTGGTGATCAACACCTGGAATGGAGACAGCGGTTTGCCGGTGCCCTGACGAAGTACAACCACAATGGAGCTAAAGCCCACGAACGCCATCGCCAAGGCCGCCAAGGCGTAGAAATATCCCGCGCCCGGCAATTCCATCGCTGAATGCCCCCGAATAATCCAGCACGATGAAACGTTCGAGGCGTCGCAGTCAAGGACTGACGGCTTTCGCAGAGCTCAGCGATGCATCAGCGTGCCGACGCCGTGGTCGGTCAGGAGCTCGAGCAGGACGGCGTGCGGCACCTTGCCGTCCATGATGACCACGCCCTCAACGCCCTGGTCGAGCGCGTAGATGCAGGTCTCGACCTTGGGGATCATGCCGCCGGAAATGGTGCCGTCGGCGATCAGCTTGCGGGCGTCGGCGACCGACAGGTCCTCGATCAGCTTGCCCGACTTGTCGAGCACGCCCGGCACGTCGGTGAGCAGCAGCAGGCGCTTGGCCTTGAGAGCGCCGGCGACGGCGCCGGCGAAGGTGTCGGCGTTGACGTTGAAGGTGCCGCCGCCTGCCGAAGTCGCCACCGGCGCCAGCACGGGGATCAGTTCGCGCCCGATCACCTCGTTAAGGATGGTGACGTCGACCTTCTCCGGCTCGCCGACGAAGCCGAGATCGACCACCTTCTCGATATTGGAATCGGGATCGACCACGGTGCGCGTCACCTTGCGCGCCTGCACCATGTTGCCGTCCTTGCCGCACAGTCCGATGGCCTTGCCGCCGGCGGCGTTGATGTAGCCGACGATCTGCTTGTTGATCGAGCCGGCCAGCACCATCTCGACGATCTCGACGGTCTTTTCGTCGGTGATGCGCAGGCCGCCGGCGAATTCCGACTTGATGCCGAGCTTCTTGAGCATGGCCTCGATTTGCGGGCCGCCGCCGTGCACGACCACCGGATTGATCGCGGTCTGCTCCAGCAGCACCACGTCGCGGGCGAAATCGCGCGCGGTCTGCTCCTGGCCCATGGCGTGGCCGCCGTATTTCACCACGACGATCTCCTCGTCGTAGCGCTGCATATGCGGCAGCGCTTCGGACAGGATGCGCGCCTGCGTCTGCGGATCGATCTTGGGAGCCTTGCTCATCGCCTCGGCCTTTGCGTGGTGGTGGCGCTCTTTTAGCGGCCGCCGCCGTTCGGCGAAAGAGGCCCTATCCCGCGCGCAAGGCGGCGAGCGCCGCCGCAATCAGGGCAAGCCAACTGATGATCAGGATGACACCGCCCGTGGGCGCGGCATACGGAAACAGGCGGCCGCCGAAATAAGCCCGCGCCGCGACGTCGGCGGCGAACAGCGGGGCGCCGGCCACAAATCCCCAAAGCACGATGATGCCAAGCGGGCGCAGGATGATGCCAAAGCGCATCGCGGCGGTGCCGGCGATCACCGCCACGGCATGGATGAGCAGCAGATAGCCGGCGCTGTCGAGGCCCGCGCCCGGCTTGCCGTGGGCGCCGGCCGCCGCCAGCACGATGCCGGCGGCGCCCATGAGGCCGGCGAGCGCGATCAAGATCTGGTCCATAGCAAGCGTTCTAGCCAGTGCGGTGCGCAAGGGAAAGCGCGCAAAAATATGCCGCTTGGAACCGTGCGGGGTTTCGGGCGTTCATACTCTATATGCCACGTTTGCATGAACAACGTGGTTGGGGGGCGACGCAAAATCGATCTCAGAAAACCGCCCCGCTGTCGGGAGCCCAGCAGTTCTGTGCCGAGACGCGGCCGCGAGGGGCGGATTCTGCGTCCGAATGGAGGCTCCAATGTCAATGACTTCAGTAGAAACAAGTGCCCGCGAGGTGACGAACTATGGCGGGCTGGTCGATGCGATCGGCGGTGCCGCCACCGTCGTGCTGGCGATCATCGGTCTGGCGGGGACCCGAACGGATATGCTGCTGGCTATCGCGACGGTAGTGTTTGGCGCCGCGCTGCTTATTCAAGGCGGCACAATCCTGTCGGAACTGACACACATGATGTTCCCTGCGGGCGCGATTGCGTCGGCGGAAGAATTCAGCGGCGGCAGCTTGTCGACCGTGTTCCTGGTGGGAACGGCAGGAATCGTGCTGGGCGTGCTGTCCTTGCTCGGCATCTACCCGGTGATGCTGACCGCGGTCGCGGTCATCGCCTTCGGCAGCGCGCTTGTCTTCGGAAGCAGCTCGGTCTGGAGCGTGCACCGGATGAAGCGATCGATCGTTCGCGCCGCCAGCCAGCGTACGATTGCCGGCTCTGAAATCCTCGCCACCGAAATAGCGGCGGGCTCGGCCGGCCTGCAATGCTTCGCCGGCTTGGCGGCGATCGTGCTCGGCATTCTGGCGGTGACCGGCACCAATCCGGTGGCGCTGAGCCTGATCGGACTGTTAGTGATGGGTGCCACCATCCTGTTGACCGGCAGCACCTTGAGCGGCGTGGTGCAGGGCTTCATGCGGCCGGTCTCTTCGGCCTCCTGGTCGGAATCGCCGGCGGAATAAGACATGAGACGGATCGGGCTTCGCCCGCCCGATCATATACGATGCGCGCCGTGATCGCGTTCCGCCAGCAGCCGGGCGATCGCGGCACGCAATTGTTCGATGCCGGTCCCGTCGCGGGCCGAAGTCGCCAGCACGCCGGGGAAGGCGGCCGGCCGCTTGGCCAGCGCCGCCTCGACTTCCGCGATGCGGGCGGCAAGCTCCGGCGGCTTCAGTTCGTCTGCCTTGGTCAGCACGATCTGGTGGCTGACCGCGACCTGGCCGAGCGCATCGAGCACGGGCGCATCGGTCGGTTTGAGGCCGTGGCGGGCGTCCACCAGCACATAGACGCGGGCGAGGTTGGCGCGCCCGCGCAAATAGGCGTGGATCAGCTCGGTCCAGGCTGCGATCTTCGACTTGGCGGCGGCGGCATAGCCGTAGCCGGGCATGTCAACGATGCGCAAGGCGCCGACGCCGGCAAAGAAGATCAGCTCCTGGGTGCGCCCGGGCGTGCGCGAAATGCGCGCCAGGCTTTTGCGGCCGGTGAGCGCGTTGATCAGGCTCGACTTACCGACATTGGAGCGGCCGGCGAACGCGATCTCGACCCCGCGCATGGGCGGCAGCGAGGCGGGCGAGCCGGCGGCGGCGACAAAGCGCCATTCGCCGGCGAACAGCCGCCGGCCGGCCTCGATCTCGTCGCGGGTGAAGTCGGTCATGGTCTGAGACTTTCCCCTCGTCGTGAGAGTCTGACTCAAAATGGCGGTTATTCGTTCAAAGAATTAAGACACGCGGCAACCTATTCCCGTTCGTCCGCGCGGAAGCGGGGACCCAGCACTTTAGCCGGCACTGGGTTCCCGCTTTCGCGGGAACGAACGGAGGGTGTTGGAAGCTCCATGCGGGCTCCTCACCATGAGGAACATAGACAGGCATGCGTGGCAATCACCGGCGTCTTTGCCGCCCGCCCGACAGCCCGCTCAGCTCGCGCAAGGTCCGGGTCAGCGCTTCGAGCGCCCGCGCGGTTTTGGCCTCATCGTCGGCATAATGAGTCCCCTTCGCGATGCGCGCGAGCGCCTGCTGGATGGCCGGCAGCACGGTCGTGACCGCCTTTTGCAGGGCGGGCGCAAGCGGCGCCGCGTCGCCTGCGGTGGCTTGCAAGGATGCGATCGGTGACGCGGCTCCGCACCCGTCTTCCGCGGGCGCGGGCGCCGAAGGCTTTGCCACGATCACCGCCGTGCCGGATGGCGCGATTGTCCCGTCCACAACCAGACACGCCGGCGGCCCCTCGCGCGGGATGGGCTCACGCCGCCGCCGCCAGTGCCAGCGCCGCATGCGGTCGCGCAGCGTGCCGGACGAAATGCCGTGCTCGGCGCAGATGTCCTCGACCGGCCGGTCGGTGTGCTCGTAGTCGTAACGGATTCGCGCCCAGGCTTCGGGGGTGAGGGCGGGCATGGTCGGTCCTTGGAATCTGGCGAGGCCGCTGCAAACAAAGCCGTTCGTCCCCGCGAATGCGGGGACAGAAGGCTGCTCGGCGGCTTGCAGCACGCCCAATTGTGGGAGGATGCGCCTTTGCTAGCGGAGCAGCGTCACGCTGTCAAGGAATAAGTTCCGTTTCGGCTAAAGCCGGGACTCGATGGCCCTTAGCAGCCGGAAGCGCAGCGCGCCGTTGTTGCCCTTGAGCGAGATCACGAAGCGCACCTGCCCATGCTTGGACGTGTCGGTGTAGCCCGCCAGCGTGCGGACGCCATCGAGGGTGCCTGTCTTGTACAAGGCGCCCTTGCCGCTTTTGAGCAGGTCGGCGTGAGGCGCGAAGAGGTTGAGCACCTTGGCGAGGCCGCGCGCCGTGAAGCGGTTGCCGCGGCTGATGCCCGATCCCTCCTCGAGGTGGATCGCCCCGGCGAGGCCGTGCGCGGCGAGAATCTCGTTTGCGACCTTGTTCGACTTCTCGAGGCTGACGGGACCGCCCAGGCGGTGCGCGCCGATCTCCAGGAAGACCTGGTTGGCAATGTAGTTGTTCGAGGCGAGGAGCAACTCGCCGAGGATCTCCGAGAGGGTGCGCGACTGGCGGTGAACGTAGACCGGGGCCAGGCGCGCGGGCACCGATCCGGTCGAGATCTTGCCCTTCACGCTGCCGCCGGCTTGGCTGATGAACGCGGCGAGCAGTTCGCCGGCGTATTGCAGGCTCACCGCGGGGTCGTGGGCGAGACTGATGCGGTCGCGGCCGTTCGGCGCTCGCGCCCGGAACTGGCGGATCGCCAGCGGGGTGATTGGGGTCTGCTTCTCGGCGGAGCGGACCCTTTTGCCGCGGCGCGCGGCGTAGATCGTGTTGAAGTTCACCGCCAGGGCGGAGTTCAGGGCGTCGTAGGACTCAGTTGAGTTCTCGATGCCCGGGATGCGGAGGTCGGAAGGGTAGTAGCTTGCATCGAGCACGATGCCGGTAAGCGGCTTCTTGCCGACCGCCGCGACCAGCCGGCGCGCGAGCAGCGCCAGTTCTTCGGAGATCAGAAAAGGATCTCCGCCCCCGCGCACATACAACACCCGGTTTTTGTCCAGGTAGAAGCGGGTCTGGAAGCGGTAGTCGCCGCCCAGCACCTCCAGCGCCAGCCACGCGGTCACGATCTTGGTGACCGAGGCCGGCACGAAGGGCTTATCAGTGTTCTGCGCCACAAGCTCGTTGCCTTGCGTGCCCACCACGAGCACCAGCCCCGACGGAGCCAGCGCCGCAACCTTCTCCCTGACCCCAGCCAGGGCCTGAGCGGGTAGTAGGAGCAGCGCAAGGAGGAACAGGCGAGACCACATGGCGATTCCCGCACGGGATTGGGTCGGTGCCCGGTTCGGAGCGAAGCCGACATCAACTAAGCAAGCGTAGCCCGGATGGAGCGCAGCAAAATCCGGGAGGCGGCCCCGCATTCCGCTTCGCTTCATGCGGGCTAAGCGCTCGTAGCACATGATCCGCGGCTCCAGTTTGGGAACTTGAATCACGCGCCGGGCGGCATCATCAACCCTCCACTGGCCCGTCATGACAGACGCTAATACCCCGATGTTACTTCCGCTTTTGAGGGCACAGCCGACATGGCCGGCCATGCTGCTGGCCACATCCCGGTCGAAAATGACCGATACTGTTGAAAAAGTATCCAAAATGAATCTGTGGAAATAGAATTTGAAACAATCGAATCCGAGCAAAAGGATTTTTGAATCGATGTTGCTCGTTCGGCGCTCGCCTTGAATCAATGTTGCTTAGGTCGCCCCCTCAAAAACCTTTTGCAACAGTATCGACCCAACTCGGACATGTTGCTTAGGAACTCAAAGCGGCCGATCACCTATTTGCCGTTTTTGATCGTACCGATCTTCGAGTAGCACATTGCTACAGATCGCGCGCAACTCGAAATCCGACTTTTTTGTTCCGTGTTTGCACCACCATGCCGAATCTGGTGGCGGATCGCAAGAATTTGGCGGGTTCGTAATACGACCCACCCCGGATTACATGGCGACTGCAATCTCCTTTGGCCCATGCAGAGCCATTGGTCGGCGCTCCGTCGTAGTTATTGTTCCAGCAATCTTGTACCCATTCGTGTCGCGATCCAATCGTGTCATAAAGGCCGAACTTGTTAGGTGGCACCTTGGCCACTTCAATCGACACGACTGATCCGACCTTGCAAGACGCGCATACAGCGTGGCCGGTGCCAAATTCCTCGCCCCAAGGGTATGCCGTTTTCGTCCCAGCGCGAGTGACGTACTCCCACTCCGCCTCTGTCAGTAAACGGTATCGTCTTCCACTCTTTTTCGACAGCCAGTTCAAATATTCCTTTACGTCCGCGACGTTGACATTGCCGACAGCTCGGTTCCCGCGTCCCAAATTATCGTCGCTTGGCGAATATCTGCATCCACCTTCCGTTACGCACTCATCCCATTGCGCGTATGTAATCTCGGTCAAGCCAACAGCGAACGATCGCGAAATCGTTACACGATGAACGGGCTTTTCATTTGGCAAGCCCCTGTCAGCGAGATCGCCCATTAAAAAGCTGCCAGTCGGCACGACCACTAACTTCGGGCATTTATCGCAGTCTTGGATAGTTGAACCAGGCGGTTTGTCCTCAGCGTTGGCAACCGGCGAGTTGCTTAGGGGCCACCAAAGGATGCCAACCCACAGAAGGGCTCGAAGCTTAACTTGCCAATGCTTTCTCATGAGAAAGCCCCCTTACGAATATCAATCGTCATCCAGGCTAACGAAGATATCGAACCATGCGCGCTGGCGGAAGTGTACAAACAGCCGCTGGCTGACCAGCTCCGCCAAGCCGATTTCCGGTTTTCAGGGGTAAAGCGGACGTGCGGTGAGCACGCCACATATGTCCGCAAATGGCCCTTCGCGACATTTCGCGGCGACGCAGCAATTCGGTCGCTTTCGGGGCGAAGCCGACATCAATTGAGTCGCGCTCCGTAGAAACAGATTTAAGAATACGCGCCCTGATTACTGCTGCGTCTTCTTCTTCACAAACACCGACTTGATGTTGTCGAACAACTCGATCTTCGCCCCGTGCTTGCGCATGATGATCGACTGCTGCGCCACCGACAGCGAGTTGTTCCAGGCCCAGTAGATCACCAGCCCGGCCGGGAAACTCGCCAGCATGAAGGTGAAGATCACCGGCATCCAGTTAAAGATCATCGCCTGGGTCGGGTCGGGTGGCGTCGGGTTGAGCTTCATCTGCGCCCACATGGTCACGCCCATGATCAGCGGCCACAGGCCGAGATGCAGGAAGTGGCCGATGACGGGGACGACCGTCGGGTCGTAATGCAACAGGCCGAACAGCGTGAAGATGTTGGTTGGGTCGGGCGCCGAGAGGTCGTGAATCCAGCCGAAGAACGGCGCGTGCCGCATCTCGATGGTGACGAACAATACCTTGTAGAGCGAGAAGAACACCGGAATCTGGATGGCGATCGGCAGGCAGCCGGCCAGCGGATTGATCTTCTCCTTCTTGTAGAGCGCCATCAGCTCCTGCTGCTGCTTGGCCTTGTCGTCCGGATAGCGCTCCTTCAGCGCCGCCATTTGCGGCTGCACCGCCTTCATCTTGGCCATCGAGGCGTAGGACTTGTTGGCGAGCGGGAAGAACGCCCCCTTGATCAGCACGGTGACGATCAGGATGGCGACGCCGAAATTGCCGACCAGGCGGTAGAAATAATCGATCACTTTGAACAGCGGCTTGGTGATGAAATAGAACCAGCCCCAGTCGATCAGCAGATCGAAGCGGTTGAGATGGAGCTGCTCTTCGTAGTCGTTGATGACGTGCTGTTCCTTGGCGCCGGCAAACAGTCGCGCGGTGGCGGTCGCGGTCGCGCCCGGCGCCACCGTTTTGGCATCGAGCAGGTAATCGGTCTGGTAGGTTTCCTTGTTGCCGAGCTTGCCGCTGGAGAAGCGCGCCTTCAGATGCGCGGTCGGCTCCGGCACCAGCGTCGCGGCCCAGTATTTGTCGGTGATGCCGAGCCAGCCATTGGTGACGTTGAAATTGACGACCTTTTTTTCTTCGATCTTCTTGTAGGTGATCTCCTGCAAGCCGTCATTGCCGAGATAGCCGATCAGGCCCTCGTGCAGCAGGTAATAGCCGAGAGTCTTCGGGGTGCCGTGGCGCGAGATCAGCCCGTAGGGGTAGAGCGAGACCTCCTTGGCGCTCTTGTTCACCACGTCTTCCTTGACGGTGAACATGTATTTGTCGTCGACCGAAATGGTGCGGCGGAACTCGAGCCCCTGGCCGTTGTCCCAGGTGAGCGTCACCGGATGGCTAACGCCGAGCGCGCCGGTGCCCTGCTGCTTCCAGAGCGTGTCCGAGGTCGGCAGCTTGACATGGCTGTCGGGCGCGCCGGTCCAGCCGAACTCGGCATAGAACGGGTTGGCGCTGCCGGACGGCGACAGCAGCTCGATCGGCGGCGACTTCGGATCGACCGTCTCGTGGAACTTGACCAGCGCAAGATCATCGATGCGCGCGCCCTTGAGATCGATCGAGCCTTGCAGGCTGTCGGTCGCAATCGGGATGCGCGGCGAGGTCTTGAGGGCGGCAGCCCGGCTGATGGGGGCGCCGGCGGGCGCCCGTGCCGCCTGCCCGGGCGGCTGCGGTGGTCCCGCCTGGGCCGCCGGTCGCGCCGGTTGCGCGTTCTGGCTCGGCTGCGCGGCCTGCTTTTGCTGCTGCTGTTGCTGGGTTTGAAGCTGTTCCTGCCGCGCCTTTTGCTGCGGCAACCCGACGAAAAATTGCCAGGCGATCAGCACAATGGCCGACAGCACGATGGCGATTATGGTGTTCTTGTCGTTCATCGGGTTACCGTCTTGCCGTTACGCCCCGCATGCACGCGCCGCAACGCAACGTCAAAGTCCTTTGCCATCCGCTCGAAGGGCACTTTCAGCGCCGCGCGGCGACCGATTAGCACGTAATCATGACCGATCCGCGTCCGCTTCCCGGCCGCGAGCCGCACCATCTCGCGCAAGCGGCGCCGAATCCGGTTGCGCTCGACGGCGTTGCCGACCTTCTTCGACACGGTGAAGCCAAAACGCACCGGCCCCTCATCCGCCCGCTTGCGCGCCTGCAGCAGGAACGCCGCGGCAGAGGTCTTGGTCCCGGACACCGCAGCCAGAAAGTCCGCCCGTTGCCTCAATCGTTCCATGAAAACAATGCGTGCGGACCCATGCCGCGTCAGGCGGAAAGCCGCTTGCGTCCGCGCGAGCGCCGTGCCGCGACCACCTTGCGTCCGCCCGTGGTGGCCATGCGCGCGCGGAATCCATGACGGCGCTTGCGTACAAGCTTGCTCGGTTGATAGGTCCGCTTCACGATTAAGTTCTCCGCTGGTCGCGCCGTGGCGGCGGGAGCGCCTGGACCCCCACAATTCGCCATGAAAATCCGCATGGATAGCGGATCTGCGCACGATTTGCGCGGCTTATAAGGGAGGGGCTAGGGCGCGTCAATGCGACGGCCGGCGCGGGGGCCATGCGGGCCTTTGCCGGTCAAGAACCGTCACAAGCGGTTGATCGCGGCCCCCTATCGCGGGCGTTCCTATATATAGCTCGCATGTCCGCATCCGCCTCCTTTGGCCCGCTGGCCCGCCGCCTGCTCCCGTTGGCCGCGATCATCCTGCTCGCGATTGCGGCCTATTTGACGTTTGGTCGCGGCATGATCTCGCTCGAGGCGCTGGTCCGTCACCGCGCAACCATCGACGCCTTTGTGATGCAGCACCGGGTGTTGGCGGTGCTCGCCTATATCGCGCTCTACGTGGTGACGGTCGCGCTCTCGCTGCCGGGCGCCACCTTCCTGACCGTGGCCGGCGGCTTTCTGTTCGGGTTGGTGCTCGGCGCCTCGGCCGCCGTGATCGGCGCCACACTCGGGGCCACGGTCATCTTCCTGGTGGCGCGCACCGCGCTGGGCGAGCCCTTGCTCAGGCGCGCCGGCCCGCGCGCCAGCCAGTTGGCCCAAGGGTTCCGCGACGACGCCTTCAGCTATCTCCTGTTCCTGCGGCTGGTGCCCGCCTTTCCGTTCTTCCTGGTCAATCTGGTGCCGGCTTTCGCCGGCGTGCGGCTTTCGACCTTCGTCGCCGCCACCGCGCTCGGCATTATTCCCGGCGGCACGGTCTATGCTTTCGCCGGCACCGGCCTCGACAGCGTCATCGCCGCCCAGAAAGATGCCTACGACGCTTGCATGGCTGCCGGCCAGGCCGATTGCCGCCTGACCTTCAACGCCCAGGGCATCCTGACGCCCGAGCTAATCGGCGCGCTGTTCGCGCTCGGCGTACTCGCGCTGGTGCCGGTAGTGGTGAAGCGGCTGCGGGCGCGCTCGCGCACGACCATGTAGTATTGTTGCGCGACAAGCGGGCGAGGGGGCATGGCTGAGACACTGACACCCGACATTTGCGTGATCGGCGGCGGTTCCGGCGGCTTGTCGGTGGCTGCTGCCGCAGCGGCTTTCGGCGTGTCCTGCGTGCTGATCGAAAGCCACAAGATGGGCGGCGACTGCCTCAATACCGGCTGCGTGCCGTCGAAGGCCTTGCTGGCGGCGGCCAAGCGGGCGGAACTCGCGCGCAGCGCCGTGCCGTTCGGCGTGTCGGCGCAAACCGAGGTCGATTTTGCTAAGGTGCACGCCCACGTGCAGCGTGTGATTGCGGCCATCGCGCCCAACGACTCGGTGGAGCGGTTCACCGGGCTCGGCGTAACGGTGATCAAGGGCCGCGCCAAATTCAAGGATCGTCACCGCGTCTTGGTCGGCGACAATTACGAAGTGCGCGCGCGGCGCTTCGTCATCGCCACCGGATCGAGCGCGGGCGTGCCGCCGATTCCCGGCATCGACAGCGGCCCGTATTTGACCAACGAAAGCATTTTCGAACTCACCGAGCGGCCACGCCATCTCGTCGTCATCGGCGCAGGCCCCATTGGACTTGAAATGGCGCAAGGCTTCCGCCGGCTCGGCAGCGAGGTGACGGTGCTCGAAGCTGCGCTCCCGCTCGCCAAGGATGATCCGGAAT
>Ga0307436_1000189_pt1 | contig 26983 bp, 29 predicted proteins | sample SalMarWE160440MG_FD_202513 | JGI IMG/M metagenome (GOLD analysis project Ga0307436, IMG submission 202513) | Salt marsh sediment microbial communities from the Plum Island Ecosystem LTER, Massachusetts, United States - WE1604-40 | ecosystem: Environmental > Aquatic > Marine > Intertidal zone >...
GCCCTTCAAATGGACCAAATCTGCCGACCAGATCCTGGCCTCAGTTAAACGCTTCTGCCACAAAGCGCAGCAGACATTATGCGGCGAACTTTAGATTCACGTGACTAGTTTTCGACGGGGGCATAGCCGTATTGGCGCGCGAGCCGAGCCGGGTCGGTGCCGAAGAAATAGGCCAATCGCAACCGCCACATCAGCAGGACGGTACGCAAAATGCCGTGCCGGCGCCAGCGCCGGCCCGACGTGGTCACGCGCGCATGCAGGCAGAGCGGTCGGCTGACGCGCTTGAGCCGCCCGGTCAGCGCTACGTCCTCCATCAGCGCGATAGCGGGAAAGCCCCCGAGGCTGGAGAAGCCGGCGCGGGTGACGAACAGGGCCTGGTCGCCGGTGCAGATGCCGCTCAGCCGCGAGCGCCAATTCATCATCAGCGCGACCAGCCGCAGCAGCCCGCCGTGGTCGAAACGGATATCGAAGCGGCCCCAGGCGCGATGGGTGCGGGCGAGGCCGTCCAGGATCAACCGTTCGGCATCGGCCGGCAGCCGCGTGTCGGCATGCAGAAACAGCAGCACGTCGCCCTTCGCCACTGCCGCCCCGGCATTCATCTGTTCGGCCCGGCCGCGCGGGGCAGTGACTACTTGGGTCGCAAACGGGAGGGCCATCGCCGCAGTGTTATCGCTGCTGCCACCGTCGACCACGATCACTTCGGCGTCGCGCGCGCGAAACTGCGCCAGCGCCCGCAAAGCCGCTTCGATTTCCGCGGCCTCGTCCAGTACCGGCATGATGATCGACAGGTTCATCGCGGGATCGCCTGGGCGATGGTGTAGTGCGGGCCTTCGACGATGCGCCGGTAATACGCTTCGTGGGCCGGCGAGCCTTGCGGCCAGGGCTTGAGGAAGCGATCAAGAAAAGCATCGTTGTCATACCCAACCGCGATGGCGTCGATATGCACGCCATCGCGCGCGAGCCCATAGAGCGGGTGGTGCGGCGAGGGCGAAGTGGCGATGCGGGTGAAGAGGCCAAAGCGGGAGTCGGCGAAATTCGGCATGCCGGCGGCGCCGTTGTTGACAATCGTCAGCCGGCTGCTGTTGAGCGCAAAATCGCGAAGCGCGGCAAGACAGGTATGCGTCGAAGCGAAGACATCGACTTGCGCGGCGCGGGCGACGTTGTCGAGCCAGGGCCAGCGGCGCACCTCGTCGAGCGCGTCATGTGCAAAACGCCAGCCGGCGAGCGCCACGGCGTCGCCGTGCACGATGCCGACGCGCAAAGCTCCGACCTGCGCCACCAGATGCATCGGCAGGTCGCGCAGCCGCGCGCGCTCGCCGTCCGATGTCTCGGCGCGCAGCCGCGTCAGGATCTCGTTGGAGCGGCGCACCATGTCGTCACCAACGTTTTCGGGATAGGCGCAGCCGCAGCCGGCGCCGATATCGTGGCCCCGCGAAATCTCGGTTTCCACATTGCCGCGCAGCGCGCGATGCGGCGTCACCCCCCGCTCGACGCTAGCGAACCAGCCGGGCTCGGCATCGAACCAATGGAAATCGCCATTAAACACGATTTTCGGCGGCCTGCGCTCGGCTGTCGCCAGCTTTTCGATTGCTTCAAGCGCGGCGAGATTGCCGTAAAGCCCGCCGACCACATAGAGCGTGTCGGCGGCGAAATCGGCCGCACGCGCGAACACCGAAGCTGCGTAAGCGTAGTCACGCGGACAGATGCGGCCGGCGGATTTTTCCGCCGCCGACGGCGGAAACGTTACGGCGTTCATTCCGCCGCCTCTTTCAGCGCGCCGCCGCAGCTCGAGCCTTGCCCGGCGGTGCAGCCGTAGCAATGGCCGGCGACGCGCACCGGATGGCCCGCGATGTCGTCGTCGGTAAGGTCGGCAAGGCGCGCACGCTGGCGCTTGCCGCGCTTGAGCGGCAGGTCGAGCATCTGGTTGAAGTCACAGTCGTAGACGTAACCGCGCCAGTCTACCGAGATGAGATTGCGGCACATGACGGTGTCGAGATTGGCGTCGAGATGGGCGTCCTGCAATAGCTCGAGATAGCCGTCAAACTCGCCCTTGCTCACCAGCATGGAGCCGAAGCGCTGGATCGGCATGTTGGCGAGCACGAACAGCTTGTTGAACACGATGCCGTATTGCTCGCCCAGCACGCGCTTGTAGTCGGCTTCGAGCGAAGCTTGCGCCGGCGGCAGCGCCGGGCCTTGCGGGTTATAGACCAGATTGAGCACCAGCGCTGGATCGCGGCCGTAGCCGCGCGCGTTGAGCGTCTTCAGCCCGCGGATTGAGCCCTCGAACACGCCCTTGCCACGCTGACGCTCGACATTGTGCTGCAGATAGCACGGCATTGAGGCCATCACCTCGACCCGATGGGCGGCGAGAAATTCGGCGAGGTCCTCCTGGCCCGGCTGTTCCAGGATGGTGAGGTTGCAGCGGTCCATCACCTTGATGCCGAGCATGCGCGCGCGCGTCACCAGCCGGCGGAAATGCGCGTTGAGCTCAGGCGCGCCGCCGGTGATATCGAGCGTGGTGATGCCGCGGCGCGCGATGAATTCGAGCACGGTGTCGGCGACGTCACCCGCCATTTCCTCGGTGCGGTTAGGGCCGGCATTGACGTGGCAGTGAAAGCAGGACTGGTTGCAGCGATAGCCGACATTGATCTGCAGCGTGTCGAGCTTGCCGCGGCGGAGCGCAGGAAAGGGAATTTGGTCGAGCAGCGGCAGCGTGTCGCGCATGGGGAGGGCATCCTCGGTTGCTTTGGGGCAAATTGCCACGTGCCGGGCACCCGCGTCACTCGGTGCGCGATGACATGGGGGACAAAAGGCCGTGAAAAGCGCGTGAAGGCTTTAGTGGCGCATGATTTTCCCGAAAATCGGTTCTCATCCCCGATCAAGTCGAGGACATGCTTTTCGGGATCATGCGCTAGCGCGCGAGCGCCGTGGCGACCGGCGATTCAAGCCCGATACGGCCGTAGCCCGGCAGCTTCAGTCCGGGATGGCGCAAATCGAGCCCGGCCACCAGTCCGAACAGGTCGACCTCGACGCCCTCGACCCAGCCCACTTTCAGCGCCGCCAGCCCGTGCAGATTGAGCTCGAGCCCGGTGCCGCTGTCGGTCAAGCCGGCATAGAAGCCGTCTCGGTAGTCGCGGCCCACGGCATTGGGCGGCAGGCTGACGCTCAGCTCCGGCACCGCGCGCAGGACGGCGGCGGTGAAGCTGTTGCTGTTGGGGCCCGGCCAGATGCGGTAGTCGCCGGCCTGCGCGAAGCGATAGGCGTTCACGGCCGCCTCGATCTTCGGAATCAGCTGCTTGGCCTGCGGGCCGGAAATATCGGCAATCGCCACCGGCATGTTGCCGTACCAGCGGCCGTCCGGCGGCCAGCCATTGGTGCGCACCGGGCTGCCCCAGCCGACCACATCGTAGCGGGTCCATTCGGTGGCGTTCGCGCCCTTGAGCACGATCCAGCTATGGACCGAGAAAATGCCTTTCCAGGCACCGGTGGTGCCGGTGAATACCAGCACCCGCGCGGGCTTGTATCGGCTCGCTGCCGGCAGCAGGCGGGTGCTCGACCAGTCGGCGTCGCGCCACGAGCGCGGAGCGTTGCCGACGGCGTAGAGCGCGGCGCGCGCCAGGATGGGAGCAAGGAACAGCGCGACAACGATGAGCATGATGATTTTGCGGCGGGTTAAACGGGCGGGCGGCATGGCCCGGCTATTACAGCGGCATTCGGACGGAAAGGTGGCGGCTAGTGCGTCCGGTTGTTGGCGATTGTCAATTGCGGATAGCGCGCGGCGCCGTCCTTGGCGAGGTCGCCGCTCACCGGTTTGCTCCATTCCATGCCGACGATGGCGCCACGGCGGGCACCGGAAATGAGATTGCCGGAAATGACGGCGTCGCCGGCGCCGGGAGCAACCGACACCTGGATGCCAAAGCCTGCATTGCGCACCACATTGCCGCTGACCGTCACGTTGCGCAGATAGGGGCCCCAGCCGGCCCGGATGCCGGCGGTCGGCGCATTCTCCACCACGTTGCCGATGGCCGCGGTTTCGGCCTCGATGCCGATGCCGATGCCGGCGTCGTCCGGCTGCGTGCCGGGCCGGCGCGGCCCAAGATTGCGCACGAGATTGCCGTGCACGGTAGCGAGCCTTCCGCCGTTGTTGAAATTGGTGACGGAAATGCCGTTCTCGGCGCCGTCGATCACGTTGTCGGCGATCACGGCGCCCTCGAAGCCGAACTCGGAATAGATCGCGACTTCGTCGAGCGCGGCGCAATTATTGCCGATTATCTGGATGTTGGAGGCGGCGTTGCCGCGGATCGCCGTGAACGCCGCCTTGCGGATCACGTTGTTGCGCACGATCACGTTGGCGGCGCGAAACACGTTGATGGCGTTGCCGTTCTCGCCGCTGCCGCCGCTGCGCGCGGCGGTGTCCTCGATGCGGTTGTCGACGATCAGGCCGCCGTCGTCGCGCGGGTCGCTCTGCCAGACCCTTATGCCGCCATTGCCGGAGCCGCGGATGGTGTTGGCGCTGAGAAAAAGGCCGCGCGAGTCGATGCAGAACAGCGCGTTGTCGGCGGCATCGATGATGGTTGTGCCCGTCACCGCGCCGTCGCATTGCGCAAGAGCGATGCCGTTGCCGCCGGCGCGCAGGACCTCGCAATCACTGACGCGCAGGGAGCGGGCGTCGATCAGATGCGCGAGGCCGCGCCCTCGCGGCAGCGGCTTGCCGCCGCCGTCGAGCACCAAGCCGGTGAGCGAGACGATGTCGGCGTGCTCGGCGGCGATCAGCGAGGGCCCTTGCGTCAAGCTCAGGCGGGTGGCGCCGCGTACGCCGGCGATTTGCGCGCCAGTGCCGAGCGTGAGGCCGCCGGCGCGGTAGCGGCCGGGCGCCAGCATCAGCGGCATGCGCGCCTGCGCGGCCTGGTCGATGGCGCGCTGCAGCTTGGCGGTTTGGTCGTCGGGCGCACCCGGGCGCACGCCGAATTGCGCGGCGTCGAGGCCGTAACGCGACAGCGGCGCGGCCAAGGCCGGTGTAACGATAGCGGCGGCGCCGGACAGGGAGCCGAGCAGCAGGCGGCGACGGTCGATAATCATAGGTACATATTGCGCTGGCGGAGGTTAACGCCGTGCTGCCGCGGCCAGCGCCACCAGCAGGCGTTCTCCGGCGCGGGTGAGATCGTCAAGCGCGAGGCGTCTTTTTGCCGCGCGCGGCCGCGCGTGGCGGCGGATATTGGGCACATGGATGAAGGCAGCCAGCCGGGGCCCGCGCGGCCGGCGCGCCAATTCTACCGCTCGCCAAGCGAGATAATTGCAGAGGTAGCCGCCCGCATCGTGCGACAGCGCGGCCGGCACGCGTGCGGCCCGCAGCGCCCCAAGCAGGCGACGCGCCGGTGCCAGCAGCGCCCGCGCGGCCCGGTGCGCCGGCTTCGACGCTATGGCTGCGTGGCGCGGCTCCGCCCGCGTCCGGAAGAATTGACGCGGCATTGCGCGCGCGGGTCTCGACGTGAATGGTCTTTGCCCGCGGCGCCAGGCCGAACATCAGCAGCGCGTCGGGGCGGTGCCGGGCGATCAGCTTGGCCAGATCGCGGTCGACCGCCGCATAGCTCGTCGGGAAGACGTGCGGAACGAGCGTCACCTCCGCCCAAGCCGGCCGCCGCAGCCGCGCCAGCCTTCGCACCAGCGGCGTGGTCGGGTTGAACGGCGCGCCGGGAAACGAGCCGAAGCCGGTGACGAGGATGGTGGTCATCTTTATTTTGTCATCGCGCGCGCAACAATCTCGGAGTCAAGCCCGGCAATGACGACGGAGAGGTAAGCGCGACCCTCACGCCCCCAGCAGCTTTGCGATCTCTTCCACCGCCAGCGTCGGCGTTAGTTTGCCGGCGGCGACCGCGGTCTCCGCCTGCTTGAGCTTGCTGCGCACGGCGGGATCGCCGCGCAGGCGCGCCGTCAGCCGCTCCTCCAGCATGCTCCACATCCATTTCACCTGCTGCGCGCGCCGGCGCGCCGCCAGTTCGCCCGAGGCGGTCATCTTCTCTTTGTGCTCGAGCACGCGCGCCCACAAATCGGCGATGCCCTTGCCGGTGAGCGCCGAATAGGTGACGACCGGCGGCGACCAAGTCGGCGAGCGCGGCGTCAGGATGTTGAGCGCGGCGCGGTACTCGGCCGCCGCCTGCTGGGCAGGCTGGATGTTGTCGCCGTCGGCCTTGTTGACCGCGATCATGTCGGCGAGCTCGACGATGCCTTTCTTGAGGCCCTGCAATTCGTCGCCGGCGCCCGGCAGCATCAGCACCAGAAAGAAATCGGTCATGTCGGCGACCGCGGTTTCCGACTGGCCGATACCGACCGTTTCCACGATCACGACGTCGTAGCCGGCCGCCTCGCACACCAGCATGGTCTCGCGCGTCTTGGCGGCGACGCCGCCAAGCGTGCCGGAACTGGGCGAGGGGCGGATGAACGCATGAGCGTCGGCGGCGAGCCGCGGCATGCGGGTCTTGTCGCCGAGAATGGAGCCGCCGGTGCGGGTCGAGGACGGATCGACCGCCAGCACCGCCACCTTGTGGCCTTGGGCCGTGAGAAAGGTGCCGAGCGCGTCGATGGTGGTGGACTTGCCGGCGCCGGGCGCGCCGGTGATGCCGAGCCGCACCGCCTGGCCGGTCGCCGGCAGCAGTTCCTGCACCAGGCGGTGCGCTTGCGCCCGGTGGTCAACGCGCTTGCTCTCGATCAGCGTGATGGCGCGCGCCAGCTGGGCGCGGTCGCCGGCACGGATGCCGGCGGCGAGCCTGGCGGTCGGTTCGGACGATTCGCGAGCGGATGCGGCCATTCCGCCCGTTTACACCGAACGCGCCGTCTCCGCGAGGGCTTGGCGCGGGCGCGATCCATCCTCCGCTCATTCCCGCGCACTCGCCGCCGCGAAGCCGAAGCGGCTTCGCTTCGGCGGAGCAGGGAGCGGGAATCCAGCGCAATATTGCAAGCTCGGCAATTATATCCTGGGTCCCCGCTTGCGCGGGGACGAGCGGTTTGGGCGCTGATCGGCGTATTTTATGCCGTCGGCTTGCCGGCGGCGCTTGCCTCCTTCACCTCGTTGATGCGCCCCGTGGCGCAGTCATAGATGAAGCCGTAGATCGGGATCGAGCCGGGCACCAGCGGATGGGTACGGATGCGCTTGACGTCCTCGACTACGCTCTTGGGCAGATCCTTGATCGTGTGCCAGTTGATGAAATGGCCGCACACCGAGCCGCCGCCGTGCTTGGGGTTCGACCAGGCCTTGCCGTCGAAGCTTGCGGTCTCGAGGTTGTCGTCGAGCAGGTCGCTCATGATCTCGTTGGTGAAGGTCAGCATGCCGCAGTCGGTGTGGTGAATGACGAACCATTCGTTGGTGGCGAGCAGCTTGTGCGAGATCACCAGCGAGCGGATGGCGTCGTCGCTGGCGCGGCCGCCGGCGTTGCGGATGACGTGGGCGTCGCCTTCCGCCAAGCCGGCATATTTGGCGGGATCGAGCCGCGCATCCATGCAGGTCAGGATGGCGAAACGGCGCGCCGGCGGCATGGCGAGCTTGCCCTTGTCGCCGAAACTTGCAGCGTATTGGCCGTTGGCTTTGAGGACGGCATCATAGGTCGCTGTCATTATTTCCTCCCCGGCGCTGTCTAATAATCGCAGCGTGTGTAGACGTTAGATCGCAGCGACAGCATGGAAAAGTCAACGAAATGAATTTCTTTTATCGATCGAGCGCCGAGGCAAAAATGCCATGGCGGTGACGGCGCGGAAAATATTGTAATGCTTCGGTTGCGCGCGCGTGACGAGCCGGCGCGGACAAAAAACAGCGTTACTCGGCGGCTTGCTTGCCGTGCCCGAGCCGTTTGTTGAGCGTCTTGAGCAATTTCTCGGCCGCCTCCGCGATCACCGTGCCGGGCGGGAAGATCGCCTCGCAGCCCGCCTTCATCAGGGCGTCGTAATCCTGCGGTGGCACCACGCCGCCGACCACGATCATGATGTCGTCGCGACCCTGCTTCTTGAGCTCCGCTTTCAGTTCCGGCACCAGCGTCAGGTGTGCGGCGGCCAGCGACGAGACGCCGAGAATATGCACGTCGTTCTCCACCGCCTGGCGGGCGGCTTCCGCCGGCGTGGCAAACAGCGGCCCGATATCGACGTCGAAGCCGAGATCGGCAAAGGCGGAAGCGATCACCTTCTGCCCGCGGTCGTGGCCGTCCTGGCCGATCTTGGCGACCAAGAGGCGCGGCCTTCGGCCTTCCGCCTGCTCGAAAGCCTCGACCGCCTTGCGCACCCGTTCGACCGCGCCGGTCATGCCGACCTCCCGCTTGTAGACGCCGGTGATGGCCTTGATCGAGGCCACGTGGCGTCCGTACACCTTTTCGAGGGCCGATGAAATCTCCCCGACCGTGGCCTTGGCGCGGGCGGCGTCGATCGCCAGCGCGAGAAGATTGCCGTTGCCGCGGTCGGCGGCGCGGGTGAGCGCGGCGAGCGCTTCCTTCAGCGCCGCCGGGTCGCGCTCGGCCTTGAGCCGCTTGAGCTTGTCGATTTGCGCCGCGCGCACCGCGGAATTGTCGATCTTGAGCACTTCGATCGGGCTATCCTCGGCGGCCGGGTATTTGTTGACGCCGATCACCGACTGCACCCCGGCATCGATGCGGGCTTGCGTCTTGGCGGCGGCTTCCTCGATGCGCAGCTTGGGGATGCCGGCCTCGATCGCCTTGGTCATGCCGCCGAGCGCTTCCACTTCCTCGATATGGCCCCAGGATTTGCGGGCGAGCTCGTAGGTCAGCCGCTCGACATAATAAGAGCCGCCCCAGGGATCGACGATGCGCCGCGCGCCCGCTTCCTGCTGCAGCAGAATCTGCGTGTTGCGGGCGATGCGGGCGGAGAAATCGGTCGGCAGCGCCAACGCCTCGTCGAGCGCATTGGTGTGCAGCGACTGGGTTTGCCCCTGCGTCGCCGCCATGGCCTCGATCATGGTGCGCGCGACGTTGTTGAACACGTCCTGCGCCGACAAGGACCAGCCCGAGGTCTGGCAATGGGTGCGCAGCGACAGCGAGCGCGCGTCCTCCGGCTTGAACGGCTGCATCAGCTTGGCCCACAGCATGCGGGCGGCGCGCAGCTTGGCGATCTCCATGAAATAGTTCATGCCGATCGCCCAGAAGAACGAGATGCGCGGGGCGAAGCGGTCGACGGTCAGCCCCGCCTTGATGCCGGCGCGCACATATTCGACGCCGTCGGCCAGCGTATAGGCGAGCTCGAGGTCCTGCGTCGCGCCGGCCTCCTGCATGTGATAGCCGGAGACCGAGATCGAGTTGAACTTCGGCATGTGCTCCGCCGTATAGGCGAAGATGTCGGAGATGATGCGCAGCGAGGGCGCCGGCGGGTAGATATAGGTATTGCGCACCATGAATTCTTTGAGGATGTCGTTCTGGATGGTGCCCGACAATTTTTCCTGCGGCACGCCCTGTTCTTCCGCCGCCACGATGTAGAGCGCCAGCACGGGCAGCACCGCGCCGTTCATGGTCATCGACACGGTCATCTGGTCGAGCGGGATGCCGGAGAACAGCGTGCGCATGTCGTAGATGGAATCGATGGCCACGCCCGCCATGCCGACGTCGCCGGCAACGCGCGGGTGGTCGCTGTCGTAGCCGCGGTGGGTGGCAAGATCGAAGGCGATGGAGAGGCCTTTCTGCCCGGCCGCGAGATTGCGCCGGTAGAAGGCGTTGGAATCTTCCGCGGTGGAGAAGCCGGCATATTGCCGGATGGTCCAGGGTTGCGCCGCGTACATCGCCGGGTAAGGCCCGCGCAGGAACGGCGGCTTGCCCGGATAGGTGTCGAGGAAGTCGAGCCCAGCGAGGTCTTGCTCGCCATAGACCGGCTTGACCGCGATGCCTTCCGGCGTTTGCCAAGATTCGATTGAAGGCGCGGCCGCGCCGCTGCCGCCCGGAACCGGGGTATCTGTGAAATCGACCTTGGCGAAGTTCGGGACCCGGCTCATCAATCTTCCTCGTTGTCATTGCCGGGCTTGTCCCGGCAATCTCGCTTAGGTGAGCACAGCTTTGCCTTCCTAAGCGGGATGCCCGGGTTAAGCCCGGGCATGACAGGCTTAGGGCAGAATATCATGGGCGGCCTGCAAGGTCGAAAGCGCGTCGCAACCCATGAATACGAAAGTTTTAACGCCGGCCTGCCGCCAATTCGCCTCGTTCTCCCCCGGCCGGCCGGCGAGATGAACGATCGCGCCGGCGGTGGTCAGCGCCTTGGCGGCCTCAGCGGCTTGGACTTCATAAACCTTGTCGGACGAGCACAGGCAGGCGAGCTTGGCGCCGGATTTTTTGAAGGCGGTCACCATCTTGGCGAAGTCTTTGAAGCCATCGTTGGTGACGGCCTCGATGCCGCCGGCCTCGTAGAAATTCTTGGCGAAAGTCGCGCGCGCGGTGAAATCGGACGGCGCGCCGAGATTGGCCAGAAACACTTTCGGCCGCGCGCCGGTCGCTTTGAGCGCGCGATCGGCGGCATCACGCAGGGCTTCGAACGGTTCGGCCAAGCGGATCGCCGGCAGCGGCTCGAACGTTATCGCGGCGGGCAGCGGCGGTACGCTAACGCGCGCAACCTCCAGCACCTTGACTGGCAGCTCGCCCAGATTGGGATAGTCGCTCACGCCGGTGATGGCGTCCCTGCGGCGCGCCACATTGGCTTGGCGCGCCGCGCGTGTGGCCGCGACTTTTTTCTGCATCAAGCCTTGCTCAATCGCCGCGCCGGCGCCGCCGGCGGCCTCGATCTCCTGAAACACCTTCCACGCCACCTGCGCGAGTTCCGTGGTCAGCGCTTCGATGCCGCCGGAGCCGGCGGCCGGATCGGCAACGCGGTAGAGGTTGGATTCTTCCAGCAGGATCAATTGCATGTTGCGCGCCACGCGGCGCGCGAACCGGTCGGGCAGGCCGATCGCCAAAGTGAACGGCAAGGCGCTGATCGCGTCAGCACCGCCGACGCCCGCGGCGGTGACGGCGACGGTGGTGCGCAACATGTTCACGTAAGGATCGTGCCTTGTCATCATGCGCCAGGCGGTTTCGGCGGAGACGAAAGCCGGCTGCGGCGTCAACCCGCTCGCCTGTTCCATCCGTGCCCATAGTTTCCGCAAAGCCCGAAACTTGGCGATGGTGAGGAATTCGTCGGCGTCGGCGGCGAGCCGGAAAAAGATCAGCCGCCGCGCATCATCGAGCGCAACCCCGGCCTCAGTGAGCGCGCGCAGATAAGCGACCGCATTGCCGATGACGAAAGCAAGCTCCTGCGCCTCCGAGCCTCCGGCGGCGTGCACGCTGCGGCCGTCGGCGACCGCGAACGGTCCCTTGAAGCCTTGGCCTGCGAGATCGGCGGCGGTGCCGGTGAACAGCTTGGCGATCTGCGGCCAGGGCAGGGGTGACGAGCCGCTGCGCGCCATGGCGCCAAGCGGATCATAGCCGAAGCGGGTTTGCGTATTGTCGGGCGCGATGCCGCGTTGCTTGATCAGCGCGGCGAGACGCTGGCCGGCGTCCTTGTGCTGCGGGCTCAGATCCAGCTCGAGCGCAATGCCGGCATCGAGATGCACGCCGTCGAGCGCACGCGCGATCGTTTCCGGCGAGCCGTCGAGCCCATAACCGTATGCGCCGATACTGCCGGCAAACACCAGCGCGAGGCCGGTGGCGCCGTTTTCGAGATCGTGCAGGGCTTCGGCATTGGCCGCCTTGGGGTCGGGATGATCGACGCGCTGGAGCACCTGCCAGGGCGTTGCCGGCCGCCCGGCAATGGTGGGGGCGCCGGCTGCGCGCACATAGAGCGGCTCAACCCGCAACCCGTCATAGGTCTCGCTCACCAGGCGCTTGTCGAACGGGGCGCCTTTCAGCGCGGCCTCGACCAGCTTGCGCCATTGCGCTTGCGTGGCGGGCGGGAATTCGGCGGCGAGGGACAAGTCGTCGGACATGGGCTGAAACTGCCATATACGGCGCGGCACCGCTATTCCAGGTCAAGCAAGTTACGTGCCCGGCCGCGGCAGCCGGGTGATGCCCGATGCGTCAACGGCGGCGGCCGCCTCGCTCACCTTGCGCCCGGCAATGACGCGGTCGGGGGCGATCTCGGCCAGCGGCACCAGCACGAAGGTGCGCTCGAACAGACGCGGGTGCGGCAGCGTCAAATTCGGCTCGTCAAGCGCCAGGTCGTCATAGGCAATAATGTCGATATCGGCGGTGCGCGGCCCGTTGCGCTTTTCATGCGCGCGATCGCGGCCAAGCTGAAGCTCGATCGCCTGTGCCCGCTCCAGCAATTCGCGCGGACTGAGCATGGTGTCGACCGCGATGCAGAGATTGACGAAGGGCGGCTGATATTTGAAGCCCCAGGGCGGCGTCAGATAGTCGGACGAGCGTGCCTTGAGCCGCACTTTCTCGCCGTCGCAAAGCAGCGCGACGGCGCGGTCGAGAATGGCCCGGCTGTTGCCCACATTGCCGCCGAGCGCGAGCAGCGCCTCGGTCATGATCTTGGATTGGCGCGGGGGCGCACCAGCGTGACGCCGACGTCGCTGAAGGTGGCGGCGATCGGCGCGTGCGGCTTGTGGATGGTCACAGCCACGCTTTGCACGCGCGGGAAAGCAGCCAGCACTGCGTCGGCCACTTTGCCGGCCGCGTGCTCGATCAGCCGGAAGCGCTGCGCGCAGAAGGCTTGGCTGGCGCAATCGACCACCTTGTCGTAGGAGACGGTATCGACGACCTTGTCGCTGCGCGCGGCCGCCGCCAGATCGATGGTCAGTTCGAGATCGACGGTGAAAGTCTGCCCGACCTTGGCCTCGTAGGCCATCACGCCGTGATAGGCGTGCAGCGACAATCCGTTGATGAAGATGCGGTCGCTCATGTCAGCTTTCTTTTCAGCTTTCTTTGGCGCGGTCGATGGCCGCCGCCACGCGCAATGCCTGCACGATTTCAGCGACATCGTGCACGCGCACGATGGCGGCGCCGTTCTCGACCGCCATGAGATGCGCCGAGATCGAGCCGCCGATGCGTTCGTCCGGCGGCGCCGGCGTCACCGCATTGATGAAGCGCTTGCGCGAGGCGCCGACCAAAAGCGGCAGGCCGAAGCGCTTGAATTCGGCAAGCCGCGCGATGCAGGCGATGCTCTGGCCCGCCGTTTTGCCGAAGCCGATGCCGGGATCGAGCACGATCTTGTCGTGCGCGATGCCGGCGCGCGCGGCGATGTCGAGCGAGCGCGCAAAGAAAGCGACCACCTCAGCGATGATGTCGAGCTTTTCGTCGGCCGCTTCGCGGTTGTGCATGACGATCACCGGCACGTTTCGCGCGGCCACAAGTTTCGCCATATCGGGGTCGCGTTGCAGGCCCCACACGTCGTTGACGATCGCCGCGCCCTGATCGAGCGCCCAGGCCGCGGTCTCCGCCTTGATGGTATCGACCGACACCGGCAGGCCAAGCTTCACCACCGCCGGCAGCACTGGCGCAAGCCGCGCCCGCTCGTCCTCGGCCGACACCGGCTTTGCGCCGCCATAGGGGCGCGTCGATTCCGCGCCGATATCGATAATGTCGGCGCCTTGTTCCGCCATGGCGCCGGCATGGGCGATAGCCGCGGCTGGATCGAGGAATCGGCCGCCGTCGGAAAAGGAATCCGGGGTAACGTTGAGGATGCCCATGACCAGGGGCCGGCCCAGCGCCAGCAGGGCGGAAAGCGCGTCCGGCCCCGGGTTTTGCAGGGTTTTCGGCTTGCCGGTGAGGGTGCGGGCGAGGCCCATGGCGGTCGCTTTGCGCGGTCGGGTCAGGGCTGTCAAGCAGCCGGCAGGCGCCCGCGGGACCCTAATAGCTGATCTTTAGCGGCAGCTTCTTGGCGTGGTCGATCCAGCGCGCCACCACTTTCTCGGACGGCAGGAAGCGGACCAGCTTGTTCTTCTTGTTGATGTCGGCCATCGCCTTGGCGAGATTGGTGGGGTTGCGGTACTTCAATTCCTTCACGGTATCGACGCCGGCGGCATGCAGAAGCTGCGAATATTCCTTGTTGATGCCTTTGATCCGCATGCGGTCGGCGACGTTGGCCCAGCTCAGCAGAGATTTTTCGTCGAAGCCGGTCTTGGCGGCGAGAGCTTTGCGGCCGCGCACGGTGCGTGCCGTTTCGAGCAGACGCACCGTGGACCGTATCCCCGCCGACTTGAGGATCGCGGCGGCCTCGCCGTCGATGCCGTCGATATCGGTGATCGGATAGGACATTGAAAGCACCTCGCCACTTAGGTCGCTTGCCGCATCGAAAGGTTCAAACGAACTGACTCAATCCCGGAATGGCTCCCACGATCTCTCCGACGGCGTCTTCGCCGGCCTGCTCGCGCGCATAAGCGATCACTTCGCGGGTGACGCCTTGCACCTGGCCCATGGTCAAACCGGCCGCCATCATCTTGGTACCGGCGCCCATGATGCCGCCCATGGCAAAACCGCCACCACCGCTGGCGTCGATGCCTTCCTGGGCTTCCATCAGCTCTTCCGCGCCGGGTAGACGCTCCATCAGGGCCTTCACCTTATCGGGAGGCCCTTCCTTGAGCAGGAATTCGAAGATGACGCCGACGGCTTTTTCCGCGGCGTCACGATCGACGCCGACATTGGCGACGAGACGCGCGATCAACTCGTCCATGACCCCCTCACGCCCCGCACTGAAAGCGGATTGCCAGCATATTGAACGCGGTGAGCGGCGATGACAAGCGTGAAGCGTGATCGCTGTGCGAAAATTTCGACGCGCGTGCGCACCAGCGCCATGGCGTGTCAAGTAAAATGCAAAACGATTTTGCTTCGCCGAGCGTGTTTGCAAGTCTTGTCATGAAATTCAACGGCGATGTTCGATGACCAGTGCGAAGTGCGAAAATCCATCCGAAAATACCGTCCGCAATACTTGCCGAAAATGGTCCGGCCAAGCACAGCCGTCGGCTATCCTTTAGGAATGTTGAAAGAAAAATCGAAAATCGGCGGCGTCCATCCCGGAGTCGCCGTTTCATTTCGCAAACCGGGCCGTTTGAACGCGCTTTTCAGCCTGCGGTGGCGTTGCTAGGTTGAGCGTCCTCTCGAAGGGAGCCCCGTCATGAGCACACTCGAGGCGGTCTTGAGCCGCATCGACCAGGATATCGACGCCAGCGTCGAGCGGCTGTTTGCACTGCTGCGCATCGCTTCCGTGTCGACCGACCCGGCGTACAAGGAGCAATGCCGCGCCGCCGCCGAGCATGTGGCGGCCGATTTGCGCTCGATCGGCTTCGCGGCGGAATTGCGCCCAACCGAGGGTCATCCGGTGGTGGTGGGCAAGGCCGATGGCGTCGCCGGCCCGCGGGTGCTGTTCTACGGCCATTACGACGTGCAGCCGGTCGATCCGCTCGATTTGTGGAAGACGCCGCCGTTTGAGCCGCGCATCGAGACGCTGCCGGGCGGGCGCCGGATCATCGTCGCGCGCGGGGCCTGCGACGACAAAGGCCAGGCCATGACCTTCATCGAGGCCTGCCGCGCCTTCAAGGCGGTCACCGGCAAGCTGGCGCTGCCGATCACCACCATGATTGAGGGCGAGGAGGAATGCGGCTCGCAGCATCTATTTGGTTTCGTTCGCGACAATGCCGACGAGTTCAAGCTCGATCTGGCGCTGGTCTGCGACACCGCCATGTGGAACGCGGAGACGCCGGCGGTTACCACCTCGCTGCGCGGGCTGGTCTATGAGGAGGTCAAGATCACTTGCGCCGACAGGGATTTGCATTCCGGCCTGTTCGGCGGCGCGGCGCAAAATCCGCTGCGCCTGCTGGCCAAGATCCTGGGCGCGCTATGGGACGACGACGGCCGGGTCACCATTTCCGGCTTCTACGACGGCGTGAAAGAGCTGCCGCCGGACATCAAGGCCGATCTGAAAGCGCTCAACCTGACGGCGGAGGAATTTCTAAGCCAAGTGGGCTTGAAATTTTCGGCCGGTGAAAAAGGTCGGCTGGTGCTGGAGCAGATCACGACGCGGCCGACCGCCGAGATCAACGGCATCGTCGGTGGTTACACCGGCGAGGGCGCCAAAACGGTCATTCCCGGCCAAGCCATGGCGAAAGTCTCGTTCCGGCTGGTGGGCGAGCAGGACCCCGAGAAAATCCGCGACGGCTTCCGCGCCTTCGTGCGCGCGCGGCTGCCGGCTGACTGCAAGGCGGAATTCGCCAATTTCGGCCTGGCGCCGCCGCTGCAATTATCGTTCGACAACCCAGCGCTGAGCAAGGCGCGCAAGGTGCTGGCCGAGGAATGGGGCCGCAAGGCGGTGGCGGTGGGCGCCGGCGGCTCGATCCCGATCGTCGCCGACTTCAAGCACGTGCTCGGCATGGATTCGCTATTGGTCGGTTTCGCGCTCGACGACGACCGGGTGCATTCGCCGAACGAGAAGTTCGACTTGAAGTGCTTCCACAAGGGAATCAGGAGCTGGGCGCGGATACTCGACGCGCTCGCTAAGTCTTAAGCCGGTAGCCGGTGGCGAAAATCCAGCGGACGATGGCGAGACACACGCTCAGGAACACCAGCGTCATCACAAGACTGATCGTCGGGCTGACGTCCGCGATCTCGAAGAAGCTCCAGCGGAAGCCGCTGACCAGATAGACCACCGGGTTGAACAGCGTGATTTTCTGCCACAGCGGCGGCAGCACATTGATCGAATAAAACGTCCCGCCCAGGAAGGTCAGCGGGGTGATCACCAGCAGCGGCACCATCTGCAGCTTCTCGAAATTGTCCGCCCAGATGCCGATGATGAAGCCGAGCACGCTAAAGGTGGCCGCCGTCAGCACCAAAAAGGCCAGCATCCAGAACGGATGCGCGATGCGCAGCGGCACGAACAGCCAGGACGTGGCGAGAATGATCAGTCCGAGAAAGATCGACTTGGTGGCGGCCGCCCCCACGTAACCAAGCGCGATTTCCAGCCCCGACACCGGCGCCGACAGGATCTCGTAGATGGTTCCGATGAAACGTGGAAAATAGATGCCAAACGAGGCATTCATCGTGCTTTGCGTCAGCAGCATCAGCATGATCAGCCCCGGCACGATGAAGGCGCCGTAGGTGACGCCCTCGATCTGCGTGATGCGCGAGCCGATGGCCGCGCCGAACACGACAAAATAGAGGGAGGTGGACAGCACCGGCGAGACGATGCTCTGCCAGATGGTGCGCCGGGTGCGCGCCATCTCGAACCGGTAGATTGCCTGAACCGCCCTGAAATTCATCGTCTGTCGCTCACCAAATCGACGAATATATCCTCCAGCGAGCTCTGCGTCGTGTGCAGGTCACGAAACCGGATGTCCGCCTTGTTGAGATCGGTCAACAGGGCGGTGACGCCGGTGCTCTCGCCTTGCGTGACATAGGTGAAGATCAGCTCGTTGCCACCGTTGGCGAGCGTCAGATTGTGCGCGGTCAGCGCCGCCGGAATGGCGGCGAGCGGCTTCAGCAGATGCAGCACCAGCTGCTTTTTGCCGAGCTTGCGCATCAGCTCGTCCTTCTCCTCCACCAGGATGAGCTCGCCCTTGTTGATGACGCCGACGCGGTCGGCCATCTCCTCGGCTTCCTCGATGTAGTGGGTGGTCAGGATGATGGTCACGCCGGAGGCGCGCAATTCGCGCACCACCTGCCACATGTCCTTGCGCAATTCGACGTCGACGCCGGCGGTGGGCTCGTCGAGGAACAGGATCTGCGGTTCGTGGCTCAGCGCCTTGGCGATCAACAAGCGCCGCTTCATGCCGCCGGACAGCGTGATGATCTTGTCGTCCTTCTTGTCCCACAGCGACAGCGCCTTCAGCACCTTCTCGATATACGCTGAATTGGGCCGCTTGCCGAACAGGCCGCGGCTGAAAGTGACAGTGCCCCAGACGGAATCGAAAGCGTCCGTGGTCAACTCCTGCGGCACCAGACCAATCAGCGAGCGTGTGGAGCGATAATTCTTGATGATGTCATGGCCGGCGACCGTCACCGTGCCTTGCGTGGGATTGACGATGCCGCAGATGATGCCGATCAGCGTTGTCTTGCCGGCGCCATTGGGGCCGAGCAGCGCGAAGATCTCGCCGCGCCGGATGTTGAGATCGATGCCCTTGAGCGCCTGGAATCCGGAGGCGTAGGTCTTCGACAGGTTGGTAATGGAAATGATCGATTGCATGAATGGATGGCGGCTGCCGCAGCGACGGAGCACATATAAACTAAACGCCGGCCTTTGCCCGTGCCAGCCCGCTCTTTCCAAACGTCGTATGGGCGTCAGCCCAAAGCCGCCAAACCGCTGAGATCGTTGAGCGTCTGCTTGGGCGGGAAATCCAGATACTCATCCGGCGCCTTGCCGCGGTTGACCCAGGTGCCGTTGAAGCCGACGGACGTGCCTGCCATCACGTCCCAGCGGTTGGACGACACGAAGGTCACATCGCTCGGCTTGCACTGGAAATGCTCGGTGACGAGCCGGTAGACCTCCGGCCGCGGCTTGAACATTTTCAACACATCCACCGACAGCACCGCGTCGAGATCACCGCCGATGCCGGCGGCATCGACCGCGCCCTTGAGCATGTTGGGCGCGCCGTTGGAGAGGATGCCGGTGCGGTGGCCCTTAGCCTTCAGCGCGCGCAACGCGGCGCGCGCGTCGGGAAAGGCATCGAGCTGGAAATAGGCATCCAGCAGCTTGGATTTCAGCGCCTTGGGGACCGAGGGCACGCGCGCGAGCGAAAAATCGAGCGCCCGCTCGGTGAGCGTCCAGAAATCGGCGTAGTGGCCGGCAAGCGTCAGCGTCCACGTGTATTCGAGCTGTTTCAAGCGCCAGATTTCCGACATGCGGTCGGCATCGGGGCCGGCCTCACTCCGAAAGCGAGCGATGGCAGCATGGACGTCGAACAGCGTGCCGTAGGCATCGAAAGCGAAAATCGCCGGCATGGCATCCTCCCGGTAGGGCCGCTATGGTTGCAAAGCACAGGCGGCGGGGCAAAGAAAGCCCACGGATGGTCACTTTCGGGTGTCGGGAGCTACGGGAAATGGCGGCTCAAAGCTGGTCGAAAACCTGGACGTTTTATAGTGGCGATTGGCACGCGGGCAATATCCCGATCATGGGCGTGCGCTCGCACGCGGTCTGGCTGTGCTCTTCGGTGTTCGACGGCGCGCGCGCCTTCGAGGGCGTGGCGCCCGACCTCGACCTGCATTGCGCGCGGGTCAATGCCTCGGCGACCACCATGCACCTCAAGCCGGCGGTTTCGGCCGAAACTTGGCTCGAACTCACGCGCGACGGCATCAAGCGCTTCGACAAGGACGCTGCGATCTATATCCGCCCGATGTACTGGGCCGAACGCAGCGGGCCGCTGCTGGTTGCGCCGGATCCGGAATCGACCCAATGGTGCCTCGCGCTCTACGAGGCGCCCATGCGCAAGCCGGAAGGCTTTTCCGTCACGCTGTCGCCCTATCGCAAACCGAGCCTGGAATGCATGCCGACCGACGCCAAGGCCGGCTGCCTCTATCCCAACAATGCGCGCGCGCTGCTCGAGGCGCATTCACGCGGCTTCGGCAATTGCGTGGTGCTCGACCTCCTCGGCAACGTGGCGGAGCTCGCCACCGCCAACATTTTCATTGGCAAGGATGGCGTGGTGTTCACGCCGGCGCCGAACGGCACGTTCCTCAACGGCATCACCCGCCAACGCATCATCAAGCTGCTGCGCGAGGCCGGCGTCAACGTGATCGAGACCACGCTATCGTACAGCGATGTGCAGAACGCCGACGAGATTTTCTCGTCGGGCAATTATTCCAAGGTGATCCCGGTCAACCGCATCGACGAGCGTTCACTGCAGCCCGGTCCGCTCTACCGCAAGGCGCGCGCATTGTATTGGGAGTACGCGCACTCCTAAAAGGGTGACATGGCTTGTCGCTTCACGCCCCGCCGTCGAACACTATGCAAGACGCTGGTTGCCTGCGTCGGCGCCATGATCGGCGCCGCCGGCGCTGTCGCGGCCGAGGCGCCGGTCAACATGACGGCTCATTACGCCATCTACATGACCCATATCCGGGTCGGCGAAATCGCCTGGGCAGTCTATTTTTCCGACCAGACTTACCTGGCCTCGGCCAACGGCAAAGCCAGCGGCGTGTTCAGCGTTCTGATCAGCGGCGAAGGCTCGGTGACCACCCACGGCGCCATCACCGACGGCAAGCTGGTGCCGACAACGGTCGCCACCAGCGTTTCCGACGACGAGGGTCACAGCGAGGTGCAAATGACCTTCGAGGATGGTGACCTCAAGCACGTGGACGATCATGGCCCGCCGCCAAGCCCCGATCGGGTGCAGGTGACGCCGGAGCTTTTGCACCGCGTCACCGATCCGCTGAGCGCGATGCTGATCCCGGTCGGCGGCGACGCTTTCGCGCACGCCAATTGCGACAAGACCCTGCGGATCTATGATGGGCGCCGGCGCTATAACCTTGCGCTGTCGTACAAGCGCGTCGACAAGATGAAGACCGAGCGTGGTTATGCCGGACAAGCGCTGGTGTGCGGTGTCGTGCTGCGTGCGCTTGCCGGCTATAACCCCGACAGCCTCCTGGTCAGATATCTCGCCGGCAAGACCGATCTGGAACTCTGGTTTGCGCCGGTCGCGGGTGTCCCGATCATGGCGCCGGTCCGCGCCCTGATGCCCACCTTGATCGGGACTCTGGAATTTCGCGCGACGGAGTTCGAGCCGGCAGGACCGCAAGCCAAGCATGAGGCGGTGACGCCACATTGAGGCGGTGACGGTGCGCGCGAGCGGGGTGGTGCGACAAATTGTGTCAGATGCGCTGCGGCCCGCGCGCGTTGACCTGAAGTCTCAACGTACTAGCATGCCGCACTGTGACCGGATGCCCGTATTGAGCGTCTCGCGAGGGCAGACCGGCGATGCCGACGGCGCACCGGGGTGTCGGGCCCCTCCGTTCGGCGCTTGCTCCCAAGGCCTTCGCGCCGGGAGTTCCTCAAGCCAGCAAAGGATCGCGCAATGAAGCTGAGTACCGCATTGCTCGAGCGCACCTTGAATCAGTTCGATGCCCAGGCCATTCCCGAAAATCATCCGGTGGTCGGTCAGCTCAATTCGCTGTTTGGCGACCATACCTTCTTTCTCGATGCCAACGGGCTCAACATCGTGGAGCCGACCGGGGCAACCGATTCCGGCTCACAGATGGGACAGGTCGTTAAGCTCGCCGGCTGGAGCGACGACAACCGCACCAGCCTGGCGCCGCACGAGCCCGAGCCGACCGAAGTGGTCATCGTGCTTGACTCGCGCGGCCCGGACGACGCGGCCTGAGCGTCAGGACGAAACCTCAACCGGCCGGCCTTCGCCGATCGAGCGGATGATCGCCTCGAAAGCGCCGGCCACGTCGAGCATGTCCGACGTCGTGACTGGGAACGGCTTGCCGGTCTCGATCGTTTCGGCGAAAGCCTCGATCAGCGAGCCGAGCGAATCCGCTTGCGGATAGGTCGTGGTCTGCGGCCGCTCGCCGATCCTGGCGACCGTGAGCATGGTTTCCTCGCGCGCTTCCGCCCAGCCCTTGCTGCCGAATACGTGAATGCGCCAGATCATCGGCGCGGCCCGCACGGTGGCCAATAGCCCGGTGGCCCGGCTCTTGAATTCGACCAGCGCGGCCGCCGCGTCACGCGGATCGGGCGGCAGCTTCTGCGCATAGACTCTGGCATCCACCTTGGCGATGGGACCTGCGAGATTGACGAAGGCATCGAGCACGTGCAGCCCGGCGCCGGTCATGCCGCCGCCCGGGGATTCGCGCGGATCGTCGCGCCAGCCGCCTTTCACGCGGGTCGAATGCTCGTTGCTGAAATGGCCCTCGATGTGGAGGATGTCGCCGAGCATGCCCTCGGTGACCACGCGCTTGAGTTCGCGCATCGATGAAAAACATCGTTTGTTGTTGCCGAGCCCGAACGGGACCTTGGCCTTAACGATTGCAGCGATGGCGCGCTCAGCCTCGGCCCGCGTGAGCGCCAGCGGCTTCTCGCACCAGACCGGCTTGCCGGCCGCCGCCACCGCGCTGATCTGAGCGACATGCAGGGAATGCGGCGTCGCCAGGAAGACTGCCTGCACGCGCGGGTCGGCGACCGCCTCCTCGAAATCGGTAGATAGTTCGAAACCGTGGGTGCTGGCGAAATCGCGGACCAGATCAGGCTCCTTGCTGACGCCGCGGATGATGCGCAGGCGTCCGCTCTTGCCCTGCACGGCCTCGACAATGGACTTTCCCCACCGGCCGAGGCCGATCACGGCGGCATTGATCATGGCGGTTGAGTCAAGCTGGCCGAAATAAACGCGTCATGGCGCGCATTCTAGGCAGGCGCCGACGTGCGAGGCAATCGGATCGTCAGCACGGCGACGATGGCGACGCACGCCAGAATGACAATGGCCACGCGGCCGGCCAAATTGGCTGCCGACCGCATGGCCATGGCCGACGATCCCGGTTTGCTATTTCGAAGCAGCCGCGAAGAGTTCTTCGACGTATTCCCAGTTCACCAGGTGATCGAGGAAGGCCTTGAGATAGTCGGGGCGGCGGTTGCGATAATCGATGTAGTAGGAATGCTCCCACACGTCGCAGCCGAGAATGGGTGTGCCGCCGTGCACCAGCGGGTTCTCGCCGTTCGGGGTCTTGGTGACGGCGAGCTTGCCGTTCTGCACCGCGATCCAGCACCAGCCGGAGCCGAACTGGGTGACGCCAGCCTGGACGAAATCTTCCTTCATCTTGGCGAGGCCGCCGAGATCGCTATCGATCTTGGCCTTCAGCTTGGCGGGAATCTTGTCGCCGCCACCGTTCGGCTTCATCCATTTCCAGAAGTGGGTGTGGTTGAAATGCTGGCCGGCATTGTTGAAGAGGCCGGCATTCTTGCCGAAGGAACCTTTGACGATCTCTTCGAGCGATTTGCCTTCCAGCCCGCTGCCTTCCAAAAGCTTGTTGCCGGTGGTGACATAGGCGTTGTGGTGCTTGTCGTGATGGTATTCGAGCGTCTCGCGCGACATGTAGGGCGCCAGCGCGTCGTGCGGATAGGGCAAATCGGGCAGCTTGAACGACATCGGGTCCTCCTCGATCCACAAACGATGATTGCGGAATAGGCCAGTCTCTCAACGTGAAACCGGCACGTCCCGGGCGAGTTCCTCAATCAGATTTAATTAGGCGCTGGCGCGGTCGGGGGCAACGGCTTTGGACGAGCAGGCTCGGCCGGCGGAGAGGTATTGCGACAAGGGTTTCGGCTGCTCGCTCTCGAAGACGCCAGGGGTGCCGTCGACAACCACCGCCCGGGCCGATTAACATTGATCAACCGTCAGCGCCATGCCTGGGATCTGGCAATAGTTGCTGCGACAGTCGGAAAAAAGAGCCAAAATTCCTGTTGTCAGAATGAGTTATCCGGTATTTTAATACCGGCAGGCGGGCAAGCCGGGGGGACCGTGGGAAATGTCAATTGTCCTGTTTGTGGTCGGTGCCATCGCCGTCATGGTGGGTGTCGGAATGGTCGCATTTGGCATTCCGATTAATGAATTCAGCTTCGGAAACACGCTTATCGTGGCCGGGGCCACGGCCACGATCGGCGGGCTGATTGTCATCGGACTGGGCGCCGCGGTCAGCCAGTTGCACCGGATCGCCGAGATGCTTGCCGCGCGCACGCCGGCCCGGATCAGCCGTCCGCTTGAGAGCTTCGAAGCGCTGCCGGAAGCGCCCGCTGCTGCTCCCCCGGCGACCCGGGCCCCGTTCCCGCCCAGGCCGAGACCCGAGGCGGCCATGCGCGAACCGCTCGAGCCGCGTGGGGCGCCGCCCGCCGACACGGGCGAGCGCCCCGCCCAATCCTTTGCGCCGACGCTGCGCAATCCGGAAGCGCCGCCGCTGACGGTTGACGAAGAAGTCTCGCTGTCGCCCCCAGTCAACGGATCGGGCGCGGCCCAGCAGCGCCGTCAGCCGGGGGTCGAGCCCCCTTGGCGAGCGCCGCCACCGCCGCCGCCGCCGCCGCCGCCGTCGCGCGAGGTTCCGGGTGCCAATTTCGACGCCATGTGGCCGGCCGAACCCAAGCCGCCGAGGGGCCCCATGGGCGGCGAAGCTTCACCGACGCCGAGGCCCGAGCAGCCGCCGCCCGAGCCGGCGGCGCCACCCGAAACAGCCGAGCCCCCTGCCGCGAGCCAGCCGCGCGCGGTCGCGATCCTGAAGTCCGGCGTCGTCGACGGTATGGGCTATACGCTCTATGTCGACGGCTCGATCGAAGCCGAGCTGCCGCAAGGCACGCTGCGCTTCGCCTCGATCGAGGAACTGCGCAGCCACCTCGAAAAAAACCCATAGCGAAAAGCGCGGGAAAGGCCGTTACGCCCGCGCAGGGCGCGGGCGGTTTTTCGTTGCGCCGCGGCTGCACTTGGCGCGGGCTCGCTTAATCGGTAACGCCACAGCAGAAGCCAAAGTCTAACCGAGTTTTCCGCCATCTTTATTCTTGCGGCGCCTGGCATTCGATAGTAACGTTGAAAATATAAGAAAACACATTCGTTATTCGTTATTCGTTACTTGCGCACCAGGGCAAGGGCAGCGTCGATGGCCGACAACACAGCCAATGGAAATTTCATTGAGCTGACCGCGGAAATCGTTTCCGCCTATGTCAGCAACAATACGGTATCGGCGGGCGACATTCCTGCCCTGATCAACCAGGTGCACGCCGCGCTCAGCCGGGTATCCGGCAAATCCGGCGAGGCGGCCGCCGAGCCGCTGAAGCCGGCGGTTTCCCTGAAGAAATCGGTCACCCCCGAATACATCGTCTGTCTCGAGGACGGCAAGAAGTTCAAATCGCTCAAGCGTCACCTGCGCACGCAGTACAACATGACGCCCGAGCAGTACCGGGAGAAATGGGGCCTCGGCGCCGACTACCCGATGGTGGCGCCCAATTACGCGGCCGCCCGCTCGCAGCTCGCCAAGCAGATGGGGCTCGGCCAGCAGCGCCGCCGCAGGTCCAAATAGCTCCGGCCAATCGTGCAAGGCCTTTCGCCGCGGCCCTGACCGCGGCGGTTTCTTTGTCGGCGCCGCGCTGCCGCAGATAATTGCGGATATAATTCCTATAGTTGTGGATATTTTTTCCTGCAATTTTGCCGATCTCACGGATACCTCCGTCTTATCAAAGGGATAGCTTTTTCGAGAAGAGTTATCCCCGCTGCCTTAGTTTCGGCGATGATGTAGGGAAATAATCCTACAGCAAGGGGATCGCCGATGAGTTTTCTCGAAGCCCTCGACCAACCGCGATGCCGGCCGCAGCCGCCGGCAGTCGGTGACGCCGCGCGCATTTGCTGGCTGCTGGAATCGGCGACCGCGGCCGCCTTCGGCGTGCCGGTCGACGAGTTGCGGGCGCCGTCCCGGCGCTCGGCCGGTGCCGCCTTTGCGCGCCAGAGCGCGATGTATCTCGCCCATGTCATGCTGGGCTTGAGCTACAGCGCGGTCGGAACGCTGTTTCACCGCGACCGCACCACCGCCGCCTATGCTTGCCAAGTGGTCGAGGACCGGCGCGACGATCCGACCATCGACATGCTGCTGCAGACGCTCGAAGGCGTTTGCGGCGAGATGGCGCGCGGCATCCTCACGCACCCGCAGGTGCGGCCGTGAGCGACAAATCGCGCAAACTCGTTCGCGGACCGGAGCCGCCGCGGGCGGAAATCGACCGCTACCGCGGCCGGCATCTCGCCCTGGCGCAACGCCAGATCGCGACCGAGTTTGGCCGCTCAAACGTGACCGTCGATGAATCGGAAAGCCCGCTCGCCTGGCTCGCCCGCCGGCGCGGCCGCTCGGGCCGCGCCTTGATCGAGACGCATCAATTGCAGGCCGGCGAGCGGCTGCGCGCCGATTTCACCCGCGCCAATCTGATGCCGCGCACCACCTCGAATTGGGCAAGCCCGGTCGCGTCCGATCGCCGCGGCGGCGAGCGCGCGGCGCATTTCAGCGAGACCATGATCGCGGCGCGCCAGCGCGTGCATTCCGCGCTCGACGCGGCCGGCCCCGAATTCGCCGGGCTGTTGGTCGACGTCTGCTGCTTTCTCAAAGGTCTTGAGGATATCGAGCGCGAGCGCACCTGGCCTTCGCGCTCGGCCAAGGTGGTACTGCAATTGGGACTCGACCGGCTGGCGCGGCACTACGGCTATGCGGGTGAGACGCGCGGACGCGCGCGGGCGCCGCTGCGCACTTGGCTCGCCGATGATGCGGCGTTCGGGGTGGACGGCGGCTAGGGGCAGGTAGAGGTTTGCCAACGGCAACATTGCGGCGAAAGCAGTCTTTCGCCTTCAACTACGGAAGGTCTGCCGAGGCCGTCAGCGGAAATCGCGATTCAAATGAGGCCGCGGCGACGCCGTAAAAGTTTTGATCTGGGTCAACGCAATGTCCGCAGCCGATGATTTTATTTTTATGGACCACACGAGCAATCCCGTGACCGATACCACCATTGATCAGATCGAAGAGGAAATCCCGACCTACGAAGCTTCCGACGAGGCGCTGGAGCGCGCTGCGGAGGTCGCGACGGCCAAGGCTCGGGTCTACTCTTTTAGCTTCTGCATCAGCGTTTATGTTTGCCCGTGGTGGTAATCACGCTGCTGGCTGGGTGCAGGACAGCGGGCGCCATTTTAAGCAACTACCGCGGTGCGAAGGTCGGGGGCATTCCCGAAGCGACTCTCGCGAGCGTCCTGCGCGTGCTTGCCCGTGCCGCCGCTGCCGAAGGGCGGATGCCGCCACAGGCGGCCAATCCAGCACCAATCTACCGCAGTCTCGCGGTCGTGCTTGAGCAGCTGGGGCTGGGCTAAGACGCAGTCTTTTGCTTGTCGCCAGCCGGACACCAGCCTTGCCCCGTCATCCACCTGCGCCGCCTGCCGCGCAAATCTTCTCTTGACTTTAATCCTATATATGAATATAGTCCTTGTCGTCCTGCTCGTTAGAGGGCGTCATCGCGAGGCGTCTCGATGATGGAGCAGGATGCGGCGCCCGCGGGCGTGGTTCGCTAGCCACGCACCCGGGAGGCCCTGGCCACCCGT
>Ga0307436_1000192_pt1 | contig 26900 bp, 25 predicted proteins | sample SalMarWE160440MG_FD_202513 | JGI IMG/M metagenome (GOLD analysis project Ga0307436, IMG submission 202513) | Salt marsh sediment microbial communities from the Plum Island Ecosystem LTER, Massachusetts, United States - WE1604-40 | ecosystem: Environmental > Aquatic > Marine > Intertidal zone >...
CAGCCGGGCATCAGTGGGCTCCCCCGAGCATGTACCAGGAAATGAGCGCCGCCACGCCGATCAGCATGGCGAAGGCGTAGTGATAGACGTAGCCCGACTGCAGCCTGACGACGCGGGCGGTAACGTCGATGACGCGGGCCGAGACCCCGTCCGGCCCAAAACCGTCGATGAGCCAGCCGTCACCCTTCTTCCACAGGAAGCGGCCGAGCCACATGGCCGGGCGCACCAGGAAGAAGTCGTAAATCTCGTCGAAATACCACTTGTTGAGCAGGAACTTGTAGGCCGGCTCGTTCATCGCCGCCAGCGTCACCGGCAAAGCGGGGCGGCGGATGTAGAACAGCCAGGCCAGCCATACGCCGATCAGCATGGCGACGGTCGGCAAGTAGCTCGCATAAGCCGGCAGGTGCTCCATGGCCTCGATCACGTGGTTGCTGGTCGAGCGGTAGATGGCCGTGCCCCAGAAGGTCGCCTCGTTGTGGCCGATGAACCAGCCCTTGAACAGGAAGCCGGCACAGAGCGCGCCTGCCGCCAGCACATAGAGCGGGATCAGCATCACGTTGGGGGATTCATGCACATGGCTCATCACGTCGCGGGTGGCGCGCGGGCGGCCGTGAAAGGTCATGAACATCAGCCGCCAGGAATAGAACGCGGTGAAGAAGGCGGAGATGACCAGGAGGATGAAGGCGAACTCGCCGATACCGGAATGGGCGGCAAAGGTCGCCTCGATGATGGCGTCCTTGGAGAAATAGCCCGCCGTCAGGGGCACGCCGGTGAGCGACAAGGTGCCCGCCAGCATCATCAGCCAGGTGATCTTCAGGTGCGGGAAAAGCCCGCCCATGTTGCGCATGTCCTGCTCGTCCGACATGGCGTGGATGACCGAGCCCGAGCCGAGGAAGAGGAGCGCCTTGAAGAAGGCATGGGTGAAGAGATGGAAGATGCCCACCCCGTAAGCGCCGACGCCGAGGGCGGCGAACATGTAGCCGAGCTGCGAGCAGGTGGAATAGGCGATCACGCGCTTGATGTCGTTCTGTACCAGGCCCACCGTGGCGGCAAAGAAGGCGGTGATCGAGCCAATGAGCGTCACCACCATGGCGGCATCGGGCGAGGCCTCGTAGAAGGGCGACAGCCGCGCCACCATGAAGACGCCCGCCGTCACCATGGTGGCGGCATGGATGAGGGCGGAGACCGGGGTCGGACCTTCCATGGCATCGGGCAGCCAGGTGTGCAGGATGAACTGGGCCGACTTGCCCATGGCGCCGAGGAAGAGCAGCAGGCACAGAACGGTCATGACATCGAGATCGGCCCCGAGGAAATGGATGACATGGCCGGCCTGGCTCGGCACAGCATTGAAGATGGTGTCAAACTCGACCGAGCCAAAGGTCCAGTAGGTGGCGAAGATGCCGAGACCGAAGCCGAAGTCGCCCACCCGGTTGACGATAAAGGCCTTGATGGCGGCGGCACAGGCCGATGGCCGCTTGTACCAGAAGCCGATGAGCAAGTAGGAGGCAAGCCCCACGCCCTCCCAACCGAAATAGAGCTGCACCAGGTTGTCGGCCGTGACCAGCATCAGCATGGCGAAGGTGAACAGCGACAGATAGGCGAAAAAGCGCGGCCGGTCGGGGTCGTGGCTCATGTAGCCGATGGAATAGACATGCACCAGCGAGGAGATGGTGGTGACCACCACCAGCATGACGGCGGTGAGGGTGTCGATGCGCAAGGCCCAGTCGGCTCTGAGCGTGCCGGAAGAAATCCAGCGCCCCACCTCGACCTTGATCACCTGACCTGAGTCGGGCACCTGGAAGAAGACGATCCACGACAGGACGGCGGTGACGAGAAGGAGCCCGGAGGTAAGATAGGCCGGCCAGTCCGGAGCGCTGCCATGGCCATGTGCCTCACCTTCCTCGTCATGGGGGGCGTGCGCGGCGGCCCCGCCGTAGCCGCCCTCGACGGATGCGCCCATCATGCGGAACATGTTGGAGCCGATGATGCCGGCGACGAGCGAGCCGACCAGCGGCAGGAAGACGATGAGGAGGAAGACCGTATCCATGACGCTTTTGCTTCTCAGCCCTTCATCAGGTTGATGTCTTCAACCGCGATGCTGCCGCGATTGCGGAAATAGGTGACCACGATGGCAAGACCGATGGCGGCTTCGGCCGCCGCCACGGTGAGCACCACGAGAGCAAAGACCTGCCCCACCAGGTCGCCGAGGAAGCTGGAAAAGGCGACCATGTTAATGTTCACCGCCATCAGCATGAGCTCGATCGACATGAGGATGACGATCACGTTCTTGCGGTTGAGGAAGATGCCGAACACGCCAATGGTGAAGAGGATGGCGGCGACGGTGAGATATTGGGGTAGTCCGATGGTCATGGCTAGCACCCACTATCACAGAAGGATGCGTCATGAGACGGCCAGACGAAGCCCGTAGCTAGGTGCGTCGCCGCTGGCGATGTGCCCCATTGGCAAGGCGGCGCAACAACGTCCACGGGCTTCGTCTGGCCGCCCGTCAGGTCGATTTTTGACCCGAATCTGGCGCATTGCCGCGCTTGCCCGATGCAACACATCGCGCCGCGCGCGGCGCCTTCCATATTCGGTCGAAAACTCGATCTCATGATGCATCTTTCTGTGATAGTGGGTGCTACAGTCCCTGCCCCGGCTTGACGGTGCGGATTTCCACCGCTGCTTCAGGCGTGCGCGCCACCTGATCGGCGATGACCTGACGCTTGACATGCGGCTTGTGGCGAAGCGTCAGCACGATGGCGCCGACCATCGCCACCAGCAGCACCATGCCGGCGGCCTCGAAGAAATAGACGTAACGGGTATAGAGGATCAGCCCCAGCGCCTCGGTGTTGGTGACACCAGCCGAGGCTTGGGGCGCTGCAACCGTCACCAGCGCATGCGGCGAGATGGCCCAGGTGCCGAGCACCAGCACGAGCTCGACCAGCAGGATGAGCCCGATGACGACCCCCACCGGCACATAGTTGAGCATGCCCTGGCGCAGCTGGGCGAAGTCGATGTCGAGCATCATGACGACGAACAGAAACAGCACCGCCACGGCGCCGACATAGACGATCACCAGGATCATGGCGAGGAACTCAGCGCCCAGGAGCACGAAGAGGCCAGCCGTGTTGAAGAAGGTGAGGATGAGAAAGAGCACCGAGTGGACCGGATTGCGCGCGGCGATCACCATCACCGCCGAGGCGATGGCCACGGCCGAAAAGAGATAAAAGAACGCTGCGGCGACTGCCATTTTCCCCGGTTCCCCTTCAGCGACGGCTCTAGGGCCTGTTGACGATCAGCCTTGCGGCGCCGGCGCGGCCCATTTCGCTTCTGGCTAGCTTTGTGCGGCGCCGTAGGGCCTCCCCCTTCAAGCCGCTCAAAGTGACCTCCAGAAGCGAATTGGGCCGCGTCCCGTCGGGACTTGATAGGATTGGCCCATCTTCATGGGATTTCGTCGTCGAATATGCCAGCATGTCCTTCCTCCTCAACCCCATGAAATCTGAGCCAATCCTGTCAAACCAGCACCACAAGCGTGATCGTCAACAGGTCCCCTAGCGGTAAGGCGCATCAAGCGCAATATTGCGCGCGATCTCACGCTCCCAGCGGTCGCCATTGGCGAGGAGCTTGGCCTTGTCGTAAAGCAGCTCCTCGCGCGTTTCGGTCGAATACTCGAAGTTCGGTCCCTCGACGATGGCGTCTACCGGGCAGGCCTCCTGGCAGAAGCCGCAATAGATGCACTTCACCATGTCGATGTCGTAACGGGTGGTGCGGCGGGTGCCGTCGTTGCGGCGCGGGCCGGCCTCGATGGTGATCGCCTGCGCCGGGCAGATGGCCTCGCACAGCTTGCAGGCGATGCAGCGCTCCTCGCCATTGGGATAGCGCCTGAGCGCATGCTCGCCGCGGAAGCGCGGCGAAAGCGAGCCCTTCTCATACGGGTAGTACACCGTCGCCTTGGGAGCCATGAGATAGCGCATCGACAGGAAAAAGGCCGAGATGAACTCGGTGAGAAACAGCGAACGCGCGGCTTGTTCCAGTCTCATGTCCACTCTCCTCATGATGACAGGAGCGGCCTCAGGACCGCATCGCCGAACAACAGCCCCAGCGCCGGCAGCACCAGGAGATTGACCGCCTTGAACACAGCCATGATGACGTTGGGCTCGATGCCTTGCGAGCCGGTGACCTTGGCCTCCTCGTAGTGGCGGCGCAGGGCGGGATAGACGGTGGTGCGCATGAGACCGAGATCGAACACCCCGATGATCAGCATCACCAGGCCACCGATCAGGCTGTAACCGCTGAGGGTCATGGCGCCCGTCTCCCCTCTCACGGCGCCCAGCCGAAGACGGTCAGGACGCCAGCCGTCAGCGCCACCCAGAACAGGGAGATGGGCAGAAAGACCTTCCAGCCCAGCCGCATCAGCTGGTCGTAGCGATAGCGCGGCACGAACGCCTTCACCATGGCGAACATGAAGAACACGAACAGAAGCTTGAGCACGAACCACACCACCCCCGGCACCCAGGTAAACGGCGGCACGGCGACCGGCGGCAGCCATCCGCCCATGAACAGGATGGCGGTCATGGCGCACATCAGGGTGATGGAGACGTATTCGCCCAGCATGAACAGCAGGTAGGGGGTGGAGGAATATTCCACCATGAAGCCCGCGACCAGCTCCGATTCGGCCTCCACCAGGTCGAAGGGCGGCCGGTTGGTCTCGGCCAGCGCCGAGACGAAGAAGATGACGTACATGGGCAGAAGCGGCAGCCAGTACCAGTCGAGGAAGGAATTGGGCAGGCCGACGGCGGTGCCGAGGCCGGTCTTCTGCGACAGCACGATGTCGGTGAGGTTGAGCGAGCCCGCGCACAGGAGAACGGTGATGATGACAAAGCCGATGGAGACTTCGTAGGAGACCATCTGCGCCGCCGAACGCAGGGCGGACAGGAACGGATATTTCGAGTTCGAGGCCCAGCCGCCCATGATGATGCCGTAGACGCCGAGCGAGGAGAGCGCGAACAGATAGAGGATGCCGACATTGATGTCGGCGACAGCCCAGCCCTTGGCGACTGGCACCACCGCCCAGGCCGACAGCGACAGGATCCCCGTCACCAGTGGGGCGATAATGAAGACGCCCTTGTTGGCGCCGTCGGGGATGACGACCTCCTTGAACACGAACTTCAACAGGTCGGCAAAGGTCTGCAGCAGGCCCCAGGGCCCGACGACGTTGGGCCCGCGGCGCATCTGCACCGCCGCCCAGATCTTGCGATCGGCATAGATGAGGTAGGAAACGACTAGCAGCACCGCGATCAGAAGGGCGGCCGACTGGATGACGATGATGGCAAGTGTCCAGATAAGTTCCTTCATCGCCCCTACTCCGCCGCCTCCAGCGCTTTCCCGGCCTTGAGCGCCGAACATTCGGCCATGATGCGCGAGGCCCGGGCGATCGGGTTGGTGAGATAGAAATCGCCGACCAGGCTGGCGAAAGCCGCCTTGCGCATGGCGCCGCCGCCCTCGGCCAGCGCCTCGATGCCGCTGGGATCGGCCGGCTCGATATGGTCGATGCGCGCCAGATGCGGCACCTTTTCGTACATGGACTTCCTCAGCTCATCCAGCGAGTCGAAGGGCAGCTTTGCCCCCATCGCCTCGGACAGGGCGCGGATGATGGCCCAGTCCTCGCGCGCATCGCCGGGCGGGAAATGGGCGCGGTCGGCCATCTGCACCCGGCCCTCGGTGTTGACCCAGGTGCCCGATTTCTCGGTATAGGCCGAGCCGGGCAGGATGACGTCGGCACGGTGGGCGCCGGCATCGCCATGCGTGCCCTGATAGACGACGAAGGCATCGCCCAGCTCCTTCATGTCGATCTCGTCGACGCCCAAGAGATAAACGAAACCGATGTCGCCGGCCTTTGCGCCTTTCAGGATATCGGCAGTGGCCTTGCCGCCGTCGCTTGCCGGCAGGGCGCAGATCTCCAGCCCCCCTGCCCGGCCGGCCGCGGTATGCAGCACCGAAAAGCCGTTCCAGCCGGTCTTCACCGCCCCCACGGCGAGCGCCAGCTTCGCCGCCGCCGACAGCACCGCCCCGCCGTCGGGCCGCGCGATGGCACCCTGGCCGATGATGATGAGGGGCCGTTCGGCCTTCTTGAGCGCACGCGCGAACTTGCCTCTCGACTTGCCCGACGCGAGTTCAGAAAGTGAATTCGGTCCTTCGCCCAAATACTCGTAATCATAGGTCAAATCCGCCCTTGGCCCGATCAGGCCGATGGGCAGTCCGGTGCGCCGCCAGACTTTGCGGATGCGGGCATTGAGGACGGAGGCCTCATAGCGCGGGGTGCTGCCGATGATGAGGATGGCATCGGCCTCCTCGATGCCGGCGATGGTGGCGTTGAACAGATAGCCGGCGCGGCCGCCCTTTTCGCCCAGGCGCGACTGCGGCTCGCGGCAATCGACATGTTTTACCCCCAGCCCGTTCATCAGCGCCTTGAGGGCGAACATGTCCTCGACCGGGTTGAGGTCGCCCATCAGCGCGGCCATGCGCTCGGGGCCCGCCGCCTTGGCCTTGTCGGCGATGAGCCTGAAGGCCTCGGCCCAGCTTGCGGGCTCGAGCTTGCCGTTCCGGCGCACATAGGGCTTATCAAGGCGTTGGGTCTTGAGGCCGTCCCACACGAAGCGGGTCTTGTCGGAAATCCATTCCTCGTTCACGTCGTCATTGGTGCGCGGCAGGATGCGCATGACCTCGCGCCCGCGGCTGTCGACGCGGATGGCAGAGCCGATGGCATCCATGGCATCGATCGTCTCGGTCTTGCGCAACTCCCACGAGCGCGCCTTGAACTCGTAAGGCGCCGAAGTGAGCGCACCCACCGGGCACAAATCGATGACGTTGCCCTGCAACTCCGAGGTCATCGCGCGCTCGAGATAGGTGGTGATCTCCATGTCCTCGCCGCGGCCGATGGCGCCCAGCTCCTCCACGCCGCCCACCTCGGTGGTGAAGCGCACACAGCGGGTGCACTGGATGCAGCGGGTCATCACGGTCTTGACCAGGGGGCCGATATACTTGTCCTCGACCGCGCGCTTGTTCTCGGCAAAGCGGTTCTTGTCGATGCCGTAGGCCATCGCCTGGTCCTGCAGGTCACACTCCCCGCCCTGATCGCAGATGGGACAGTCTAGCGGATGGTTGATGAGCAAGAACTCCATCACCCCTTGCCGCGCCTTCTTCACCATGGGCGAACCGGTGAGAACTTGCGGCGGCTCGCCGTTGGGCCCGGGGCGCAGGTCGTTGACCGAAAGCGCGCAGGAGGGCTGCGGTTTGGGCGGGCCGCCCTTCACCTCGACCAAACACATGCGGCAGTTGCCGGCGATCGACAGGCGCTCGTGATAGCAAAAACGCGGGATCTCGGCGCCGGCCAGCTCGCAGGCCTGCAACAGCGTCATGCCGTTCTCGGCCTCGATCTCCTCGCCGTCGATGATCAGCTTAGGCATGCGTCTTATCCCCTGACCACATCACGCACAGCGCTGGGCCTGCCAGCGCTCGGTGTCGATCACCTCGGCCCAGCCGAAGGCACGTTCACTGGCGCCATTGGCGCGGTATTCCTCGAGCCGCTTCATGGCCTCATCGAGGCTCGGCACGTGGCCCTCGGGCACCCACCAGAACACCATGTGCGCCTCATCGAGCGCGTTGAACCATTCGGCGCGGCGCCGGTAAAACTGCACATGAACGGTGCGGAACACGAAGGCCTCCAGCGCCTCGGCATTCTCCCACACCGAGAGGTTCACCGCGTAATCGTCGCCCACCCGGGTATTGGTCGCATTGCCGGTCTCGTCCTGGAAGCGCCAGACGAAACCTTCCGAGCGCTCGGCCAGCGCATTGACGCGGTCCAGGTTGTCCATGAACACCGCCATGCGCGGATCGTCGGTGGGATAGCGAAAGCGGCCGATATTGAGCTGTGCCAGATGCATCTCGTCCTACTCCGCCGCCACCTGCCGCGCCAGAGAGCCCTCCGTATCGGGGCGGGCGGAAAACTCGTCGATGCGCGCCTCGATCTCGTGGCGGAAATGGGTGATGAGGCCCTGCACCGGCCAGGCCGCCGCATCGCCCAGCGCGCAGATGGTGTGGCCCTCGATCTTTTTCGACACATCGAGCAGCATGTCGATCTCGCGCTTTTCGGCGCGGCCCTCGACCATGCGCGTCAGCACCCGCCACATCCACCCGCAGCCCTCGCGGCAGGGCGTGCACTGACCGCAGGATTCGTGCTTGTAGAAGTAGGAGATACGGGCGATCGCCTTGATGATGTCGGTGGACTTGTCCATGACGATGACCGCCGCCGTCCCGAGGCCCGATTTGAGCGCCGCCAGATTGTCGAAGCACATGGGACAGTCGATGATCTGGTCGGCCGGCACGCAGCGCACCGATGACCCGCCCGGGATAACCGCTTTCAAATTCTTCCAACCGCCGCGGATACCGCCGGCGTGTTTTTCGATGAGCTCGCGGAAGGGAATGCCCATGGCCTCTTCCACGTTGCACGGCTGCTCCACATGCCCCGAGATGCAAAAGAGCTTGGTGCCGGTGTTGTTCTTGGGGCCAATGGAGGCGAACCACGCAGCACCCCGTCTCAGAATCGCCGGGATGACGGCGATCGATTCGACGTTGTTGACGGTGGTGGGCGCGCCATAGAGCCCGACATTGGCCGGGAACGGCGGCTTCATGCGCGGCTGGCCCTTCTTGCCCTCGAGGCTCTCCAGGAGCGCTGTCTCCTCGCCGCAGATATAGGCGCCGGCGCCGTGATGGATGTAGATGTCGAAATCCCAGCCGTGCACGTTGTTCTTGCCGATGAGTTTCGCCTCATAGGCCTCGTCGACGGCGCGCTGCAACGCCTCGCGCTCGCGGATGAACTCGCCGCGCACATAGATGTAGGCCACATGCGCGCCCATGCCGAAGCCGGCCACCAGGCAGCCCTCGATGAGCAGGTGCGGGTCGTGGCGCATGATGTCGCGGTCCTTGCAGGTGCCGGGCTCGGACTCATCGGCATTGACCACCAGGTAATGCGGCCGCTCGCCGATCACCTTGGGCATGAACGACATCTTCAGGCCGGTCGGAAAGCCCGCCCCGCCGCGCCCCCTGAGCCCCGACTGCTTCACCTCGTTGACGACGCCGTCGCGGCCCATCTCGATCATCTTCTTGGTGCCGTCCCAAGCACCGCGGACGCGCGCGCCCTTGAGGCTCACGTCGTGCAGCCCGTAAAGATTGGTGAAGATGCGATCTGAGTCAGCGAGCATGGCCGTTCCTTACTTCGCCCTGGGCTTCTTTGCGGGAGAATTCGCCTTCGCAGCGGGCTTGGCCTTGGTGGTCGCCGGCTTCTTTGTCGCCGCCTTGCGGGCCGGCTTCGGCTTGGTCGCCTTGTCGCCATAAAGCGCCGGGTCGGTGAGCGTGGTCAGACCGCCCGCCGGCATGGTGGTGCGACGATCGCCCTGAGGACCGGGTTTTGGTGTCTTGCCGGCGGCGAGATCATCGAGGATGCGCTCAAAAATTTCCGGCGTCAGGTCCTCGTACGTGTCTTTGAACACCTGCACCATCGGCGCATTGACGCAAGCGCCGAGGCATTCGACCTCCTCCCAGGAGAAATTTCCATCGGCGGAGAGATCAAAGGCATGCTCGGCGATCTTCTTCTTGCACACCTTGATGAGGTCCTCGGCCCCCCTCAGAATGCATGGGGTGGTGCCGCAGACCTGCACATGCACCTTCTTGCCCACCGGCGAAAGCTGGAACATGGTGTAAAAGGTCGCTACCTCGTAGACGCGGATAAAGGACATATCCAGCATCTCGGCCACGCGCTCCATGGCGGGCTTCGTCAGCCAGCCTTCCTGCTCCTGCGCCCGCCACAAAATGGGGATCACCGCTGAGGCCTGCTTGCCGGGCGGGTATTTCTTGAGCTGCGCCTTGGCCCAGGCGAGGTTTTCGCGGGTGAAGGCGAACTTGGCCGGCTGCTCCGGATCTAATCTGCGCACGCTCACCGGTCGATCTCCCCGAACACGATATCGATGGTCCCGATGAGGGCGCAGATGTCGGCCAGCATGTGCCCGCGACACAGGAAGTCCATCGCCTGCAGGTGCGGAAAGCCGGGCGAGCGGACCTTGCAGCGATAGGGCCGGTTGCTGCCGTCGGAGACAAGATAGACACCGAACTCGCCCTTGGGCGCTTCCACCGCCGCATACACCTCGCCCGCCGGCACATGGTAGCCTTCGGTATAGAGCTTGAAGTGATGGATGAGGGCCTCCATGGAGCGCTTCATCTCGGCCCGCTTGGGCGGCACGATCTTGTTGTCGGTGTACGCCACCGGCCCGGCCCCTTCAGCAGAGCTCAGCTTTTCCACGCATTGGCGCATGATGCGGATCGACTGGCGCATTTCCTCCATGCGGCAGAGATAGCGGTCATAGCAATCACCGTTCTTGCCGACGGGGATGTCGAAATCGAGCTCGGAATAGCACTCATAGGGCTGCGCCCTGCGCAAGTCCCAGGCCGCGCCGGAGCCGCGCACCATGACGCCGGAGAAGCCGCGCACCCAGGCATCCTCGAGCCTGACGACGCCGATGTCGACATTGCGCTGCTTGAAAATGCGGTTGTCGGTGATCAGGCCCTCGAAATCGTCGAGGACCTTGGGAAAGGGATCGCAGAAGTGGCCGATGTCGTCGACGAGCTGCTGCGGCACATCCTGATGCACCCCGCCGGGGCGGTAATAGGCGGCGTGCAGGCGCGCGCCCGAGGCGCGCTCGCAGAAGCCCATCAGCTTTTCGCGCTCCTCGTAGCACCATAGCGGCGGAGTGAGCGCGCCCACATCAAGCGCCAAGGCGGCGACACAGAGGAGATGCGACTGTAACCTGCCGATCTCGTCAAAGAGCACCCGCAGAAGCTGGCCGCGCTTGGGCACGGTGATGCCCAGAAGCTTCTCGACCGCCAGCGCGAAGCCGTGCTCCTGGTTCATCGGCGCCCAATAGTCGAAGCGATCGAAATAAGGCACGGCCTGCAAGTACGTCTTGGATTCGATGAGCTTTTCAGTGCCGCGATGGAGAAGACCGATATGCGGGTCGACCCGCTCGACGACCTCGCCGTCGAGCTCCAGCACCATACGCAGGACGCCGTGGGCGGAGGGATGCTGCGGGCCGAAATTGATGGTGAAATTGCGGACTTCGGCCTCGGCCATGGTCAGCCTTCCCGTACAGAGAAGAAGGCGAACAGTTCTTCGCCGGTCAATTTCTTGGTACCTTGTTCAAAACTGTAGTAATTCGGCTTCTCGTCAATGAAGACTTCCTCAGTCAAGACAGGGTTTTCAAGCTCATCGATGACGCCGGCCGAAACATAGGTGTGATGGCTGTCCTTCAGCCGATAGAACAATGTCGTCCCGCATAGCCGGCAAAACGCACGCTCAGCCCATTGCGAGGAATTGTAAATGCCCAGGTTTGCGTCATCTTCGGTCCTGAAGGATGTGCCGCAATCGACACCCATGAATGGACCACCAGTCCAGCGCCGGCACATGGCACAGTGACAGGCAGCGACTTCGCTGCTGACAGGCTCAACCGTGAACTTGACGGCGCCACACAGGCAATGCCCGTGATGTAACTTGCCGGCCATGTCAGTTCGTGCCTCCCGCCTTCTCATCGCCGGGCAGCTTGTAATCCGGCCCTTGCCATGGGCTGAGGTAATCGAAAGAGCGGAACTCCTGCACCAGCTTGACCGGCTCGTAGACCACGCGCTTCTTCTCGTCGTCGTAGCGCACCTCGACATAGCCGGTGGTGGGAAAGTCCTTGCGCAAGGGATGGCCGGAAAAGCCGTAGTCGGTGAGGATGCGGCGCAGGTCCGGGTGGCCGGTGAAACGCACGCCGTAAAGGTCGAAAACCTCGCGCTCGTACCAGTTGGCGGCGGGGAACACTTCAACGGCGCTGGGCACCGGGCTTTCCTCGTCGGTCGCCACCTTCACCCGCACGCGGCAGTTCTGATAGGGGCTGAGCAGGTGATAGACCACATCGAAGCGCATTTCGCGCTCAGGATAGTCGACGCCCGAGATGTCGATGAGGCAGCAGAAACGACAGGTGGCGTCGTCACGCAGAAAGCGCAGCACCTGCACGATGTAGGCGGCTTCGGTGACGATGTTGAGCTCGTCATGCTCGACAGACCACGTCAGGCCCGTATCGGCAAGGGCGCCGGCCACATGGGCGCCAATGTCCATCAGGGTTTCGTCCATGCGCGGGTGTGCTCCTATAGCCGCATCTATCAGCGCTCGAGGGTGCCGATGCGGCGGATCTTCTTCTGCAACATGAGGATGCCGTAGAGCAGTGCCTCGGAGGTCGGGGGGCAGCCGGGGACGTAGATGTCGACCGGAACCACCCGGTCGCAGCCGCGCACCACGGAATAGGAGTAGTGGTAGTAACCGCCGCCATTGGCGCACGAGCCCATGGAGATGACGTAGCGCGGCTCGGGCATCTGGTCGTAGACCTTGCGGAAGGCCGGTGCCATCTTGTTGGTCAGGGTACCGGCGACGATGATCACATCCGACTGGCGCGGGGATGCGCGCGGGGCAAAGCCGAATCGCTCACAGTCATAACGCGGCATCGCCATCTGGATCATCTCCACCGCGCAGCACGCCAGGCCGAAGGTCATCCACATCAGCGAGCCGGTGCGGGCCCAGTTGATGAGGTCGTCGGAGGTGGTGACCAAAAACCCCTTGTCGGCCAGTTCGGCATTGATCGAGGTGAAGAACTCTTGCTGGCTGGGCGTCATCATGCCGCCGCCGGAGGTGGTCGGACTCAGTCCCATTCCAGTGCCCCTTTGCGCCATTCATAGACGAAACCGATGGTGAGGATGGCAAGGAACACCATCATCGACCAGAAGCCGAAAATGCCCACTTTCTTGAGGGTTATGGCCCAGGGAAAGAGGAAGGCAACCTCGAGGTCGAAGATGATGAACAAGAGCGAGACCAGATAGAAGCGGACATCGAACTTCATGCGCGCATCGTCGAAGGCGTTGAAGCCGCATTCATAGGCGGACAGCTTTTCCGGGTCCGGCTTTCTCACCGCGATGATCATCGCCGAGACCATGAGGCCGATGGCGATGGCGGCAGCGACCGCCACGAAGATGACGACCGGCAGATAATCTCTCACGAGCTCAGGCATGATCTGCCTCACTTTGCTTGCGGCATTGCCCCAACCCCGCCGCAATCGGGTTCAGGTGGTAGCGCACCATCCCATGGGTGGCAAGCCCCATACGCCAGCCTTGAGGCAGCCTGACGCAGGGCACCGAGGTGGAGCAGGCCGCTGACCTTTGAGTTGGGGTCCAACGCGCGCGTTTGCAATGAGATGGCGCGAGTGACGGGGCTCGAACCCGCGACCTCCGGCGTGACAGGCCGGCGCTCTAACCAGCTGAGCTACACCCGCATTGACCGGACCCGTAGGGCCCTCGTGGCGACGGCGCTCACTTACGAGCTTCCCCCCATCAAGTCAAGCGCGGCAACCGGCGGGATTCGGTCTGCCTCACCGCTGAAGGCGCTCCCCTTGCCATTCGGGCAGATAAAGCCTTGCCACAGCCTCGCGGTCGGCGGCGAGGCGGGTGGTGAGCTGGCGCTTGAGGGCCGCATGAGCCTCTTCTGCCCGGCCTGCCTCAGCGGCGGCAGCGAACGCCTCGGCGACCAGCGCCCGCGCCGGAATTTCCGAGGTCCCCGACGGGGTGAGGCCCGCCTCGAGCGCCCATTGCGCCCAGCGGAAGGCGCGCCCGCTCGCTACCGGCACAAACACGCGCCGGCCTGCGCTCTTGAGCGCCTCGGCTATCTCGCCCTCGCTGTCGGCGGCGGCATCGGGCATGAGAAGACGCTCCTTCAGCGCCAGCGTCGTCAGCCTCGGCAGGACGATACCATGAGCGTGCAGCGTCTGCATGAGCGCGATGAAGCGGTGATCGGCAGAGACATTGGCCAGCGGCAGTTGCTTGGGCACCGGCAGCCGCTTGCCGGCCGTAGCCAGGATGTGCCGCAACAGCGCCTTGCCGCCGTCGCGCTTCAGCGCATCGTAGGAGAAGACATGCACACGCTCGCGCCCCACTGCATCGGCTACGCTGTCGAGCAGGCCGCAAAAGCTTACCGAGGAAAGGTCGGCCCGGGCGACGAAGGCGGAAAAATCGCGCGGTTCGCCGTGCCAGGCGGCGAAGCGATGGATCGATTCGAGCCAGTCGGCGTGCTGGCGCAGGATGGCGACGACGTGCACCTCGTGATGTTCGGCCAACAGGCGCAGCATCGCCGCAAAGTGATCAGCACGCGAGAACGCGCCGCACCGCTCGCCGATCATCAGGCCCGGCATGTTCTCGTCGGAAAAGATCACCGCGTCGACATCGCCAGCAATTGCTTTCAGGTGCTTCTCGATGCGGGCAAAATTGGCCCGCGGCCCCCTGATGCCGATATGCGTGCCCTTGATCAGGGTGAAGGTGCGGAATTTTTCGCTCTTGGCGCTGCGCTGGCTGAGAGCGAGCACGCGGCGCTTCATGAGGCGCCGGTGATGTTCGTTGAGAAACCGCTGAAGGGCGCTCGATGCCGAACGGTGCAGCCCGAAATGCAGGATCAGCTTCACCGGTCAAGCCACCTTTTGGCCTTGTGGTACGACGCGGTTGGTGGGCGGTGAGAGGCTCGAACTCCCGACATCCACGGTGTAAACGTGGCGCTCTACCGGCTGAGCTAACCGCCCAAATCTCGCCGGCATCAATAAAGGCCAGGGCGAATGCTGGCAAGCATCAGCAAAAGAGAGGCCCCGCGCCTTTTCCTGAGGGCAGGCGCGGGGCATGTCTCACCGGCGGCCCGGTTTCAGTGTCGGGCCGTCAGTGCCGCAGCCGGTCTAGCTGTTGACCGCCTGCTTGAGCACCTTGCCGGCCTTGAACTTGGCATTCTTGGAGGCCGGGATGTGGATGGCCTTACCCGAGCGCGGGTCGCGGCCTTCGCTGGCTGCGCGCTGGCTCACCGAAAAAGTTCCGAAACCGACGAGGCGCACATCATCGCCGCGCTGCAGGGCCTTCATGATGTTGGCGAGGGTGGCTTCCACGGCCTCGCCCGCGTCGCCCTTGGTCAGCTTGGCTTCGGCCGCAACCTGGGCAATCAGTTCCATCTTGTTCATAGCTTACCTCATTGGTTGTTGGCAGGAAAACTGCACTACGCGATAACGCAACACAGCATATGTGGCAAAAAAGGGGAGAATTCCGCCAAAAATGCAAGGGTGAGAATGGTTAACGAAAATTAACCACCATTCGCCAAGCACTTAGCCGGGATCGCGGTGCCCCGCCGTGGCGCCGCGCAGTGCCATTTCTCCACAAATGGACATTTTTGCGATTCGGGGAAACCCTTGATTCGGCGCGGATTTCCGCCTCCTTGCGACGCGCTGCGAGCGACCGACCCGGCGCTGGACTCATATGAACGGACCGCGCGCGCACGCGACCATGCTCCCCGTCGTCATGCCAGCGAATGCTGGCATGACGCCGCAGGAATTCGACAGTCCAAGCCGGAAGCCGCCGGCAAGACAAAGGGCGGGGCCCGCAGGGTCCGCACTCGCCTCAGACTTGTGCCGCACTCAGTGGGCGGTGACGACCGGGCCCGGCGCTTGGGCGGCCTGAGCGGCACGGGCGGCCTCTTCGGCCTCCTCGTCCCACTGCACCGGCTCTGGGGTGCGCACCAGCGCCACGTCGATCACCTGCTCCATGCGCGAGACAGGGATGATCTCGAGGCCCGACTTCACGTTGTCGGGGATCTCGGCGAGGTCCTTCACGTTGTCCTCGGGGATCATCACCTTCTTGATGCCGCCTCTGAGCGCTGCCAGCAGCTTTTCCTTTAGCCCGCCGATGGGCAGCACCCGGCCGCGCAGGGTGATCTCGCCGGTCATGGCCACATCCCTCCTCACCGGTATGCCGTTGAGCACCGAGACGATGGCGGTGACCATGGCGATGCCGGCCGAGGGACCGTCCTTGGGGGTCGCGCCTTCCGGCACGTGCACATGGATGTCGCGTTTTTCGAACATCGGTGGCTTGATGCCGAACTCGGCGGCACGCGAGCGCACATAGGACGAGGCGGCCGAGATCGACTCCTTCATCACGTCGCGCAGGTTGCCGGTGACCGTCATCTTGCCCTTGCCGGGCATCATGACCGCTTCCACCGTCAACATCTCGCCGCCCACCTCGGTCCAGGCGAGGCCGGTGACGACGCCGACCATGTCCTCGCCCTCGACCTCGCCGTAGCGGAATTTGGGCACGCCGAGGAAATCGCCGAGCGCCTTCTTGGTGATGACGATCTTCTTTTTCTTCTTGTTCGACTGCAGCTCGCGTACCGCCTTGCGGGCGAGGTTGGACATCTCGCGCTCGAGATTACGCACGCCCGCCTCGCGGGTGTAGCGGCGGATCATCTCCAACAGCGCATCGTCCTCGAGCACGAACTCCTTCGGACCCAGCGCATGGTTGGCCATGATCTTGGGCAGGAGGTGACGGCGGGCGATCTCCACCTTCTCGTCCTCGGTGTAGCCGGCGATGCGGATGATCTCCATGCGGTCCATAAGGGCCGGCGGGATGTTCAGCGTGTTCGCCGTGGTGACGAAGAGCACGTTCGAGAGATCGTATTCGACCTCCAGATAGTGATCCATGAACGAGTTGTTCTGCTCAGGGTCCAGCACTTCCAGCAGCGCCGAAGACGGATCGCCGCGGAAATCCATGCCCATCTTGTCGATCTCATCGAGCAGGAACAGCGGATTGGCCTTCTTGGCCTTCCGCATCGACTGGATGACCTTGCCGGGCATGGAGCCGATATAGGTGCGCCGGTGGCCGCGGATTTCTGCCTCGTCGCGCACGCCGCCCAGCGACATGCGCACGAACTCGCGCCCGGTGGCCTTGGCGATCGACTTGCCCAGCGAGGTCTTGCCGACGCCGGGCGGGCCGACGAGGCACAGGATCGGTCCTTTCAGCTTGTTGGTGCGCGCCTGCACTGCGAGGTACTCGACGATGCGCTCCTTGACCTTCTCCAGCCCGTAATGGTCGTTGTCGAGCACTTCCTGGGCATAATCGAGGTCCGACTTGACGCGCGAGCGGGTGCCCCACGGGATCCCGAGGAGCCAGTCGAGATAGTTCCTCACCACCGTCGCCTCGGCCGACATGGGGCTCATCTGGCGCAGCTTCTTGACTTCGGTCTCGGCCTTCTCGCGTGCCTCCTTGGACAGCTTGGTCTTGGCGATGCGCGCTTCCAGCTCGCCGATCTCGTCGCGCTCCTCGCCGTCGCCGAGCTCCTTCTGGATGGCCTTCATCTGCTCGTTGAGATAGTACTCGCGCTGGCTTTTCTCCATCTGGCGCTTGACGCGCGAGCGGATGCGCTTTTCCACCTGCAGAACCGAGATCTCGCCTTCCATGTAGGCATAGACCCGCTCCAGGCGCTGGTTGACCGAGGCGATCTCCAGAAGCGCCTGCTTGTCGGCGAGCTTGATGGCGAGATGGGCGGCCACCGTGTCGGCGAGCCTGGCCGCATCGGTGATCTGGCCGATGGACGCGATGGCTTCCTGCGGCACCTTCTTGTTCAGCTTGACGTAGGAATCGAACTGCTGGGTGACAGTGCGCATCAGCGCCTCGATCTCGGCGTTGTCGCTCTCGGCATCGGCGACAAGGACCGCCTTGGCCTCGAAATATTCCGCCTTGCCGGTGAAGCCCATGATGCGGGCGCGCTCGTTGCCTTCCACCAACACCTTGACCGTGCCGTCGGGCAGCTTGAGGAGCTGCAGCACCGAGGCGATGGTGCCCACCTCGTACATGCCCTCAGGGCCGGGATCGTCGTCGGCGGCCTCGCGCTGGGCGACGAGCAGGATGCGCTTGTCCTCGCGCATCACCTCCTCGAGCGCCTTGATGGACTTCTCGCGGCCCACGAACAGCGGCACGATCATATGCGGAAACACCACGATGTCGCGCAACGGCAGGACCGGAAACGTCTCGGTGGTATTGCCGTTGCCCTGGGTGGGGTTGTCGCTCATGTTCTTGTTGTTCCTTTCACGATGCGGCCGCAAGCGGCACGAGATAGTCCCGGCAGCCCGCCTGGGGCGGCAACCGCCGGCCATGTGCGTCCGCAATCTAGACCGATTCGGCCCGCTTGCGCCTGGAAGTGGTCCCCGGCCGGCATGTCCGCCTCATCGGCAGGGACAAGTGGCCCGTGACCAATATCCTGCGAACAAAATGGCGGCGGCCAGACGCGGATTCAAGTGTTGCCGCCGATTATGGACAACGCCCGCGCCATCGGGCCCGGCGCGGTCGCTCAGGCCGAAGAGGGAACCTTGGCCTTGGAAGGCTTTTCGTCGTGATCGGCGTAAATGAGCAGTGGCTTGGCCTCGCCTTCCACCACTTCGCGCGAGATGACGGCCTCCTCGACACCCTCGAGACCCGGCAGCTCGTACATGGTCTCCAGGAGGATGCCTTCCATGATGGAGCGCAGGCCGCGCGCACCCGTCTTGCGCTCGATCGCCTTCTTGGCGATGGCCTTGAGCGCTTCTTCCGGCAGCGTGAGGTGCACGTCCTCCATCTCGAACAGGCGCTGGTACTGCTTGACGAGCGCATTCTTGGGCTCGGTGAGGATCTGCACCAGAGCCTCCTCGTCGAGGTCCTCAAGCGTGGCGATCACCGGCACGCGGCCGACGAACTCGGGGATGAGGCCGAATTTCAACAGGTCTTCCGGCTCCAGGTGCTTGAGGATTTCGCCGGTGCGGCGCTCATCGGTTGCCTTCACTTCGGCGCCGAAGCCGATGCCAGTGCCCCTGCCGCGCCCGGCAATGATCTTTTCCAGCCCCGAAAAGGCGCCACCGCAGATGAACAGGATGTTGGTGGTGTCGACCTGCAAAAACTCCTGCTGGGGATGCTTGCGCCCGCCTTGCGGCGGCACCGAGGCGATGGTCCCCTCCATGATCTTCAAAAGCGCCTGCTGCACCCCTTCGCCCGACACATCGCGGGTGATGGAGGGATTGTCCGACTTGCGCGAGATCTTGTCGACCTCGTCGATATAGACGATGCCGCGCTGGGCGCGTTCGACATTGTAGTCGGCCGACTGCAACAGCTTGAGGATGATGTTCTCCACGTCCTCGCCCACATAGCCCGCCTCGGTGAGGGTGGTGGCGTCGGCCATGGTGAAGGGGACATCGAGGATGCGGGCAAGCGTCTGGGCGAGCAAAGTCTTGCCGCAGCCAGTGGGCCCGACCAGGAGGATATTCGACTTCGCCAGCTCCACGTCGTTGTTCTTGGCAGCGTGGTTGAGGCGCTTGTAGTGGTTGTGGACCGCCACCGAGAGCACGCGCTTGGCGTGATCCTGGCCGATGACATAGTCGTCCAGCACCTTGCAGATCTCGCGCGGGGTCGGAACGCCGTCGCGCGACTTCAGCGCAGAGGACTTGTTCTCCTCGCGAATGATGTCCATGCACAGTTCCACGCACTCATCGCAGATGAACACCGTGGGCCCGGCAATGAGCTTGCGTACCTCGTGCTGGCTCTTGCCACAGAACGAGCAGTAGAGGGTGTTCTTGGTCTCGCTGCCGCCTGCCTTACTCATCAGTCCTCCTTGGCCGTCAATTGATCCCAGACTAGCCGCGCAACCGTTAACGGGTCGTCATTTTGACCGGCTGTCCGGTACAGGGTTCGGCCCTCGCAAAGCGCATGCCACTGGTTGCCATGCCGAAGCTGATTCCTACAACAGCATGGGCAGGTATGGTTAATCAAGAATTGATTGCAGGCTTGTGCGTCATGCAGCTCGCTCCCGCCGCTCCAGACGCCCCAACCTGATGCTCAAATTGGGGCACGAGCAAAGCCGGTCAAGGTGCAGCGACATAATTACCAGCCCGCACCGCTGGTAGTCGTGCTAACCTTTACCGCTTGCGCGATCCACCGGTACCCCTTGCCATGAGTTGTCATGCCCGCAATTGCCCGCGGGCATCCATGACCACCGCCTTGGCGACAAGGCACCGACGGTGTTTATGGATTGCCGGAACAAGTCCGGCAATGACAACTATCAATGGGACCTGACTGAATCAGCGCTGATCAAGGCTTGCAGATGCGACTGAACCGGTCAGCGGTGGAACGAGTCCGGCAATGACAGCGCCTGACCGGATACTCTAGCGCTCGATCAGCCGCGCGACCTCGCGCTGCACCACCGGCACCACGTCGGCCTCGAACCAGGGATTGTTGGTGATCCAGGCATTGTTGCGCCAAGAGGGATGCGGCAGGGGGATGACCGGCGGATCGAGGGCCTCGAAACTCTCGCGCCAGTTATAGACCGTCTCCGACACAGTGGGCTTCCGCAAGGCCCCCAGGTGCCAGGCCTGCGCGTACTGCCCGATCACCAGCACCAGTTCGATGGCGGTCAACCGGCGCATGAGGCGGCGGCGCCAGTGCGCCGCACACTCAGGTCGCGGCGGCAGGTCGGAGCCCGAGCGGTCGAGACCGGGAAAGCAGAAGCCCATTGGCAGGATGGCCACCCGCATCTCGTCATAGAAAATATCCGGACCGATGCCCAGCCATTGCCGCAGCCGGTCGCCCGAGGGGTCGGTAAAAGGCTTGCCCGAGGCGTGCACCCGGGTGCCAGGCGCCTGGCCGGCGATCAGGAGGCGCGCCGTCGCGCTTGCCTGCAACACCGGGCGCGGCTCGTGCGGCAAGGCGGGGCCCTCGGGCCGGTCGCGGCAGATGCGGCAGGCCCTCACCTCCGCCAGGAGCTTGTCGAGATTACTCATGCCTTGGCACTGGGCCGGCTGGAGACGTCGCCATGCCAGCGCCGCAGGTGGGGATGCTCCTCGCCCAGCGCCAGCTTGAGGACGCGCATGAAATCGATGGCGCACAAGGCGGTGATATCGGCCACCGAATAGGCATCGCCGGCGATGTAGGAACGGGCTTCCAGCTCCGAGTTGACGAAGGCCAGCGCCGCGGCAATCTTGGGCCGGTTGGCTTCGGCCCAGGCCGGAATCTGCGGCGTTTCCAGATGCGCCATGCGCGGATTGCCGTGGCGGAAGGCGAAGGAAACCGGCATCAACAGGTTCTGCTCCACCCGGCGCTGCCACATCTCCACCATGCCGATCTCGACGGGATCGCGACCAAAAAGCGCAGGCTCCGGCTTGAGCGCCTCGAAATAGCGGCAGATGGCGATGCTTTCGGCGATCACCCGGCCGTCGTCCAGCTCCAGGAACGGCGTGCGCGCCATGGGATTGCGCGCCAGCATGTCGGCGCTTTTATGCTCTTCGGTCATGATGTCGATGTGGCGCCGTTCCATTTCGATGCCCTTTTCGGCCAGGAATATGCGCACCCGGCGCGGGTTCGGCGCCCGGCTGTCCTCGTAAAGCAGCATGTCGATCCCCTGTTCGATCAAACCCTCTTGCAACTGTGGCGGTGCGTACGGCACCAGGCAAGTCCGGCAGCATTACAATTCTTTGCCAGTTAGCTCAAATTTTACCGTTTTCGAACACGCGCGCTTAAGTTTCTTGCAGTTAACATTGTGTTTGTACGTGCTTGTATTGCGGCTCCATGCGTGCGCCGCAAGGGGGAGTGAGGTTCCGTGAGTGTGTTGAGCCGGTCGAATGACATCACCGATCCCTTGTCGCTGTCGCTGACCGAGAGCGCCGACGAAAAGTTTAAGCCTTCCAGGCCCGCGGACGATGCCTGGCAACACCCCGACCAGATCGCCTGGCAGCGCGACCTGCTTGCCCTGTTCGCCCGCAACCAGATGCGCGTGACGCTGGCGTTGCCGCTGATCGCTCTCCTGTTCGCTCTGGCGAGCCTCATGTGGACGCCGCTATCGGCGGCGGGCGGCTGGCTCGCCTGCGCGCTCGCCGCCCAGGCGGTACAACTGCATCTGTGCCGCCATTACGAGCATTCCGAAAAGGCCAGCGCCAGGGTGCCGGAGTGGATCGGCATGCTGGCGGCGTCGGAACTCCTTTATGCCTCGTGCTGGTCGCTACCGCTGTTCCTGTTCTGGCAGCCCGGCAACGATCTGCAGCATATTTATCTCATCGCCACGCTCATTCCGGTGGTGGCGGTGCGCATCATGATCGCCAACAATTTCATGCCGGTGGTGATTGCCGGGTCCGGCTTCATCACCTTCGCCATCGCCATCCGCTGCCTCATCGAAGCCACACCGCTCTACATCGCGCTCGGCGCCATGGCGGTGCTGGTGGAGGTATTCTTCATCCAGCTCGCCATGCGCCTGCAGGAGACCGCGCGCGACATGCTGATCTTCAAGGCACAGCGCGAGCGGCTCATCGACGAACTCAAGGCCGCGCGCGAGCAGGCCGAGACCTCGCGCCAGAAGGCCGAAGAGGCCAGCCGCGCCAAGTCGCGCTTCCTCGCCACCATGAGCCATGAGCTGCGCACCCCGCTCAACGCCATCATGGGCTTTTCGGAGATCCTCAGCCACGAGATGATGGGCCCGCACGCGGTGTCGGCCTACAAGTCCTATTCGACCGACATCCACCATTCCGGCCACTACCTGCTGCACCTCATCAACGATATCCTCGATCTGTCGCGCATCGAGGCGGGACGGGTGGAGCTGCAGGAAAAGCCGGTCTCGCTCACCGCCATCGGTGATGAATCGGCCAAGCTGTTGAACTTGCGCCTCGGAGACAAGAAACAGACGCTGGAGCAGCATTTTCCCGAGCGCACGCCCGACATCCTGGGCGATGAGCGCTCGGTGCGCCAGATGTGGCTCAACCTGCTGGCCAACGCGATAAAATTCTCCCCGCCCGGCAGTAAGATCGAGATGGCGGTCAGGCGCCACGACAATGGTGCCCTGTCGCTCATGGTCAGGGACATGGGCCCGGGCATTCCCAAGCACGAGCTGGAAGCGGCCATGGGCGCCTTCACGCGCGGCTCGCTCGCCACCCGCCACGCCATCGACGGGGCCGGCCTCGGGCTTCCCATCGTCAACGGCCTGGCCAAGCTGCACGGGGCGGAGCTGCAGATCAAGTCGCGCAAGGGCGGGGGCACCGACGCCAGCGTGGTCTTCCCGCCCAGCCGCGTCCTCGACGGCCCGCGCGCCGAACTCCTGGCCGCCGATCACATCAAGAGCGAAAGCCAGCGCAAGCTGATCGCGCTCACGGCCTGAATAAACGCCGCAAAATGGCGCAATAACCATAAGAAGACAAGCTGCTTCGTTTCCGTGCCAGTAGATTCGACCTGATGATGGCGCTAGTCTCCCAACCAGAGGAGACACAGCGTGCAACGTCGACTCACGGCGATTCTTGCAGCCGACATGGTCGGCTACAGCCGGCTTATGGCGGCCGACGAGGCGGGAACGCTGGAGCGGCTGAAAGCGATGCGGGGCGAGCTGATAGCCCCGAACATCGCCGCCAACGGCGGACGCATCGTCAAGCTGATAGGCGATGGGCTGCTGGTGGTGTTCGACAGCGTGGCCGGAGCCGTCACCGCCGCGGCCAAGATCCAGAAAGCGGTGCAGCAAGGCGAAGCGGCAATACCTGCCCAAAAACGGATTGCCTTCCGCGTCGGCATCCATCTTGGCGACGTCATCGTTGAGGGCGACGACGTCTATGGCGAGGGAGTCAATTTGGCGGCGCGGCTTGAGGGCGTGGCGCCGAGCGGAGGCATCTGCCTGTCGGAAGATGCATGGCACCAGGTGCATGGCAAGGTGGATTTGGCCTTCGATGACCTTGGTGAACGGGAGCTGAAGAACATCCCCGGACGCCACCGGGTGTTCGCGGTGAACCTGGATCCGGCACGACTGAGCCCGGAGGAGTTCGAGGCACTGACCGGCGAGCGGCTGGAGCTGCCCGACAAGCCATCGCTGGCGGTGCTGCCATTCGACAACATGAGCGGCGATCCCGAGCAAGAATTCTTTGCCGACGGCATCACCGAAGACATCCTGACGACACTGTCGAAGGTCTCGGACATGGTGGTGATCGCCCGCAACTCGACCTTCGCGTACAAGGGCCGCACGAGAGACGTCCGCCAGATTGGCCGGGAACTCGGTGTCAGCCATGTCCTCGAGGGTAGCGTGCAAAAGGGCGGCAACCGGGTACGCATCACCGCACAGTTGATCGACACGCGCACCGGCGACCATGTGTGGGCGGAGCGCTACGACCGCACGCTCGATGACATCTTCGCCGTTCAGGACGAAATTACCCGTGAGATCGTCGTGTCCCTCTCAGTGAGATTGACCCATGGAGAAGAGATCCGCATCTGGTCGAGCGGCTTCCAAAGCTTCGAGGCCTGGGAGTCTCTGTCGCGGGCAACGACGCAATATTGGCGATTTACCAAGGAAGGCAATGCAGAGGCCCGCCGGCTCGCTCGCGACGCCCTGCGGATCGAGCCCGGCAACAGATGGGCGCGCATCCTACTTGGCTGGGCACGGACAGTCGGTGTGCGGTATGGCTGGATACATGACCGCGACGCGGCAGTGGCGGAAGCAGAGTCGCTGGCAACAGAACTCATTGCGCTCGACCCTGCGGATGCCGATGCGCACGCCTTAATGAGCTTCCTTCTCTTGTTCCACGGGCGCTATGACGAGGCCATTGCAGAGGGTGAAAAAGCCATTGAGCTGGCGCCGAGTATGGCCTCCTACCACGGCTCGCTGGCAATAGCGCTCTATTATGCTGGACGTTACGAGGATTGCTTGAAGCGGATACGCAAGGCGATGCGGCTCTCTCCATTCTTCCCACACTTTTTCCTGTGGCTCCTGGCCGAAGGTTACCGGGGGACCGGGCAGACGCAAAAGGCACTCAAGGTGCTTGAGCATTACGCCGCTCGTGCCCCTGATACTCTTACTGTGCAGGTCCGATTGGCCCGCCTTCACGCCGACATGGGCAACGAGACTGCGGCCCACACGGCGGCCGAGACCGTCCTTTCGATCGAACCAGACTTCTCGGCGAAACGCTTCGTCGAGTCCGTGCCCTTTCGGGATCGGTCGGAAACGGAAAAATTCGTCGCCGCGCTACGGGCAGCCGGACTGCCGGAATGACACCGGAAAACGTGCAATGCTGCCAACGGCCTTTCAGTCAGGAACGCCCGCCGCGACTGCGTAGTCGTGATAGCGCTTGCGCAGCGCCTCGTCGCGGAAGAGGTCGAGCAGCTGCCAGCCCGCCAGCCTGAATTTGGGAAACGCCGAGGCCAATTCACCGGCGACCGCGCGCGCCTTGTCGATATCGCCCAGCCCTGCGTACCCAACCGCGCGCGAACAATAAGCCGGCGGCGCCACCGGCCCATTCTGGCGAATGTTGGTCTCCAGCGCCTCGACGGCCGCTGCATCGTTGCCGGCAAAGGCATGCGCCTGGCCGAGGATGTTCCAATAAGGCCCGGCAAAGAAGCGCGGGTTCAGCCGGATCGCCTCCTCGACCAGACGCGCACCCGCCGCCGGTTCGCCGGCAATGGCCGTCATCAGGCCGAGATAGGCATAGCCGTCGGCGTCATTGGGCTGGCGTTCGATGGTCTCGCTGGCCGCGGCGACGGCTTCATCGTATTTGCGTTGCAGAAGGAGCGACATCCCGAGCGCCGTGTACGACCAGGCGAAATTGGCATCGAGCGCGATCGCGCGCCTCGCCATCTCCTCGGCTTTGGCTGCCGCGGCGGACACATCGCCGTGCGAGAACAGCGCCGCGAAGGCCGTCATCGCCGCCGCGCCGGCATAGCCGCCGGCGAACTCGGGCGCCATTTCGATCACCGTCTCGAACATCTCGCGCGCCGCCGAAATGCGTGGCGGGATCGGCGGATAAGGCGTCGCCTTGGCGCGCACGAACAGTTCGTAGGCGTCCAGATTGTCGGTGTGGACGGTGCCGAGGCTTTCCTTCTCGCTCTGGCTCAAGCCCACCGCCAGCGCCTTGACAACCTCGGCGCTCACCCGGTCCTGCAGTTCAAAGACTTCATTCACCGTGCCGTCGAACCTGTCCGCCCACAAATGTCCGCCGGAGAGCGCATCGATGAGCTGCGCGTTGATCCGCACCCTCTCGCCCGACTTGCGCACGCTGCCTTCGAGCAGATAGCGCACGCCCAGCGCCCGGGCGATCTGGCCGGCGTCGCTTGCCTGGCCCTTGATGGCCTGCGCCGAATTGCGCGCCACGACGAACAGCCCCGCAACCTTGGACAAATCCGTGGTCAGATCCTCGGTCATGCCGTTGGCAAACGCCGACTGCTCGTCATCGACGGGGTAGCAGTCGAACGGCAGCACCGCCACGGACGGGCGATCAGGCAGTTCGAGCACCGCCGTTTGGCGAGGCAGCCCTTCAGGCGCTGCGGCTTCGGCCGGGCCGGCTGCCGGGTGCCCGGAATCGCCGGACGCCGGCCTTATGCGGTAGGCGCGCACCGGCCTTGCGATATTCTTCAGTGTCTGCTCGCCCAGATCGTCGAACGCGGCGTCGATCTTGCCCGTCACGTGGTCGCGCACTGCCGCCGACACACAAACCGCGCCCGGATCACAGAGCCTTTCCAGTCGCGCGGCAACGTTGACGCCATCGCCGTAAATATCGTCGCCGTCGATGATCACGTCGCCGACATTGATGCCGATGCGCAGGCGTATGCGCTGGTCGTCGCTGAGCGGGGCATTCCAGTCATCAAGACTGCGCTGCACATCGATCGCATGCTGCACCGCATCGACGGCGCTGGGGAACTCGATCAGGACCCCGTCGCCCGTGGTCTTCACGACGCGCCCGCCATATTCCTTGATCTTCGGGTTAAGGAGGTCTCTTCGCGCGGCCTGCAGGCGGGCGAGCGTTCCCGTCTCGTCCGCGCCCATCATGCGCGAGTAACCGACGACATCCGCGGCAACGATGGCGGCGAGCCGTCGCTGGACCCGGGGTTCGTCCATTGTGGCCTTCCCTCTCAGCTCGGACCCGAGTGTACGGCGCGCATGGCGGGGAGTCCACAAATGCTCCCCAAAGGTCACCTTCGAGCGGAAGGCGGAA
>Ga0307436_1000194_pt1 | contig 26721 bp, 24 predicted proteins | sample SalMarWE160440MG_FD_202513 | JGI IMG/M metagenome (GOLD analysis project Ga0307436, IMG submission 202513) | Salt marsh sediment microbial communities from the Plum Island Ecosystem LTER, Massachusetts, United States - WE1604-40 | ecosystem: Environmental > Aquatic > Marine > Intertidal zone >...
TGGGCCACCTCGGCTTTCGCCTGGGCGACGCTGGTGTTGACGCCGTCGATGTTGCTGTCCTTGGCCAGTTGCGCCTTTTGCAGGGTTGCCTGAGCCGCGCCCAGAGCCGCGGTGTCGGCCTCCACCTGGGCGTTCCACTTGTCCACGTCTTCCTGGCGGGCGCCGCCTTGCGTCGACAGGCTCGTATAGCGCCGCTGCTGCGCTTTGGCGAAGGCGAGTTGCGCTTCCGCCTGGGATTGTTGGTCCCGTGCCGCCTGGACGTCGGCGTCGAGAATCTTGAGATTCTGTTCGGCGGCGGCGAGCTGCGCCTTCGCCTCGGCCAGTTTCTGATCGTAAATGGTGGTGTCGAACTTGTAGAGCGGAGTGCCTTTCTTGACCGGCTGATTGGCTTTGACCAGAACCTCCTTCAGCAGCGTCGGGCCCTCCAGCCGCGGCACGATCTGGATGGTGTTGCGGATGAGATGAGCGTCGATCGTATAGGGCGCATTGAAGCGAAGGCCGATCATGAACATCAGCAGCAGATGGAAGCCGATCCAGAACGAGACCACGCCCCAGACGATGTTGAATCGCAGCCATTTGAAGCGGAAGAAGACCAGCCATACGATGACGACGTAAACGACGGTGATGGTGATTGCCATTCCCATCGCGCTTGCCCGTCGTTGTCAGGCTTCAGGAGCGGGACCGCGCACGGTGGTCGGTCGATCGACCTCGACCCGCGCCGGTGTGCCGTCGGCGGTCAGCCTGGCGATCTCCTCGTCGATCGCCTTCTTCTCGGCGTCAGGAAAACGCCGGATGTCGATGGTCAGCGAATCGTGGAACGCCCAGATGAAGGCGTGGATCCACGGGATCACCGCAAGCGCCCCCGCCCATCCCATGATCTTGACGGTCTCGGCATGTGGGTGACGGCGTTGGATGGCGATCTTGCCGGGCAGCCCAAGGATCCAGATGATGATTGAAAAGAACGCGATGACCGCCACCAGCAGGAAGGCGAACATCAAATAGGTGTAGCCGTCGATAGGGCCGGGGATGAGCCCCGCATCGGGGGGAAGTTCCCTGATCATCGCTGGCGTCGCCCCTCGTGCGCGTCGATTCCCCAATCTAGCTCAATGTTGGCGACGCCGTGAATCCAATGATCGTCAAAGCCTGCCGCCACGCGTGAGAAGGCCACCGGATTCGCCCCCCCGACAGGCGCTCGGGCGGGTTGCTTTCGGAAAGATAGCCTCAATTGGCGGGCGATCAAATCCGCAAACGCGGGCCCGTGTTCGGTCCGGCGGATCGATGCAAGCCGTCGCTATGAACGCGATTGACATTCCGATCCCCCGGGCATCATGAACGTTCTGCTTGGAATCACTTCCGGCGACGGGAGGGGCGTCCAATGATGACCGTGACGTACGGCCTGCTTGCCATCGCCTGCTTCATTCTGTGGCGGCGGGTCCGCTGGGGCTGGACCCTGGTAATGGCGGCGCTGGTGCTCGGCATCGTCGTGTTCGCGCGGGACGTCGATTTCTCCAGTAATCTGGGAATCCAGCTGTGACCCGCGAGGACGGTCTTTCGCCCGACCTCGCGCGCGTCCTCAACTTCCTCGGGTTGCTGGCAATGATCGGGGTGCTGCTCGGCGCCTATGTCTACCAGTTCTCATACCGCGAGCTTCCTTGCACGCTCTGCCAGCTGCAGCGCGTCGGCATGCTGGCGGTCGCCTTTGGCGCGGCGATGAACGTGGTGCTCGGGCCCGATCCGCGCCACTATGGCGTCTGTTTGATTTCCGCCGTGTTCGGACTCGGCATCTCGATCCGCCAGTCACTGCTGCACATCAATCCGTTCTTCGACACGACAAGTGGCCAGCCGAGTCTGGTGGCCACTACAAACCCGCCGTTCGGCCAACCTGTCATGGGGCTCCATCTGTACGTGTGGGGCATTGTGCTGTTCGCGACGGTGATCATCGCGGTCGGCGTCGTGCAGCTGTTCAGGGGTCAGTTCAGGGCGGTCGATGGACCCGACCGCTTGCGTCGCCTGGCCAACGTGGCCGTCGGCATCCTTGCCGTTGTGGCGGTCGTCGAGACGATCACCACTTTCATGGAGTGCGGATTCGTCGACTGCCCCAACAATGGCGGCTGGAACTGGTGGCTGTTCAGCTGATCTGAGGTTGGCGCCCCGCCGCGCCGGAGCCTCGCTCGCCGGCGGCAGGCGCGGCATTGCCGGCTTCGCTGCCGGCCGCTGCGACCGGTCAGAGCATGTGCGGATGGATTGGCCGGTGCACCCTTTCGAGATGGCGGCGATGCCACGGGGTGGCGCCATGAATCATGCGGTAGATCCACACCTTGGCGAGGTTGTTGAACAGCAGCCAAACCAGGGCGTAGACCCAGATCAGCAGCGCGTAGGTCCAGCCGATCGGTTCGACGAACCACCCGTAGACCGCGGCGAGCGTGCCGACCACCTGCGTGGTTTCGGTGGCGACGATCAGCCGCCAGTTCGGCCACGGCCGCTGCCACAGCCAGCCCTCGTTGCGCGTGAGGTAGATGGTCAGGTGGCCGGCGACGAGAAGTTTCAGAAAGATGACGGTCTGGATCGTCGGCCGCGATAGCCCGAGCCGGTGCTCGGCGACCCAGAACAACAGAAACGACGCCACCACCCCCAGCACGCCGAGTGTCGTGCTCAGCGTCAGCACGCGATGCATGTTCCAGCGCACCGGTCGTTCGCTGACCAGCACGTTGTCGTAGGCAATCATCAATATCGGGAAGTCGTTGAGGACCGCGAGCAGCACGATCATCACCGCCGTCACCGGGTAGAAATTGAAGACGAGAATCGACAGCGTCATGAACAGGAGAACGCGGATCGTCTCGGCGATGCGGAAAGTGGCGTAGCCGGTCATGCGCTCGAAGATACGGCGCGCTTCCTCGACCGCCCGCGCTATGACCGCCAGGCCGGGCGCGGTCAGCACAAGGTCGGCGGCTGCACGCGCGGCGTCTGTCGCGCCGCTGACGGCGATGCCGACGTCCGCCTGCTTGAGCGCCGGAGCGTCGTTGACCCCGTCACCGGTCATTCCCACGATGTGGTCGGCGCGCTGGAACAAGCGGACAATCTTGAACTTGTGCTCGGGGAACACCTCGGCGAAGCCGTCGGCCGTCTCAATGCGTGCAGCGTTGCCGTCGCTGCTATCGTTCGGGAACGCGTCCCTGGCGGAAACGATGTTGGTGCCGAGGCCAAGCTTTGCCGCGATCTCGCGGGCGATCGCGCTGTGGTCGCCGGTGACCATGCGGACGCTGAGCCCCATGCGCCTGGCGGTCGCGATCGTCTCGGCCGAATCCTCGCGCGGCGGGTCGAACAGGGGCAGCAGCCCGAGAAAGCGCCAGCTGCCGTCGGGCTGCGTTCGCGCCACGGCGAGCGTACGGAAGCCGCGGCTCGCAAGGCGGTCGGTGGCCTCGCTGATCTGCCCGGCCGCAATGCTGTCCGGCTTGACAAGATCGACGATCACCTGAGGCGCGCCCTTGGCGACGTGGAAGATGGCGCCGCGCGCGCGTACTTCCGCCTCGGCGCGCTTGCGCACCGGGTCGAACGGGTCGAGATGGAGAATCTCGAAATCGGCGAACGGCTTGTCGTCGCCGAGCCTGGCAAGGATCGCCGCGTCGATCGCGTCGGGCGCCGCGCGCCCGCAGGTGAGCGCTCCGGCGAGGACGAGGTCGGCGCGATCGCCCCCGCCAATGACAACCGGTTCGCCGAGGGTGAGCTCGTTGCGGGTCAGCGTGCCCGTCTTGTCGCAGAACAAGAGGTCCATGCCGGCCATCTCCTCAATCGAGACCAGCCGGGAGACGATCGCCTTCATCTCGGCCAATTTTCCCGCGCCAACCGCCATCGTCACCGACAACACCGCAGGCAGCGCAACCGGGATTGCCGCGACTGTCAGTATCAAGGCGAAAAGCAGCGTCTGGACGAACGGACTGTGCCGGAACAGCGCCACCACCAGGATGAGCGCAACGAGGCCGACGGTCATCAGGATGAGGAAGTTGCCGATCCTGAGGACCGCGCGCTGAAAATGGGAACGCTGCTCGGCGGTCTCGACCAGGCGGGCAGTCTTGCCGAAATAGGTGGCCATTCCGGTCGCGGTCACCACGGCGCGCATTTCGCCCTGACGCACGATCGAGCCGGAATAGGCCTCGTCGCCCACCTTCTTGTCCACCGGCAGCGATTCACCGGTGAGCGCAGATTGATCGACGCTGAGATAGTCGCCGGCGGCGAGCGCAAGATCGGCCGGTACGATATTGCCGAGCTTGACCAGCACAACGTCGCCGGGCACGAGCAATCGTGCCGCGAGATCGCGCCATTTGCCGTCGCGCAACACGCGCGCACTTGGCGCCAGCCCCTGCTTCAAGGCCTCGATGGCGTTGTCGGCCTTGTATTCTTCCCAGAAGCCGACGCCGGCATTGAGCAGCAGCATCGCCACGATGATGGCGAAGTCGTCCCACTTCTCCACCGCGCCCGAAAGCGCCGCAGCGGCTTCGATCATCCACGGAATCGGCCCCCAAAAATAGCCGACCAGCCTGCGCAGGACGCTGACATGTTCCTCGCGAATGGCGTTCTCGCCATACCGGTCAAGCAGGCGTCGGGCCTGTTCGGAAGTAAGCCCGGAAAGCGCCGCCGACCGTGATCCCGGCCCGGCGGTCGCGACCGCATCTTTGACCCCGCTGTCGTCGTGGTCGTTCATCGTCGCCTCTGTGCACCATTGACCGCCGATGCTCGCTTCTTGGCAAGAGAAGCGCTCACCGGCAAAGCCGGCGGGGTTGGCGGATGAGCCAGCTTGACCGGCGCGGCTGCTAGAGCCGGCCAGGCAGCGAAGGCAGGTTCGAACGGCCTCCGGCGCCGGCGGAGCAAACCTTCGGTGAGGTTTGCACCTCCCTTAGTCGATGGATTTCCTCAGGAAGTCAGTCAGTATCCGGTCGTAGGCTTCGGGGTCGCTGTTCGATGCCGCGGCGTGGCTTGCCCCGGCAACGCGGACGAACGTGACGATGTCGGGCCGCGCCCTGGCGAAGGCCTCGCTCGTGCTGATGGGCACCTGAGTGTCTTCGTCGCCGTGGATGAGCAGAATCGGAACATGGAGCTCGCTCGCCCGGCTCACGTAATCGAGTCCGCGCCAGTCGACGCCGAACCGCCCAGCGGTGATGAGCTTGCCAACCAACATCAACCCCGGCGGCTGGCCGCTACGCTCTCCGCCCAGATCGACCACTGCTGCAAGATCGAGCATGGGCGAGTCGAGGACAACCGCTCGGACGTGGTCGGCTAGTGTCGAATGGTAGAGGAAGCTGACCGCGATGCCACCTCCCATGCTGATACCAAACAGCACCACGTCGTGTGCACCATGGGCGAGCGCGTACCGAGCAGCCGCTTCGAGGTCGCGCCATTCGCTGAGCCCGAAATCGTAGTGACCGCTGACGGACGCAGCAACACCGAGGTCATTGCGGTATTGGATAACCAGAGTCGGCAGACCGACGCTGACCAGCGCCGGCAGGAACCGCAGCGCTTCCTGCCGGCTGGAGCGAAAGCCGTGCGTGTAGATCGCCCAAGTCGAGCGCGGCTCGGGCAGTTGCCACGCACCGAGCGGCCCGAGTTCTGATGGAAAGGTGACCTCTTCGAACGGCAGGTGGAGCGCGGTCTGAGGGTCACCCTCGTAGGCCGGCCGGTCCAACAGGACGTGGGCACCGACCGACAATTGGCCGCTGACCGGCACGAGTTCCCGTTCCGCTTGGTGGTCGCCGAGCGCAATGATCTTGCCGACCCTGGCGTAACCGCCGTTCCATTTAAGACCCCATGTACCGACGCGCCCCCAGTCGCCGTCCTTGAACGCGTTCGGATCGATCGGTCGCAGCGTCACCGAGTGGTCGCCAACCGCGACGACGGTGGTGTCGGGAACGGGCGGCGCGTGCGTTACGGCCAGCGCCCCGTTCCTGATCTCGTCGGCGATATACCAACCCCCGCCAGCGACGGCAGCAACGATCACTGCCACCGTCACCACCGCCATTAAGACCAGCACTCGTCGCATCGCCCGGAACGTAACACCATCGCTCCGCCTGAAGCCACCGCGTCGCGGTCTAGCAGCAGTTGCTCGGTTTTGCCCCGATGAGGCGGTCGAGCTCGCGGGCGACTGCGCCTCGCCCGCCTGTTGGATTGATTGTTGTGAGTTGTCTTCGGTGAGCGCGCCCGGGCCCGAACCGGGGACCTGCCGACCAGAACAAAGATGAAGCGCCAATCCAGGCCGGACCATACCTGCCCACGGCGACCTGAATTGTCATTGCAAAACCAAAGAGACGTTCGGCCCCCGTCGTGGGCCATCCGCGACGACATCATGGCAATGGTCGCAGTCCGTTGAGCGGAAAAGCCCGCGACCTCGTTCGGGGTCAGCCGGCCACCAGGATCTCGAGGCCAGAGCTGCGGAACGCTTGATCAAGATGCGCAGGTGGTGCGCTCTCCGTGACCAACGTGTGACATTGCCCAAGCACGCAGATACGCGCCATCGCCTGGTGGTCGAACTTGGAAGAATCGCACAGCACGACCACTTGACGCGCGCGCTCGATGAAGGCGCGCTTCACCTCCGCATCCTCGAGCGAATAATCGTAGAAGCCACCCTCGATCGCTCCGGAAACACCGAGAAAGGCGCGATCAAAATAGTAATTGCGCACCTGCTCCACCGCGACCGGCCCGACGAGCGAGAGCTCCGGCCAGCGCATCCGGCCGCCGACCAGGTAGACGGCGCTGCGGCTGGCGCCAAGCGTCATCGCCGCCGGCATGCTGTTGGTGAAAAAGCGGAGGTCGGCCCTCGTCGCCAGCACCTTGGCGAGAGCCGCCACCGTGGTGCCGACGTCGAGCGCGATGGTTTCGTTGGAGCCGACCAGCGCCGCCGCGGCAGCGGCGATCCGCATCTTGGCGGCAGCGTGGCGCGGCCGGCGTTGCTCAAATGGCGGTTCGTCGGCGTCGAAGATCTCGCGCCGGCCGGCTGGCGCAACGGCGCCGCCGTGGGTGCGGATCAGCACGCCCCGCGCCGCCAATGCTTCCAAGTCGCGGCGGATGGTCATGCCGGAGACGCCGAGGCGGACCGCAGTCTCCGCAACGGAGACGAAGCCGTTGCGCGTGATCAATTCCGCAAGCTGCGTTTGACGCGCCCGTGCCGGAGCACGCCCGCCGCCTACCTGATTTGCCTGGTGCGTTTTCGTCTGCTCCGGCAAGGGATGCCTCCCAATGCGGTGTCCAATGGCGAGGCCGAGTGGCCCGACGCATATGACAATCTGGATGTTATCTTCCTCTCAATTCAGCACAACTCGTGTTGCATTCTTTTGATTGTTGCACAAGGTTAACGCGCGTGGGATGATCGACCGCGACGTCCGGCGGGACACGGACCAAGGGAGGGTCGGCGCTGATCATGGCCTTGATCGCGCTCAGGAACGTTTCCAAGGTCTATGGTGGACGCGTCTCCGCAGCGACCGACGTGACCCTGGAGGTGCGCGACGGCGAGTTCATGATCCTGCTCGGCCCCTCCGGGTGCGGCAAGTCCACGATCCTGCGCATGATCGCCGGCCTGGAGACGGTCACCGCCGGCGAAGTCTACATCGACGGCGCCCTGGTCAACGACAAGGCGCCGCGTGATCGCAACGTCGCCGTGGTCTTTCAGAACTACGCGCTCTATCCGCACATGTCGGTCGGCGAGAATCTCGCCTTCGGTCTCAAGATGCACGGCGTCGCGACCGCGCAAATCGACGCCCGCGTCAAGGATGTGGCGGCGTTGCTGGGCATCGGCGAACTGCTGACGCGGCGACCGGCCGAATTGTCCGGCGGGCAGCGGCAGCGTGTGGCGCTCGGCCGGGCGCTGGTGCGCGAGCCGGCCGCCTTCCTGCTCGACGAGCCGCTGTCCAATCTCGACGCGCAGCTCAGGGCCGACATGCGGCTGGAGCTGGTCAAGCTCCATCGGCGTCTCAATCGCACCATCCTGCACGTCACCCACGATCAGGTGGAGGCGATGACCATGGGCGAGCGCATATGCATCATGCGCCAGGGCCGCATCATTCAAATCGGCGCGCCGCTCGACGTCTACCGCAACCCGGCGAACACTTTCGTCGCCGGATTCCTGGCCAGTCCGCCGATGAATCTGCTGCCCTGCCGGGTCGAAGCCAACGACGGCGACGGACTCACGCTCGCCGCCGGCTCGATCCGCCTCAAGGTGCCGCCGACCCACGCCGACAGCTATCGGCCCTATGTCGGCCGCGAGGCGATCTTCGGCATCCGCGCCGAGGATATCCACGTCGAGCCGAGCGATCCCGGTTGGCAGCCGTTCGAAGCCGAGGTCGTGGCGCTGGAGACGCTCGGTGCCGAGGTGGTTCTGGTCATGGGCGCTCCTGGACTCGCCGGCACCGAACTTGCCGCGCGGCTGGGGCGGAGCTTTCGCGCCCGGCCCGGCAGTACCCAGCGGCTCTACATGGACCTCGCCGAAATGCAGCTGTTCGATCCGGCAACCAGCGAGGTCGTGCCGCGCCGCGCCTGAGCGCCGGACGAACGAGGAGCCGATAGCCATGCTCAAGGAAACCTTCGGCAGCCTGAAGCCGGTCATCGCCATGGTGCATTTCCCGCCGCTGCCGGGGGCGCCCGGCTACGACGCTGAGCGCGGCACGGCGGCGATCGTCGATTCGGCGGCGCGCGACATCGAGCGGCTGCAGGAGGGTGGCGTCGACGCGGTGATGTTCGGCAACGAGGGCGATCGACCCTATCTCACGAAGGCGACCCCGGAGAGCCTCGCTGCCTTCGCAGCGGCGGTGGCGATCCTTCGTCCCGCCGTCAAGGTGCCGTTCGGGGTGGACTACTTGTGGGACCCGGTCGCCACGGTGGCGCTTGCGGTCGCGACCGGTGCTGGCTTCGGACGCGAAGTGATGACCGGCGTCTACGATTCCGACATGGGACTATTGGCGCCGGACTGCGCCGGCGCGCTCCGGCTCCGGCACAGCCTCGGCCGCGACGACATCCGCCTCATGTACAACGTCAACGCTGAGTTCGCCTCGCCCGTCGGCGGCCGCGGCCCCGGCGAGCGTGCCAAGAGCGCGGTATTCTCCGCGCTTGCGGACGTGATCCTGGTCTCCGGGCCGATGACCGGCGAGGCTGCCGATACCAGTGCTATCCGCGCGGCCAAGGCCGCGGTCGGCGCCACCCCGGTCTTCGCCAACACCGGCGTTAACATCGACAACGTCAAGGACATCCTCTCGGCCGGCGACGGCTGCATCATCGGCACCCATTTCAAGATCGACGGCGACACCTGGAAGCCCGTGGACGGCGATCGCGTCAAGCGGTTCATGGACGTCGTCGCTAGGCTTAGGTGACGGGCATGCAATTGGCCCTTGGTCTCGACATCGGCACGACGGCGACCGCCGGCATTCTTATCGATGCCGACGGCAACACGCTGGCAACGGCGCAGCGGCCGTGCGACCTCGTCTCGCGCCAAGCCAATTGGGCTGAGGAGGATCCGGCCCAATGGTGGGCGAACTGCTGCGCCATCGTGACGGAGATGCTGCGGACAAGTGGTGCCGACCCGGCCGACGTGACGGCGGTCGGCGTCACCGGCATGGTGCCGGCGGTGGTACTCCTCGACCGCGCCGGCCGCGTGCTCAGGCCGAGCATGCAGCAGAACGATGCCCGCGCCATTGCCGAGATCGACGAGATGCGCGCCCGCTTTGACGGCGAACGCTTCTTCCGCCTCACCGGCGGCAGCATCAATCAGCAGCTGGTGGCGCCCAAACTGCGCTGGCTCGCCCGCCACGAACCGGACGTATTCGCCCGCATCGCCACCGTGTTCGGTTCATACGAATATATTGCCTACCGGCTGACCGGCGAGCTCGCTATCGAGCAGAATTGGGCTCTGGAGTCGGGGCTGATGGACATGGGCCAGCGCCGCTTCACCGCCGAGCTTGTGGCGGCGGCGGGAGTGGCGCAGACGGTGCTACCGCCGATCCGCGCGTCGCATGAGGTTATCGGGGCGGTGACCAGCGAGGCGGCGGCGGCGACCGGCCTCAAGGCCGGCACGCCAGTGGTGGCCGGCTGCGCTGACCATGTCGCTTCCGCCTACGTCGCCGGCGCCTCACGCGCCGGCGATCTCGTGCTCAAGTTTGGCGGTGCCGGCGATATCCTCTTGTCGACGGCGCGGGCGGTGACCGATCCGCGGCTATTCATCGACTACCACATCATACCTGATCACTATTTCAGCAACGGCTGCACCGCGTCGACCGGCAGCCTGCTCAACTGGATCGTCCGGCACTTGGCCGGCGGTGAGATCGCGCCGGCGGCGGCCGCTGGGCTTTCCGTCCACGCCTGGATGGACCGGCTGGCGGCCGAGATACCGGCAGGCGCCGACGGCTTGGTGTTGTTGCCCTATTTCCTCGGCGAGAAGACTCCGCTCCATGATCCTCATGCCCGCGGCACTCTCGTCGGGCTTGGGCTCCATCAGGGTCTCGCGCACATCTGGCGGGCGGCACTGGAAGGCGTGGTGTTCGGCTTTCGCCACCACGTCGACGTGTTCGACGAGATGGGGCTTTCGCCTCGCCGGGTGTTTGCCTGCGATGGCGGTGCGGCCAGTGATCTTTGGCTGCAGATTTCCGCCGACGCCTTGCACCTGCCCGTGCAGCGCATCGACCGCCATCCGGGGTCTTGTCTCGGCGCCGCCTACGTTGCCGGCCACGGAGTCGGTCTGTTCAGCGACCTTGCAGGCGTTGCCCGCTACGTCGCCGCCGGCAGGGTCTTCCGCCCGGACGGCGGGCGCGGGCTTATCTACGACCGCGCCTATCGCAACTTCCGGGAGATCTACGCGCGGCTGAAGAGCCTCTATCCCCGGCTCGACCCCACCCTGTCCGACCGCGAGGCGTCGGCGGTTCCCGTATCCGAAGTGGCGACATGACGGGCAGCGGTCTTCTTACGGGCCGGCGGGCTCTCGTCACTGGCGGCGGCGCTGGCATCGGCCGGGCGATCGCGGCGGCGCTTGCCAGGGCGGGCGCCCGCGTCGCCGTCACCGATCTCGACGAGGCGGCGGCCGCCGCGGCGGCCGGCGAACTCGATGGTTCCATGGCGATCCGTCTCGACGTGACCAGCGCCGAGGAAACGGCGCGCGTCTTCGATCGGGTCATCGCCGAATTCGGGGGCCTCGACGTCGTCTCCGCCAACGCCGGCATCTCGACCATGAATTCGGTGATTGATCTCAGCGAGGCGGAATGGGATGCCAACATGAACGTCAACGCCAAGGGCGTGTTCTTGACCGATCAGGCGGCGGTGCGCCGGTGGCTGGCAGCCGGATCGCCGGGCGTCATCGTCAACACCGCGTCGCTCGCGGGCAAGATCGGCGCGCCGCTGCTGGCGCACTACTCGGCCAGCAAGTTCGCGGTGGTTGGGTTTACCCAGGCGCTCGCCCGCGAGGTGGCGGGTCAGGGAATCCGGGTCAACTGCGTCTGTCCCGGGTTTGTACGCACTGGCATGCAGGAGCGCGAAATCGTCTGGGAGGCGCGGCTGCGCGGCATGACGCCGGACGCGGTCAGCGCCGACTACGTCACGCAGACGCCGCTCGGCCGCATCGAGGAGCCGGAGGACGTGGCCGACGTCGTGCTGTTCTTGGCGAGCGATCTGTCGCGGTTCTTGACCGGGGAAGCGATAAACGCCAGCGGCGGCGTAAGGATGGACTGATGACGCCGATGAAAGGACAGAGGCGGGCGCAGCCATGAGGCGATGGAAGGACACCCTTACCCACGCGATGCTGGTGCTGTTCTCGCTTTACATCGTCCTGCCGCCTTTGTGGGTGCTGCGCACGAGCTTCGTGCCGGACTCTTCGTCCTACGCGCTTAGCCTGATGCCGCAGTTCACCTTGGAGAACTACGTCAAGCTCATCGTCAAGGACAAGTTCTGGCTCGCCTACGCCGACAGCTTGACCGCGGCGTCGGTCTCCACATTGTTGGCGCTGCCGCTCGGCGCCATGGCGGGCTACGCGTTCGCGCGCTATCGCACCGGCGGCCAGGTCAGCCGTTTCGTGATCCTGGCCACCCAGATGCTGCCTCCAGTCGCCATCGTGCTACCGATTTTCGCCCTGTTCCGGCTGGTCAACCTCACCAATTCGGTGAGTGGCCTGGTCGTCGCCTACGCCGCTCTCAACCTGCCGTTCCTCACTTGGATCCTGATGGGCTTCTTCGAGGGCGTGCCAGTCGAGCTCGAATGGGCCGCCATGGTGGATGGCGCCACCGTGTGGAGGGCGTTCTGGCGCATCGTGCTGCCCGTGTCGCTGCCGGGAATTGCCGCAGCCGCGGTCTTGGGCTTCATCCTGGCGTGGAACGAGTTCCTGTTCGCATTGATCCTGACCGGGCCGACCACGGCGACGATCCCGGTGGCGCTCGCCGGGTTGCAGTCGCAGAACGGCGTGCAGATCGCCGAGGTCTCGGCCGGGGTCGTGCTCGGCGTCGTGCCGCTGCTGATCGCCTCGCGCTTCATCCAGCAATACTTGGTGCGCGGCCTCACCTTCGGAGCAATCAAATGACGCGGCGATCAGCAGCGTGGCCGCGGCGCGTCACTCGCTTGCGGTCCGGGTGCGGACCGGCCCGGACGTCACGCACTTTCGGTCAACCAGTAAGAGGGAGAATCAAAATGACGAAGCGAACATTGACCGCAATGGTCGGCGCCGCCTCGCTCGGCGCTCTGATGACCGCTGCTCCTGCGCGCGCGGCGGACATAACCCTGCACGCCCTCATGGAGGACGTGCCCGAGACCACCATCGTTGAGGCCATGCTGCCGGATTTCGAAAAGGAAACCGGCATCCATGTCGAGTTCCAGAAGCTGGTCTATTCCGAAATGCATGACAAGCTGGTGACCCAACTGACGAGCAACGCCAGCTACTACAACCTGCTCGAGGTGGACTTCCTGTGGGCCGGCGAATTTCCCGAAGCAGGTTGGCTCGCTGACCTGCAGCCCTTCGTCGACAAGACCGGGTTCGACCTGAAGCCGTTCATCCCCTCGATGATGGACATGGTCGGCAGGCACAAGGGCAAGCTCTACATGATCCCCATGTACAACTATTCGATGGGGCTGCTCTACCGCACAGACCTGATGAACGACGCCAAGCTCAAGGACGCCTACAAGGCGCAGACTGGCAAGGACCTGGCCCTGCCGACCACGCTTGCCGACTACGTCGAATTGTCGAAGTTCATGAGCGCCAACGCCGGGGTTGCCGGCTCCGCCATGCAGTCGCAGCGCGGCGATCCCAACAGCATGGAGTTCTCCAACTACCTGTTCGCCAACGGCGGGCGCTATCTCGACGATAACCGCAAGGTCGTGCTCGATAGCCCACAGGGCGTCCAGGCGCTGCAGATGTACGTCGACAATATCAAGAACGGTGCCCAGACGGGCGCCCTGTCGGCGACGCTCGACGACACCTTCCGCCTGATGTGCGACGGCAAGGCGTGGAGCATGGTGACCTACTGGTGGATGCTGCCGCAGGTCGATAACAAGGACTCCTGCCCCAACGCCGCCGGCAAGGTGGCGGTGACGGTGATGCCGGGTGGCCACGGCGAGAGCGGCGGCTGGGGCTGGGCGATCCCCAAGAACGAGAGCCCTGAGCTTCAGGACGCCGCTTGGAAGTTCATCAGCTGGGTCCAGGGCAAGGATATCGCCGTCAAGCGGGCGCTGCAGGGCCATGCGCCGGTCCGCTCCGACGTGTTCGAGGATCCCGCCGCGGTCGCCAAATACCCCTACTACAAGCAAGCGCTGGAAATCGTGGCGAGCGGCGAGTCGTTCCCGATCCTCACCTACACCGCGCAATACGAGGACGTGCTCGGCCGCCAGCTGTCGCTGGCCGGCTCCGGTGACGCCACGCCCGCCGACGCCCTCAAGGCGGCGGCGCAGGGGCTCGACGACCTCATGAAGAAGGCGGGGCAATAGCGCCGCCGCTTCCGCTCACGAACCCCCGGGGCCGAGCGCCCCGGGGGCCTCTATTTTTCGCGATCGCCGCACGATGAGCCAGGCCGCTATCGCCGCACGTTCCGACAGGCGCCGCGGCCGTGACCGCTGGCGAGCAACCGGCTGGAAGTTCGCCGCACCGGGTCTCGGCGCGATCGCCATCGTCATGGGCTTTCCGCTTGCCTACGCGGTCCTGTTGACGATCTCCAGCTTCACGCTGCTGCACACGCGCCTCATGCCCCTCGTCGGGTTCGACAACTTCCGCACCGTGATGGCGGACGTCTATTTCTGGCATTCGATCCGCACCACCGTGGTCTACGCGGTCGTCACGGTCGTTGGCGAATTCGTGATCGGCCTCGGCGTCGCGCTAATGCTTAATCGCGTGCTGCGGCTGAAGGCCGTCTATTTCGCGATCCTGACGGTGCCGATGGCGATGTCGCCGGTCAGCGTCGGCCTGATCTGGCACATGCTGCTGCAACCCAATCTCGGGATAATCAACCGGCTCCTGGAGTTGGCCGGCGTCGCGGGGGTCGATTGGCTGGGTTCGACCGATCTTGCCTTCTGGACCGTGGTGTTCGTCGACATCTGGCAGCAGGTCTCGTTCGTGATTCTGATCCTGGCCGCGGGTCTCGCATCGTTGCCGAAGGAGCCGTACGAGGCCGCAGAAGTCGACGGCGCCAACGAGCTGCAGCAGTTCTGGTATCTGACCCTGCCGATGTTGCGGCCGGTGGCGGCGATCGCCATCATCATCCAGCTGATCAACGAGACGCGGACGTACGACCTTGTTTACGTGCTGACCAAGGGTGGGCCGGGCATTTCCACTGATCTGTTGAGCTATTTTGCCTACAAGCGGGCGTTCCTCGGCTTGAGCATCAACGAAGGTGCGGCGGTCTCTTTCGTCCTGTTGCTGATAGTGCTCAGCCTGACCATCGTCTTCTTCCGCCTGGTGACGCGACGGCGATAGGAAACCGAGACCCGGGTTGCAGTCCGCACGCCGCGGTCGAAGACCACCCGGCGGCGGCACGCCCAAAACGCCCCTCCGGCCACCGCGCCCGCGACTTCTGCCGCATCGCAAGCCAAGACTCGGCAAGGGGATACTGTTATCTATTCAGCTCGGTCGTCCGCCAGGTCGGCGATTGGAAAGGCAAGAATGGAACCGGTGAGCCAGGTTGAACTGCGGGGCGTCAAGAAGCGATATGGCTCTGTTGAAGCCATCCGTATGCTCGACCTCAGCGTCGAAAAGGGGCGCTTCTGCGCGCTCCTCGGACCCTCGGGTTGTGGAAAGTCGACGCTGCTGCGGATAATTGCCGGTCTTGAGGCCGCCACCGAAGGACGCGTGTTCATAGACGGCGTCGACGTCACTGGAATTTCACCTGCGAAACGGCGCATTGCAATGGTGTTCCAATCCTACGCGCTCTACCCGCACATGACGGTACGTCAGAACATTTCATTCAGCCTGCGGGTTGCCAAGGCGCCCAAAGAGGTGATCGAGAGCCGCACGAACGAGGTCGCCAACATGTTGCAGCTCGGAGACCTGCTCGATCGGCGCCCGGCGCAGCTCTCGGGTGGTCAGCGGCAACGGGTGGCGATCGGACGGGCGCTCGTGCGTGAGCCGCATGTTTTCCTGTTCGACGAGCCGCTTTCCAATCTCGATGCCATGCTGAGGGTGCAGATGCGCGTTGAGATCGCCAAGCTGCACAAGAATCTGCAGGCGACCATGATTTACGTCACCCACGATCAGGTGGAAGCGATGACGCTGGCGGACAGGATCGTCGTGCTTGAGGCGGGTGTCATCCGCCAGATCGGCACGCCGATGCAGCTTTACTCGCGCCCGGAGAACAAGTTCGTCGCCTCGTTTATCGGGTCACCGACAATGAACTTCGTTTCCGCGCAAGCCCGCCTGGGCGATGGGAAAGAGGCGCTCGTCAAGGTCGACGGCCGGAGAGAAATCAGAATTGAGACCAGACACGGCCTCTCGCAGTCGACAATGGACGGCATCGAGATCGGCATTCGGCCCGAGCACATCAGGCTCAGTGCGCCGGACGACCCGCGCGCCAACCTCAGCGGCACGGTTCAGATCTTGGAGCGCCTCGGCAATTCGACGATCATGTACGTGGACAGCGAGGCCGGCCAAATCGTCGTCGAGGACGCTGGAGACGTTGCGGTCAAGGCCGGCGACAATGTCGGGATCATCTTCGACCCGGCGCGCATGCACCTGTTCGCGCTCGATTCAACTGTCATCTAGGCGGACGACCGGCGAAACACCCGTACGCGGTCGGGCGTCATCGGCGGCAGATCAATTCGCGTCGGGTCTCGGCAGGCTCTTCGCGAACAGGCGATTGAGCTGGTCGACCAGGGCGCCGCCGTCGCCACCGCGTTGCAAGGAATTGTTGATTGCGAGCGCCGCCGCCGCCTGGAACTGCATGTAGCCGTCGTGGCGCGGTCGCACCCAAGCACGGTCAAGCGATTTTCGCGTACATCGATAGAAATCATGGTAGAGCGCGTTGATCGCAACATCCTCCCATGCCGCTGCATGCGCCGGCTGGCCACCAGCGCTGACGTACGCGCCTGTTTGCGCCTCCTCACCCGCCAGCCAGTACGCCAGTGCCAAGCACTCGGCTGGGTAGCGTGTGCTTGCCGAAACGGCCACTCCGGTACCGCCCAGAGTTGATCCCTCCGGTCCGCGCTTCCCGGCCGGCGGGATATCGGCGAACCGCAAAGCAACGTCGCGGAAGCCGTCGCGGGCGTAGCTCGCGTACCCGTAGACCAGCGGCGCGCACGCGATCCTCGCATCCGCTCCTGCCATCGTCTCGAGAACCGCAATCGGATCCATGGCGAAACATTCGGGGTCGAGAACGGCGGCGAGATCGCCGAGCAACCGGTAGACCTCGACGCCTTCCTCGTGGCCGATCAGGCGACCGGACGGGTCGACGTCGCAGGGCGTGCCCAGGTTGGCCGCCAGCGTGAAAAAGGCCATCAGCGAATGAGGCGGGCGGAGCGGACACATCACGCTGCCCGCTTTGGCCAATGCCATGACGGCATCCCAGTCGGCCGCCGGTTCGCCGACGAGGTCGGGCCGCCACGCCTGCACCTGCGCCGCCGCATCGATTGGAAGCGCCCACAACCGTCCCGCCCATAGATAGCTCTGATATGAGGGGCCCACAGAAGCGCCGGCCACCGCGTGTCGCTGCAAGTCCCGATCCGGGGCGTCCAGCGGAAGCAGGCAATTCTCACGGGTGATCTGGCCGACGTGCGGATGATCGATGACAATCAGGTCATAGTGGTCGGCGAGCAAGCGCACGGACATCGCTTCGAAGTCCTGCAGCGAACGCTTGTCCCAGCGGACATCGACACCGGTCCGTTCTTTCCACACGGCGCAGCAAGCCACCAGCGGATCGTAGCCGCGCGGGTGGTTCCACGTCATGCCCCGCAGCGAGGCAACCTGCTTCACAGGCCGAACTCGGCGACGACCGCCGCGGTGTGCTCGCCGATGCGCGGGGCGGCATGGCGCGTGCTTGGCCGCGCGCCGTCGATGCGGAGCGGCGCACGGGTTGTAGCGACGCGCACGCCGTCCGCCCGTTCCACGGTTTGCAGCATGTCAAGCACGCTGAATGCTTCGCTCGACAGCAACTCGGGCCAGTCGAGCACCCTGGCGCACCAGACATCGGCGGGCTCGAGTATGGAAAGCCAATGGCCCGTGTCCCGGCTCTCCAGCAACTCGGCGATCGACCGCTTGATCACATCGCGCTCCGTGAACCAGCTCTTGGGGTCGTCGCGATACCGGTCAAGCGACTTCAGCCCAAGCAAGTCAGCCAGCCGCGGGACCGGCGTCATCGCGATCGCCAGATAACCGTCCTTCGTTTTGTAGATGCCGTACGGCGCGGCCAGATAGGCATGGGCGCTGTTGACCGCCGAGCGGGTGGGCTTGCGCCCGCCATCGTTCAGGAAGGTGGTCAGAACCTCGAACTGCAGGTCGACGAGGCTCTCGAGCAGGCTCGTTTCGACATGGCTTCCGACCCCGGTCACGCTGCGGCGGACCAGGGCGGCAAGGATTCCTTGCGTGATCGCGGCGCCCGCCAGCATGTCGGCCACCGCCAAACCAATCGGCACCGGGCCTTGCGTCGCGTCGCCGTTGAGCCACATCACCCCGGAGCGGGCCTGGGCCAGCAAATCCTGCCCTGGCCGTTCCACCCAGGGACCCTTGTCGCCGTATCCGGTGATGCTGGCATAGACGATGCGCGGGTTAATCGCCTGTGCGGTGGCGTATCCCAACCCCAGGCGGTCGATCACGCCGGGGCGGAAATTCTGTATCAACACATCGGCGTGCGCGATCAGCCGCTTGAGGCGATCAACGTCGGCGGGATCCTTCACGTTCACCGCGACGCTTTCCTTGCCGCGATTGATGGCGTGGAACAACGTCGAGTCGCCGCCCAACTCGGTATCCGACAAATACAGCCGACGGCAAAGGTCCCCGCCGTCGGGGCGCTCCACCTTGATCACGCGCGCACCGAGATCGCCTAGGCGAAGCGCCGCATAAGGGCCGGATAGGAACTGGCTGAAATCCAGAACCAGCAGGCCCGACAAAGGTGGCGTCGCTTCGTCGGGCATCATTCATCCTCCGGGAACCGCGGCACCGGTGTCCCCCGGGTGGCACTCGAGCGAAAACACGCCTCTACCAGAGCCATGGTGTGCCAGGCGTCCTCGACCGAGGTGATGAGGGTCTTGTCTTCGCCAGCCGCGAACCGCTGAAGATTGGACATGGTGCCGATGAAGGCATGTGGGAACCATCCGCCGGAGAGAGGCACCTGCGCCCAGTTGCGGCCGGCCGTGACCCACAGTTCGTCCGGCTCGCCGCGGGGGTAATCGAGCAGCACACCAAGCTTGATGATCGCCGCACCCCTGTCGCCTTCGAACCGAAGCGAAGCGTCCTGGAAACGGCGGCCGAAGTCGTGGTTGTGGTTGATCGAGAGGGTGGCGCGGACGTCACCGCCGTAGTCGAGGATTGCGGAAGTGCGCGTCTGGGCAAGGTCACTGCCCGGATGGCCGAGCGTTCGCGCCATCACTGCTTCGGGATTGCCGAGGAACGAACGGATTAGGTCGAGATAGTGGATTGAATGAACCGCGATCTCGACGCGCGGCAGCCCCTTCAGGAAGGGAAACAGGTGCCATGGCGTCACAAGGTTGATGTGGGCCTCGACGTCCACAAGCCGCCCAAGCAGGCCGCGGTCGACGGCGTCTGCGAGGGCCAGCATCATGGGCGAGAATCGCAGCTGAAAATTGACCGCGGCGACAAGGTTTCTTTCGTGCGCCAGGCGCAGGATCGCGGTGGCGCCGGCGAGGTCGCTGCCCATCGGCTTCTGGACGAGAACGACCGCGCCGGGCGGCAGTCTTTCCAGAACCGAGAGATGGGCCTCCGGCGGGGTCGCAAGGTCAAACACCGCGTTCGCCACCGCCAAACCGTCATCGAGGCTGGGCAGCGCCGGTACACCCCATTTGGCGGCGAGGTTCCTGCCGCGGTCGCCGTCGATATCGAAGACGCCGGCGACCTCAAATCCGGCCATGCGGTAGGCCGGCAGATGCGCATCGTTGACGATGCCGCCGGCGCCGACGATGACGATCGGTCGCGGCGACGAGGGGCGCGGCCAGGTTTGCCGCAGACTCGCCGGATCAAAGCCAACGGTCGGATTCGATTCCTTGTCTTCCATTTTTGCTTAGCCGTCGTCGGAGCTAATCGAGGTGGAACACCTCTTCCATCATGGCCCACCACTCGTCGGGCCCGCGGGTCTCGAAGGGCACCTGCATGGGCATGCACACCGCCCACCAGTCCTTTGTCACCTTGTCGGCGGCCATCGCCGCGGTGTCGGCGGCGAAGTCGGTTCCATGGTACTCCCAGTAGCCGAACAGCAGGTTCTCAGGTTCCTTCAGAAAGATCGAGTAGTTACGAATGTTGCTTGCGCTGATGCGGGAGAGCACGTCCGGCCACACCGCGGCGTGCAGGCGTTTGTATTCTTCCACCTTTTCAGGCTTGAGCCCGAGGCACATCCCCATCCTCTGCATAGCTCTCTCCCCCGTGGTCGTCAGGACAAGCGATAGAGCCGGATGGCGTTGCGGCTGAACAGCCGCTCCTTTTCGCTTGTGCCGGCTTCCTTGATCAGGTCGTGAGTGGCGGCCACCCAGCGGGTGAGATCGGCGGTTTGGGTGCAGACCGGCCAGTCGCTCCCCCACACGACGCGGTCCCAGCCGAACGCCTCGATGACGTGCTCGATGTACGGGCGAAGGTCGTCGACCGTCCAGTCGGCCGGGCCATAGGCGACGACGCCGGAGACCTTGCAGGCGACGTTGGGGCGGGCGGCGAGCGCGCTGATGTCGCGGCGCCACGAGTCCAGCTGGCCGGCCTTGACGTCGGGCACCCCGCAGTGATCGAGGATGAACTGGACGTCCGGGCACGCCTCGACCAGCCGGAGGCCGATCGGCAATTGGCGCGCGAGCATGCACAGATCGAAGGGCATGCCCCGTTTTCCCAGAATTCGCAGGTTCTCGGCGAACAGCGGCGTCTGCGACAGCTCGTCAGGCTGCGTGTGGAGAATGCGACGGAATCCCTTCACCTTCGGGTTTGCTGCGGCACGATCGACATAAGCCGCGAAGGCTGGCGATTCCGGCCGGCACGCCGCGATGAGCGCATCCACAGCGAGCGTCGTGACGAAGTCGGTTTCCTTTTCCATGTCGCTCTCGGCGACATCGACCTCCATGTAGATGATGTCGGTGATGCCGGCCGGCCGGGCCTCGGCAAGATAGCGATCGATATGGAAATCGCGGTTGAGCGCGGGCTCGGCATCGAGCCAGGGGTAGCGCAACCGGTCGAGGTAGATCAGGTGGCAGTGGGTGTCGACAAAACGCATCAGGTCCCCTTTTCGGATGACGGCCGGCGGCGTTCGACCAGATAGAGGTGTTCGCACACTAGCACCGCCTCACCGTGCTGGTTGGTGATCTCGACCTGTTCGGCGAGGATGCCGTGACCAGTCCGCTTCGGATGGTCGCGGCGCTCCTTGACTGTGGCGGTCACCGTCACCGTGTCGCCGATGAAGACGGGCTTGAGGAAACGCACCCGGTCGTAACCGTAGGACATGGCACGTGGGTTGATCGCGCCGGCGGTCATGCCGATGCCGATGCTGAGGATCAACGTGCCGTGAGCGATCCGCCGACCGAACGGTTGGGTCGCGCACCACTCCGCGTCCATATGATGGGGGAAAAAGTCGCCGGTTTGGCCGGCGTGAAGCACGATGTCGGCCTCGGTAATCGTGCGTCCCATCGTGCGTCGCGTGAAGCCGATTTCATAGTCTTCGAAGTATTGCTCGACGATCAAATCGGGCTTCCTTTCACATGGCCGGGCTGCAGCCCCATGGTACTACGTGGCAACGAGCTGCGGGGGCGGAGTCGGTGACGGAGAGATCAGATGGAGCCAACCCTGAGGGAGCTCGGCCGGCAGGCTCTGGCCGAACTCGACACGGTTTTCAGTGCGATTGCAGACGATGCCGCCGATCCCCTGATTGACGCCATCGCCAGCGCCCACCGGATCGCCCTTTATGGTGCCGGCCGCGAAGGCCTCGCGATCAAAGGCTTCGCCATGCGGCTCTTCCACATGGGACGCGATGCTCACGTGGTCGGCGACATGACGACGCCTCCGGTGGGGCCGGGTGACCTGCTGGTCGTGACGTCGGGAACGGGTCATCTTGCCACCGGCAAGACGCTGATGAACATCGCCTCTGCGGCGGGCGCCAAAACCGCTATCATCACGGCGCGGCCGAGGGCCGCCATGGCACGCATGGCCGACGTTTGCGTCATTATTCCGGCGCAAACGATGGCCGATGACGGCGGCGACCGGCTTTCGACGCTGCCGATGGGATCGCTTTTCGAGTTTGCCGAAACGATCTTTTTCGAGCTCGTTGTCATCAGGCTCCGCGCGTATGTGGGCGAAACTGCCGAGTCGATGCGCACGCGGCACACCAATCTCGAATGAAGATCGCGGTCGGCCTGATTGGCATCGGACCACCCTCGCCGTCGTCCCTATTTCACGGCACCGGTGCTGAGGCCCTTGATGATGTAGCGCTCCAGCGCGATGCCGACGATGATCAGCGGCGTGATCGCGGCGGCCGACAAGGCCGCCATCGACCACCAGTTTATGCCCTGCGAGCCGGTCTGGCTGGCGACCATGACGGGTAAGGTCTTGGCATCGGATGCTGTGAGCAGCGCCGCGAAGAAATACTCGTTCCAGCACAGGACCAGCGAGAGGATGAAGGCGGCCACGATACCGGGCAGCGCCAGCGGCAGGATGATGCGCAGGAACGCGCCCCACACCGTCAGGCCATCGACCAGCGCCGCCTCGTCGAGCTCGATCGGGATCGAGTTGAACTGGTCGCGCATGATCCAGATGACGATCGGCAGCACGGTCAGGGTGTAGAGGAGGACGAGGCCGATGCGGCTGTCGAGCAGATCGAGTTCCTTGTAGAGAACCAAAAACGGGAGGGCGAGCACGACGGGCGGAAGGATGAGCTGCGAGATGAAGAAGAACAGGACGTCGTTGTTGCGCATCGGGCCGAACTTGTAGCGAAAGCGGCTGAGGCCGTAGGAGGCGAGACAGCCGAGCACCAGCGCCAGGATCGACGCCCCGAACGAGACGATGACGCTGTTCACGAAGCGGTCGATGAATTCATCGCGAACGGTCGAGATCCTGAAGATCGTGTCGGGCGACAGGCCGAGCGAGCGCCAGCCCTTCCAATTGGGCGTGAAGTTGACCCATGGGATGAGATGGCCCTGGGTGACATCGATGGCCGATTTGAAGGCGGTCGTGAATGTCCAGTAGATGGGGAACAGGCACACGAACGCCCAGAAGATAAGCGCGCCGTAAACCAGGACCCGCATGAGGACGTACCTCATGCGATCGGTCGCGATGCCGCTTGCCGCGCGGGCCGGTGCTGCCACCTCAATCGTCACCCGTCCCGCTCCTCGCCTGAATTCCGACCGCCTGTCATGCGCCTCTCGTCGAGTCCCGCGTCCACTTGCCGGTGGTGCGGATCAGCACCGTCAGGAACAGGATGATGATGATGAGATAGAGCACCGCCAGGGCAGTGCCGTAGCCGACGTTCGCCCGGTCGCGATAGACGCGATAGATGTAGCTCGACACCGTGTCGGTCGCTCCGCCCGGCCCGCCGGACGTGATGTTGATGACGATGTCGGCCAGCTTGAGCTTGAAGATGATGCGGATGATCAACGCGGTGATCGAGACCGGCAGCATCAGCGGGAAGGTCACCAGCCAGAACCCTTGCCAGCCGCTGGCGCCATCGACCTTGGCCGCCTCCTGGACCTCGCGCGGCAAAGCCTGCAGCCCGGCGAGGAGCAGGATCATGAGGAACGGGATGAACACCCACGCGTCGAGTGCCTCGATGGAAATGCGGGCGGTCCACGGATTGGCGAAGAACGCCGGCTGCGACCAACCAAGATGGCGCGCCAGGGTGGCGGCGGGGCCAAAGCGGTATTCCATGATCGACTTGCCGATCATCCAGCTCACCGCAACCGGGCTGAGCATGAACGGCAACAGAAATGCCACGCGGAAGAATTTGCGCGCCCTGATCTCCGAGTTGAGGAGCAAGGCCAGGGCAAACGCGATCGCGTACTCCGCCAGAACGGCGACGACGTAGTAGATCATGTTCAGCATCGCGTTCCAGTAGTAGGCGTCGTGGAACAGCTGAACGAAGTTGGCAAAACCGTTGAAGTGCGGCCCCTCGACAGAACTCAGGTTCCAATCGAGCGAGGCGATGTAGAAGCCGAACAGCGTCGGGAAGACGACGACCGCGATGGTGAACAGGACCGCCGGCAGCACGAACAGTGCCTGCAGCCCGGCCTCGCCGCGTCGCAGGACCTGCGAGATGCCCATGGCAACCGACCACACCAGATAGGCGTAAACCATCGGACGCCAGTTGGCGCTCAAACTGGAGATCGAGCCGCCGTGTGTCGTCATGATCTGGAAGACCAGCGTGGCGACCAGCCCGAGCGTCGCCAGCGCGAGCAGCCAGCGTCCCGTGTTTTTGCGGCGGGCCGAGATGGGCTCCGATGAGATCTGATAGTGGTGGTCCTCGACGGCCGCCAGCGTTGCCTCCCCTTTCAAAACCAATCGGCTGGTGGCGCTTGCGCGCCACCAGCCGGATCGTATCAGACCATCGGCGGGATGGGAGCGACTACATGCCCAGCGAAGCCTTGTACAGCTTGATCTGCTGATCGCGACCGAGCTGATCGGTCAGCTTCTCCCAGGCCGCGGCGATGGCATCCGCGCCTTCCTGCGCCGTCATCTTGCCAGCGAAGGTGTTGGCAAGGATGTCCTCGGCGACGCTGTAGTATTGGAAGATGCCCGGAATGCGGGGCTCGACCGCGGCGTTCGGGTGATTGTAGGAATCGCCCTCGGAGTCGAGATAGGACTTGATGAAGCCCTCGTCATAGCCCGCGTTCACCCACTCCGGGATGATGAAGTGGCTGTTGCGGTAGGGCTGGAACCCCGACGGATACATCACCGTCCACAGCGACAGGTCCTTGCCGCCCAGATGCGCCGCCGCGCTCCACGCCGCCTTGTGCTTGGCCGAGTCGCCGTCGACGCGCTTGGTCACATACACACCCCAGCCGAGATAGGCGCAGTTCGGCGCGAAGTTCGGGCCGCTCGCCAGCTTCTCCCATTTGCCGGTTTGGGAATTGTAGACGTCGTCCGAGCCGGGCAGGATCGAGAACGCACAGACGTCCCCGACGATCGATGAGTCGGACGTCTTGGCGTTTGAGCCGGCGTCGCCCCACCACGCGAGCATGGAGCCCGTTCCACCAAGCCACTGGCTGAAGCAGGTCTCGTTCGGGTCGGCGTTGATCTGGTTCGGTGGCTCCGACGGCAACGCGTCGATCACGTCCTGGATGGCGCGCACGAAGGCAGGACTGTTCACCCGCGGCTTCATCGTGTCGACGTCGAACAGCCATGCCTTCTGGCCCGGATACTTGGCATAGGCCGTGGCGCGGCTTTCCAGGAAGTAGAAACCGAACCCGCCCCAGGGCTTGGGTGCGTCGAGATAGCCGTAGGCGTCGCCGCCCGTCAGTGGGTCCTTCTTGCCCTTGAGAAACTTGGTGACCTCCTGAACCTTCTGCCAGGTCGTGGGCACGGCCCAATCGCCTGCGTGGCCCTCGTCCTTCCACGCCTTGGCGAGGTTTTCGTCGGTAAAATAGTCCGAGCGGTAGTTGAAGTTGTGCGTGTCGCCGTCGACCGTGACGCGCAGCTGCTTGCCGTCCCAGGTGCCGACCGGCGGCTTGAGATAGTTCACCAGATCTTCGAAGTCGATCTGCTGCTTGACCCAGTCGGGCATCTCGGACATCAGCCCCTTGCTGCCCACGTCGCCTTCGAAGGGCGCGCCCATCTCCAGGATGTCGAAGTCGACCGTGCCGGTGGCGATCGACTGCTGCAGGCGCGGGTTGTAGTCGGCCTGGGCAAGGTCGATCCAGTTGATCTTGGCGCCGGTATAGGCCTCCCAGGGCTTGAGGAAGCCACGGAACAGGAAGTCGTGCAGGTTCTGGTTGTTGAGGCCCATGAAGGTCAGTTCGACACCCTTGAACTCGCCTTCCTTGACATTGGCCTTGGTCGCGCCGAGGCACATCTCGCCCACCTTCTGCCAGTCGGCATCGGTCGGCGATCCCTTGCCAACGCCGGGGATCTGCACGATCGCCTTGCGCAGCGCCACCTCGTCGGGGGACATCTCGGCGGCGAGCGCGCCGAGCGAACTTCCGAGCACGCCGGTTGAACTCAGCGCAGCGATCGACGCGGCGCCCGCGGCTCCCTTGAGCACCTGCCGACGGCTCCTTTGCATCGCCATCAGGCGATCGTAAATTTCTACTCTCATGGTGGTGAACCTCCCGAGTGTCTTGTTCGCCCGGTTCTTTAGTTCCCTCAGATGATCGTGACGGGATAGCCGGGGTCGCGCGTGCGCCCGTGCGCTCCCGCCTGCGGTTCCGTGGACCGCCACGCCGAGAGCCAAGGGCGACAAATGCGATAATCAAGTATGTATCAGCTAGGTGCGGAGTCAATGTAATCCCGTGTGAAGCGTGGCACCGGGAAGAAGGTCGGCGGCGCATGAGTGAGAAGAGACGCCATTTCGCGACGCGGTTGAATTCATTCCGGGCGTCGGCCGATCGAACGATCTCGATAGGCGAGGCAATTCAAGCTGTTGCGCAAGTGGACGGAATATCGGCCGTCGAGCTCAACTACCCGCAACATTTCCTTGACGACCCGGCGGCGGTTGTCGCCGCCGCTCGTTCCAGTGGCCTCGTCGTTACCGCCCTCAACCTTCGCTTCGATGGTCCCCGCTTTCGGGCCGGCGCCTTTGCGCATCCGCTGGCGGAGAATCGCACCGCGGCCATCCGCATCGCAACCGATGCGGTCGACCTCGCCGCCGCTCACGACATCCCGCACGTCATTCTGTGGATGGGGCCGGACGGATTCGACTATCCGTTCCAGGCCGACTACGGGACGCTGTGGTCGAACGAGATCGCCGGCTTTCGGCGTGTGGCCGAGCGTGACCCTACTCGGCGCGTCAGCGTGGAGTACAAGCCCAGCGAGCCAAGGCGCGTTTCGATAATTCGCTCAATGGCGGACTCGCTCCTTGCAGTCGTCGACGTGGGAGCATCCAATTTTGGTGTGACCCTCGATTTCTGCCACGCGCTGATGGCCGGCGAGCAACCCGGTGCGGCAGCGGC
>Ga0307436_1000195_pt1 | contig 26645 bp, 24 predicted proteins | sample SalMarWE160440MG_FD_202513 | JGI IMG/M metagenome (GOLD analysis project Ga0307436, IMG submission 202513) | Salt marsh sediment microbial communities from the Plum Island Ecosystem LTER, Massachusetts, United States - WE1604-40 | ecosystem: Environmental > Aquatic > Marine > Intertidal zone >...
CGATGTAACTCGCGCGCGCCGCCAGCAGCCCGGCCTCGGAGCCGTGGGCGCGGCGCAGGCCGAAATCGACCAGCAGCTTGCCGGGCGCCGCCAGCACCATGCGCGCGGCCTTGCTGGCGATCAGCGACTGAAAATGCAGAATGTTGATGAGCCGGGTCTCGAGCAGTTGCGCCTGCGGCATCGGCGCGGTGACGCGCAGGATCGGCTCGTTGGCGAAGAACACGCGGCCTTCCGCCATGGCATGGACGTCGCCGGTGAAGCGGAACGCCGAAATCCAGTCGAGCAGGTCCTTGCCGAAGCGATGGGTGCTTGCCAGCCAGTCCATCTCCTCTGGCGAGAAGCGCAGATTTTCGAGCAGGTCGAGCGCCTGCTCGAGGCCGGCCGCCATCAGGAAGCCGCGCCGCGGCGGCAATTTGCGCACGAAGAATTCGAAGACGGCAGTCTTGGTCTCGCCGTGATCCAGATAAGCCTGGATCATGTTCAGTTGATAGAGGTCGGTCAGTAGGGGGCTGGTCAAAGGGTCCATCTGCAGCTTTCCGCTGCCCGCTTCAAGCCGGGCGCGCACAGTCGCCTCGGCTGCGCTACTGCCGCACAGCTAGCCGGCGCCGAAGACGTCGGGCGGTTTATATTGCAACCGCTCTGGCTCTAGCGAATGCAACGAAACGGTTTCCCTATGTGCGTTGATCTTGGTCAAATAGGTGCGAAAAACGGCAGGTTCGGTGACCCCCCGACCGGCTGTTTTGCGCTCAATTTGATCGATTGCGAGCATCTTGGCGAGGCACTGTGGCGTCAGAAAACCGGCCGCGCGACAGCGGTGAAGCGGCGGCCGCGGCTGATAAGCCGGCGGTGCGCATTTTTGTGGCCTTGCGGATTGCGCCTGAGATCGCCGGCGAGCTGGCGCAGATGGCCCGCACGCTGGAACGGTTTGCGGTCCGGCGCATCGCGCCGGCCGACATTCATCTCACGCTGGTGCCGCCGTGGAACGAGACCTCCATTCCGGCGGCCATCGAGACGCTGCGCGGCGTGGCCGACAAGGCCGTGCCATTCACCTTGGCGTTCGAGCATCTCGGCTACGGTCCGCACCCACGGCGCCCGCGCCTGCTGTGGGCCGATTGCGCGGAAGGTGAAGAACTCGCGGCCCTGCACGCCGCGCTGCTGCTCGCATTCGGGCAAAACGACGAGCGGCCGTTTCGCCCGCATGTCACGGTGGCTCGCATCCGCGGCAATGGCGCGGCAGTGGCGCGCAAGCAGCCGATCGATTGCGCGCTGGCATTCTCGCAGCGCGTTGAATCGGTCGAGCTGATGCAGTCGCCGCCCGCGGGCGAGACCGGCTATCGCGTGCTGGCTTCGCTACCGCTCGGCCGCAAACCGGAATAAACGCACGCGTCAGAGCCGGTTGAGCTCGTAGTCCTCGCAGGAAAAGCCGAGCATCGAAAGGCCTTCCTCCAGGAAGTCGCCGAGCATCGGCGTGCCGAGCAGATATTCGGCCGTATGCTCGTTGTGGGCGCGCGCCGCTTCCTCGCGCACCGCCGACCAGTCGGCGGCGGTATAGTCGTCGCGCCCCAGCCACATCAGGGCGACCAGATCGGCCTGCTCGTCCACGGAGAGCGAATCAATGAACGAGGTGAGCTCCTCGACGACGGGGTCGTCTTCGTAGTCTTCGAGGACCTCGACGTCCTTGTCGTCGGACGGGTTCGATCCTGGATCGGGCTCGCTCACTTGTTCCTTGGCATCGAATTCGCGGGCCTTGATGATGATGAAACAGACCTTCTCCGGCGAGATGCTCAACCGATCGCCGTTTTCGTCCGCGCCTTCTTTCGCTTTGATCTTCTGCTTCGCCATGGGCACCACCCCCTCGTTATGAACAGCCAATGGTCCGGCGGGCCACCCCGATTTCTGAAAACATAGTCGCCCGCCCGCGCCGGTCCAGGTTTGAGCTAACTCAACAAGGTGTTCGAATTCCGCCGCTCACGCGACTTTGATCCAGATCAATATGGGTGGTCGGCCGGCGGACTTTAATTTACCAACCGTCGTGCGGAGGCAAGACCGGCGAAGTATCGCAGTGAAGCGTCTCTAGGCGTGGATCTGTCGAGTCGAAGAACCGGTCGGCCGGTGAAGCATGGCGGAAGGGCCCGATGTCGTGCGGTCCGAGCGCCCCAGGGGGGACCCGAGGGTGGAGGATCGGCGGCCCGGGCCCGCCGCGTTTTTAGGACGCGCGGGTTACCCTTCGGGCCACGCCAGTGCCAGCCGGCCGGGCGCCGCCGCGGCAACAGTCGCCCCAAACCCGCGGCATTCGCGCTCCAGCCTTTGCCGCACCCAATCGACGTCTTCTGCGGACGGCCGCACCAGCCGGAACTGCCTGATCTGCAGCGGCACGATGTCGGCCGCGGCAAGGTTGCCGCTCGCCGGCTCGACGTCGGCGAAATACATCAAGGCCAGATCGTCACGATAGCCCTCGTAGCCTTGAATGCCCTCGTAGTCGTTGAGGAAATCGCCGCAGCCGTAGAGCACCAGCCGATTGCGGTAGACCTCGATCGCCTTGGCATGATGCGACGAATGGCCGTGGATAACGGAAACCCCGGCGCGGTCGATCAGTGCATGGGCAAAGCGCCTTTGTTCGTGCGGGATGTCATAGCCCCAATTGGGTCCCCAGTGCAGCGACACCACGACTACGTCGCCCGCTTGCCGCATCCGCATGATCTGATCGCAAATGCGAGCGGCGCTGACCTCGGACAGGTCGGTGAGGAAGCTGACGCCCGCGGCATCCGGCTTGGCGGCCCAGCCGCGTGGCACACCGCTGCTCGCTAGCGTAAAGGCAAAGACCAGCACGCGGCCCTTGCCGGCGATCGGCAAAACCGCCGGTGTGCCGGCCTCGGCCAGATTGCGGCCGGCGCCGGCGGTCTTGATCTCAAGGCGCTGCAATGCCGCCAAAGTGTCGCGCAGCCCGTCGCCCCCCCAATCGAGCACGTGATTGTTGGCGAGCACGCAGCAGTCGATGCCGGCCGCGGCCAGGCATTCGGCGTTCTCCGGGCTCATGCGGTAGTTGATGCCCTTGTCGGCATAGTCCTCGCTGCGCGTGATGCTGGTTTCCAGGTTGACGATGCGGGCATCCGGCCGTGCGCGGCGCCATTCGTCGAGCGCCGCGCCCCAGATATAGGAAGGATCGACCGGGCGCGGGATCGCCCCGTTGAGGTCTTCGGCCAGGCGCACGTAGTCGCCGGCCGATTGCACATAGCTCTCGTGCAGGGCCGGGTCGCAAGGGTGCGGCAGCACCTGGTCGATACCGCGTCCGGTCATCACGTCGCCGCACAGGAAAAGCCGCAACGGACGCATGACTGCTCAGTCCGCCTCGCGTTCGAGCACGCAGCAGTGCGGCGCCTCGGCGCCGCTTGCGTCTTCGCTCAGGATCGCGCCGGTCACCGGATTGGGCCGGAAGGCGGTGCAGCCCTTCAAGCCCTTGTCATAGGCCAGATCGTAGATGTGCATGAAGTCGTCGAACGGGCAGCTTTGCGGAACATTGATGGTCTTGGAGATCGAATTGTCGACGAAGGGCTGCAGCGCGGCCTGGATGGCAAGATGGGCGGTAACTGGCAGCTCGGCGGTGGTAACAAAGCCATCCGGTGTTCCGGCGGCTCCGGTTGCCGCGCGCCACAGTTCGAGCGCATGGTCGGTCAACAAAAATTCCTTCGGCATGTCGTGCTCGCTCAGCAGCTTGCGCTGGTAGGAGGCAGCGAAGATCGGCTCCAGGCCGCTCGATACGTTGCCTGCCAGCAGACTGATCGTGCCGGTGGGCGCGATGGCGAGCAGGTGGCTATTGCGGATGCCGTGCGCGGCGATGCCGTGCTGGATGTCGTCGGGCAGGCTGCGGATGAAGGGGCCTTGCAGATATTTGTCGCGCTCGAAATACGGAAAGCTCGCCTTCTCCTGCGCCAGTTCGATGGAGGCGCGATAAGCGCTGTGGCAGATCAGCCGCATGATATCGGTGGCGACGGCGAGCGACTGCTCGCCGCCGTAGCGTTGCCCCAGCATAACCAGGGCGTCCGCCAGTCCGGTGATGCCGAGGCCGATGCGGCGCGAGCCGCACGCATTCTCCGCCTGCTGCGGCAGCGGAAAGCGCGAAGCGTCGATCACATTGTCGAGCAGCCGCACGGCAATGCCGGCAGCCGCCGCCAGCCCCTCCCGGTCGATGCGCGCTTGCCCGGTGAACGGCAACCGCACGAAGCGGGTCAGGTTGAGCGAGCCGAGGTCGCAGGCGCCATAGGGCGGCAGCGGAATCTCGCCGCAGGGGTTGGTGGCGCTGATGTGCTCGCGGTACCAGAGATTATTGAGCCGGTTGATGCGGTCGATGAACAGCACGCCCGGCTCGGCATAGTCGTAGGTGGCGCGCAGGATGAGGTCCCATAGCTGGCGGGCGCGCAGGTGCCGCACGATGCGGCAGGGAACGGGCCCGGCCGCGCCCGGCCATGCGCGCGCCACCGTCTCGCCATCGCCCTCGAACGCCGCGGCCGGAAACAGCAGCGGCCAGTCGGCATCGTCGCGCACCGCCGCCATGAAGGCGTCGGTCACCTGCACCGACAAATTGAAGCGGCGTAACTGTCCGGGCGGCTGCTTGGCGGCGACAAACTCCTCGATGTCGGGATGGTCGCAACGCAGCGTCGCCATCATGGCGCCGCGGCGGGCGCCGGTCGAAAGAATCGTGCCGCACATGGCGTCCCACACCTGCATGAAGGAGACCGGACCGGAAGCGACCCCACCGGCGCCTTTCGTTTGCGTGCCGCGCGGGCGCAGCGTCGAGAAGTCGATGCCGATGCCGCCGCCCTGCTGCATGGTCACTGCGCCCTCCTCGAGCGCGCGGAAGATGCCGGGGATAGAATCGTCGACCGTCCCCATCACGAAGCAATTGAACAGCGTGACGCGGCGCGCCGTCCCAGCGCCAGCCTGAATGCGGCCGCCGGGCAGGAACTTGAAATCCTGCAACAGGCCGAAGAAGCGCTCCTGCCAGCACGCGGCCTCCTTGGGCTCGACCGCCGCCAGCGCGCGCGCGATCCGGCGCCAAGTGTCGGCGACGCTACGCTCGTCGGCAAACCGGTATTTGGTCTGCCATACGTGACGGGAAATCTCGTTGGCGAACGCGTCCATGGTTTCCGTCCGTCCGAACCAATTCTAAATATCTGAAACCGAAGCTCAAAAGTCCCTGATCTGGATCAAGGCGGGGCCATCGCCTACGCGCTTATGAAGACTATATTTCTAATCAAAGGTGCTGCGAGCGATGCCGGTCCAGAACGCCGAAATCGCGGCGATGTTTAATCAGACCGCCGATCTGCTGGAGATCAAGGGCGAAAACCAGTTTCGCGTGCGCGCCTACCGCCGCGCGGCGCGCACCGTCGAAGGCCTGCCGCAGAGCGTCAGGAGCATGCTGGCGGCGGAGGCCGATCTGTCGGAATTGCCGGGAATCGGCAAGGACTTGGCCGGTAAAATCGCCGACATCGTCAAGGCCGGCCATTTCGACCTGCTCGACCAGCTGAAGAAGAAACTGCCGGGTGAACTCGGCGAGATGGCGACGTTGCCGGGGCTCGGCCCCAAACGCATCAAGCTGCTCTATTCCAAGCTGAAAGTACGCACGCTCAACGATCTGCGCCGCGCAGTCAAAGCCGGGCGGCTGCACAAACTGCACGGCTTCGGCCCCGTGATCGAGAAGAAGCTGGCGAGCACGCTGGAAAAGCCGCTGACCGCCAAGCGCTACAAGATCAACGTGGCGGAAGCCGAGGCGGAGGCGTTGGTCGCCTACCTGCGCGACGGCGGCCGCGTGACGGTGGCGGGCAGCTACCGGCGACGACGCGACACCGTGGGCGATCTCGATATCCTGGTGACGTCGAAGCACGCAGCGGCGGCCTGCGATAAGCTCACCCAATACGACAACGTCGCCGAGGTGCTGGCGCACGGCCTAACCCGCGCCACCGTCGTGCTGCGCTCCGGCATTCAGGTCGATCTACGCGCCGTGGCGGAGGTAAGCTACGGCGCCGCGCTGGTCTATTTCACCGGCTCCAAAGCGCACAACATCGCGCTGCGCGGCATTGCCATAGACCGCAAGTGGAAGCTCAACGAATACGGCTTGTTCTCCGGCAAGCGGCGCATTGCCGGCGAGACCGAGGAAGAGGTCTACAAGAAGCTCGGGCTTGCCTATATCCCGCCGGAAATGCGCGAGGACCGCGGCGAGGTCGCGCTCGCCAAGACGAACAAGCTGCCGCGGCTGGTGAGCGTCAAAGACATTCGCGGCGATCTGCACGTCCATTCCGACTGGACCGACGGCACCGCCCCCATCGCAGACATGGCGGCGGCCGCGCGGGCGCGCGGGTATGCCTACATGGCGCTGACCGACCACAGCCGGCGCGTCACCATGGCCCACGGTCTCGATCCGGCGCGCGTGTCGCGCCAGATCCGCGAAGTCGACAAGCTGAACGCCAAGCTAAAAGGCTTCACCATCCTCAAGGGCATCGAGGTCGACATCTTAAAAGACGGCAGCCTCGACCTGCCGGATGCGACGCTTGAAAAGCTCGACGTGGTGGTGGCCTCGGTGCACTCGTTCTTCGATCTGCCGCGCGAGGCGCAGACCGACCGGGTGGTGCGCGCGATGCAGAACCCGCACGTTCACATCATCGGTCATCCGACCGGCCGGCTGATCGGCGAGCGCGAGCCCTACGAGATCGACATCGACCGCGTGCTGTCGGCTGCGCGCGATCTCGGCTGCTATCTCGAGATCAACGCCCAGCCCGAGCGGCTGGACCTGAACGATATCCATGCCCATGCCGCCAAGAGCAAGGGCGTCAGGCTCGCGGTGTCGACCGATTCCCATACGGTGAACTCGTTCGATTATATCCGGTTCGGCATCGACCAGGCGCGGCGGGCCTGGCTGACCGCCGATGACGTCATCAACACGCGCCCGCTCGCCGACCTGCGCAGGCTGCTGAAGCGATGAGAAACTCCGGCTATGCCATTGAGAAATAGAGGCCTTCGGCGGCACGCCGGCGGCGTCTTGCCGCTACGCCGGCGGCCCGCGACAATGCCCGGCGGGCTTGAGGACATCCGTCGCAGCGATCCGCATCACTTCCGATTTTCAGGTTTGCTGCAACGGCGGCTTCTGCTGGATCAAATTTGCGAACAAGGCTAATCAATACAAGCTAGGCATTTGCAATGACAAAAGCAGCACAGCCAAGAGGCTCGATCCTCGCCGTACGCGGAGCAGTCGTCGATGTCGCCTTTGAGGCGACCGAGCTTCCAAAAATTGACGAAGCCATCGTCATCGAATGGGATCAGCCGGAATCGCTCATTGTCGAGGTTCAAGCGCATCTCGACGAGAGCACTGTACGCGGTGTCGCGCTCCAGTCGACCGCCGGACTCAAGCGGGGGGTGCCCGTGCGTGCTACGGGAGGTCCGATCACTGTGCCCGTCGGTGACAACGTTCTCGGCCGTCTGCTGGACGTGACCGGCAATGTCCGCGACAATGGCCCGCCCCTGCCGGCCGGCACGCCCAGCTCGCCCATTCACCGGGCGGCGCCGCCGCTGGAACAGCGTAGTCCGTCCACCGCCCTATTCGAAACCGGCATCAAGGTCATCGATCTTCTTGCCCCGCTTGGGCAGGGAGGCAAGGCGGCGATGTTCGGCGGCGCCGGCGTCGGCAAGACCGTCGTGGTTATGGAGCTCATTCATGCGATGGTCAAAAGCTACCAAGGCATCTCGGTCTTTGCAGGCGTTGGCGAGCGCTCCCGCGAGGGCCATGAACTTCTGGCTGAAATGCAGCGATCCGGAGTCCTTGGGCGCAGCGTCCTTGTTTATGGGCAAATGAACGAGCCGCCCGGAGCGCGCTGGCGGGTCGGGCTCACGGCACTCACGGTTGCTGAATATTTCCGCGACCAAATGCAAAAAAACGTCCTGCTGCTGATGGATAACGTCTTTCGGTTTGTCCAGGCGGGCAGTGAAGTCTCGGGCCTGCTCGGGCGATTGCCCTCGCGGGTCGGCTACCAGCCGACGCTTGCCAGCGAAGTCGCCGCGCTGCACGAGCGTATCGCGTCGGTCGCCGGCGTATCGGTGACCGCCATCGAAGCCGTCTACGTGCCGGCCGACGACTTCACGGATCCGGCCGTCACGGCGATCTCGAGCCACCTCGACAGCGTCATTGTGCTGTCCCGAACGATGGCCGCCGAAGGCATGTATCCCGCGGTCGATCCTCTCAGCTCATCGTCGATTCTGCTCGACCCTTTGGTCGTCGGCGAGAAGCACTACGGCATTGCCGAACAGGCGCGCGAGACGATCGCGCATTACAAGGAGTTGCAGGATATCATTTCACTTCTTGGCATCGAGGAACTGAGTGCCCGGGACCGCCTCATCGTCGGACGGGCGCGGCGCCTGCAGCGCTTTCTCACACAACCATTCGCCGTGACCGAGGCATTCACCGGTAAACCCGGGCGATCGGTGCCGCTTGCCGAAACCCTCAAGGGCTGCCAGGCGATCCTCGACGGCGCCTGCGATACCTGGGCCGAAAGCTCCTTCTATATGATTGGGACGATCGACGAAGCGCGCGACAAGGAAAAATCCCTCAAGTCGTAAAAAAAAGAGGGTTTAATGAGGCTTTTGATCACAACCCCTACGGCGGTCGTTATCGACGATCCTGATGTGGTAGCGGTGCGTGCTGAAGACGAGAGCGGCGGCTTCGGCATCCTCAAGGGCCATGCCGACTTCCTGACGGTCTTGACCGTGTCGGTGGTGGCATGGCACCGCGCCGATGGTCGCCAACGATACTGTGCGGTGCGGCGCGGCGTTTTGCGGGTGAACGCCGGAAGCGAAGTTGCGATCGCGACCCGCGAAGCGATCGTCGGCGACGATCTCGATCATCTCGAACAAGTGGTTGTCGCGCAGTTCCGCACCACGCTCGAAGCCGAGCGAACGGCGCGCACCAAAAGTTTCCAGTTGCAGCTGAAAGTCATTCGGCAGATCGTCCGCTACCTGCGGCCTGAGCGAACCGCCATCCTCGGAGGTGGCCGTTGAACACCAAGCCCACCGAATCGAAGGCGACAGAGGAGGATGGCATGGCTGCCGCCGTCCGCCAGCAACGCGAACGACGACGAGACTGGTTGCGTAAAGGCGAGCCTTCGATGGCGCGGTTCGTCGGACAAATTGGCGTTCTGGGCTGGATTATTGTCGCGCCGACCTTGATCGGGCTGTTCATCGGACGCTGGCTCGATCACAGGTTCGGCACCGGCATTTTCTGGAGTGCGCCCTTGTTGCTGGTGGGCGTGCTCATCGGGTGCTGGTCGGCGTGGAAATGGATGCATAAGCAATGATCGGATTTAACCTCACCGCCTATGACCTGGCTGTTGCCGTCCTGAGCGCCGGGAGCTGGCTCTCAATCGGAATAGTGATCGGCGTGTTCTACTTTCTGACCCTGCGGTGGAACGTCCGCATGCTGACGGCCGGCCGGCCGCTCCTGCCGACGATGGCCATTCAGTTCGGGCGATTCGCGGCCGTCGGCATCGTTCTCGCCCTCATCGCTGGTTATTTCGGCGCGCTACCATTGCTCGCCACCACCGCCGGTATTTTAGCGGCGCGCACGGCCATTATTCGATTTGGAGCGCAGCCGTGATCAGATCACCACTTACGACGACGACACTTTTCAGCGTCGGACCGGTCCCGATCAGCGAAACCGTCGTCGTGACCTGGGGCCTGATGGCGGCTCTGGCGCTGGGCGGCTGGTTTACGACGCGCTCGCTCACGCTCGCCCCCTCCCGATTTCAGGCCGTGTTTGAATTAGTCGTCGAGGCGATCGAGGATCAAATCCAAAGCACGATACGCGTCGCACCGCGGCCCTACGTGCCGATGATCGGCACGCTTTTCCTTTTCATCCTGACGGCGAATTGGTCGTCTTTAATCCCGGGCATCGAACCGCCGACGGCTCATATCGAGACTGACGCGGCGCTTGGGCTGATCGTATTTTTTGCCATCGTCTATTTTGGCATCCGCGCACGCGGCTTGGGCGGTTATCTGAAGACATTCGCTGAGCCGACAATCTTCATGATTCCGCTCAATGTGGTTGAAACATTCACGCGCACCTTTTCCATGATCGTGCGCCTGTTTGGCAACATCATGAGCGGCGTTTTCATCATCGGCATCATCCTCTCGCTTGCCGGCCTGCTGGTTCCAATCCCGATCATGGCGCTCGATCTGCTCATCGGAGCGATCCAAGCCTACATATTCAGCGTGCTTGCTATCGTGTTCATCGGCAGTGCCGTAAGCGAAGGCAGCCGCCGCAAACCTACGGAAAGGACAGAGCCATGAACGTGCTCGAAATCGTGAGCATCGTTGCCGCCGCTATCGCGGTGTCATTTGGCGCTATTGGGCCGGCGCTCGCGGAAGGCCGGGCCGTCGCCGCCGCGATGGATGCCATCGCCCGTCAGCCGGAAGCTGCCGCGACGTTGTCGCGGACCTTGTTTGTTGGCCTGGCGATGATCGAGACTATGGCAATCTATTGCCTGGTCATCGCGCTCCTCGTGTTGTTCGCCAACCCGTTTATTCATTAAGCCATGCAGATCGATTGGTGGACACTGACGCTCCAGACCGTCAATGTCCTCGTTCTCATCTGGATTCTCGCGCGGTTTTTCTTTCGACCGATCGCAGACATTATTGCCAAGCGTCAGGAAGCGACGAACAAGCTGGCCGCCGACGCAGCTGCAGCCCGCAAGCAGGCCGCTGGTGCGCTTGCCGATGCCGAAAAGGCGCGCGCGGAAATCGCGGCCAAGCGGGAAAACCTGCTCACAGAGGCCCAAAAATCGGCACGGATTGAGAAGACCAAGCTGCTCGAACAGGCGTCGCAGGAGATTGCAAAGCTCCGCCGCGAATCCGACGCGGCGATCATGCGCGACCGCACCGCAGCGGATCAACAGATTATCGATCATGCGAGCGAACTTTCTGTAGAGATTGCACGGCGCCTGCTTGCACGCTTGCCGCCAACAATCGCCTTGGAGGCGTTTCTTACCGCGCTCTGCCGCGAGGTCCACGCGCTTACGCCGGAAGCGCGAAAAAGTTTCGCGGCCGCAGCGACGACAGGCCACGCGATCGAGGTCGTGACTGCGGCGCCGCTGTCCGACCAGGAAACTCAGCATGTTCACGCTGCACTCAAGGAGGCGTTCGGCTTGGAATTACCATTCTCGTTTCGGGATGATGCCCAGTTGCTGGCGGGGATCGAGTTACACGGCCATAACGTCATTTTACGCAACAGCTGGCGAGCAGACCTCGATCGAATTCGTGAGGAGTTGAGCCGTGGCCAACATGCCGGCGAATCTTGACGCGTGGCTGAAGGATGCAAGGAAACGCGTGAGCGCAACGCGGCTTGCGCCGATCACGGCTGAAGTGGGTCGCGTCGAAGCGGTTGCCGACGGCATTGCGACCGTTTCCGGCTTACGCGATGTGCGCCTCGACGAGCTCGTGCGCTTCGAACATGGGCAGGTCGGCTTCGCCCTTACCCTCGATCGCGATGCTCTCGGCTGTGTTCTGCTCGACGATATCGAAGCGATCGAGGCCGGCGACCAGGTCCGCGGCACCGGAGAGGTCGTGCGCGTGCCGGTCGGCCCATCCTTGCTTGGCCGCATCGTTGACCCGCTTGGTCGCCCGCTTGATGAGGGCCATGCGGTGGAGGCCGAACGCCATGAGCCCATTGAACGCCCCGCCCCGGCGATTATCGACCGCGATTTCGTCAGCGAGCCGGTCTACACGGGCTTGCTGGTCATCGATTCGATGTTCGCCCTTGGGCGTGGCCAGCGCGAACTGATCATCGGCGATCGCGCCATCGGCAAGACAGCGATTGCCGTCGACTGTATCATCAACCAGAAGAACAGCGACATTATCTGCGTCTATGTTGCGATCGGTCAGAAGTCGTCCACGCTGAAGCGAGTCATAAATGCGGTCAAGACCCATGGCGCGCCGGAACGCTGCATTTTCGTAATAGCGGATGCGTCGGACGCCCCGGGCCTGCAATGGCTCGCTCCCTATTCAGGCGTCACGATGGCGGAATACTTTCGCGATCGCGGACAGCATGCCCTTGTCGTCATGGATGACATGACCAAACATGCGGCCACGCACCGTGAGATAGCTCTGCTCACGCGGCAGCCTCCGGGTCGCGAGGCCTACCCCGGCGACGTGTTCTATGTCCATGCGCGGCTGCTCGAACGTGCAGCAAAGCTTTCAAAAGCCGCCGGCGGCGGCTCATTGACCGCACTCCCGATCGCTGAATTGGATGCCGGCAATCTAAGCGCCTATATCCCGACCAACCTGATCTCGATCACCGATGGCCAGATCGTTCTTGATTCGAGGCTGTTCTACGAAGGCCACAAGCCGGCGGTCGACGTCGGAACAAGCGTCAGCCGCGTCGGCGGCAAGACGCAAGCACCGGCATTGCGGGAAGTCGCCGAGACCTTGCGCCTCGACTATGCGCAGTTCCTGGAGCTCGAGATGTTCACCCGCTTCGGCGGCATTACCGATGTCCAGGTCAAGGGCAAAATCGCGCGCGGTCAGCGTATTCGCGCCGTCCTCTCGCAGCCCCAATACGCGGCGCTGCGGCTTGCGGACGAGGTCGCGCTTGTGCTCGCATTGCAGAGCGGACTTCTCGACCGATTACCGCTGGAAGACATCGGAAAATTCCGCGCCCAACTCCCGGCCTGGCTTGACCGCTCGGCGCCCAAGATCGTCGATGAGCTAGCGCGCAGCGGGCGCCTCGACGACGACGCGAGCGCTGAATTAAAAACAATTCTCTCTGAGCTGGTGTCGCAGCTTGCGCCGGCATCGACAGCAGAGACGGGGAAAACGTGATGGCCGATCGGCTTCCCGATATTGTCGCGCAGATTCAAAACGTCCGCCAACTTGAAGCGGTCGTTACGGCAATGCGCGGCATCGCCGCCTCGCGCGCCCAGAAGGCGCGATCGCTGCTCGCCGGCGTCGAGGCCTATAGCGACGTGATTTCGCGCGCTATCGGACAGGCCCTGAGCTTCCTTCCGCTCGACGCATCAATCGCGGCGCCTCGCAGGCGGGCCAAGCCCGGCCTCATTTTGTTTTGTGCCGAGCAGGGCTTTGCCGGAGCTTTCAGCGAGCGGGTGCTCGATGCGGCAGCGCGGGATCTTGATCACGCGACGCTCTTTATCGTCGGGACGCGCGGCGCAACGGTCGCTAAAGAGCAAGGAATAGAGCCCGCCTGGTCGGCGCCAATGGCCGCCCACGTCGAGGCAATTCCGAGCTTCGCAAACCGCCTCGCCGACGCATTATATGGCTACGTTGCAACCGGCGCTGTAGCGGAGATCGATATACTATTTTCTCGTTCTGCTACCAGCAGCAGCATCCAAGTCGACCGGCACTCATTGCTGCCGATCGATTTCGGCCGCTTCGGACGGCCGAAACAAATTCAAGCGCCGCTGATTTCCTTTTCGCCGCATGCTCTGCTTGAGCGGCTGGCGCCCGAATATGTGTATGCGCAACTCTGCGAAGCGGCCATGCATGCCTTTGCCGCCGAAAATGAGGCGCGAATGATTGCCATGCTGGCTGCGAAAACCAACATCGAGACAAAACTCGCGGCCCTCTCACGGCGCGAGCGGCAACTTCGCCAGCAAGAGATCACCACGGAAGTCGTGGAACTCGCGGCCGGGGCGGAGGCCTTGCGGGCCCGCCATCATTAAGCCGAGCCGGCAATAACGGTGCCCAGCTTTGCAATGACCGTTCGCGGTGAACGCCTTGGCCGCGCCTGCGCTGCACACCGCCAACTGGATATCCAACGGCAGACTGGTGCCTCCTACGCATGACCTCGTGCAGCAGCAACGACGCTGCGGTCACAGCAGCGGCGCCACAGTGGTCGCACTGACCAAGGCCGGCGCCCCTTGAGGTTCAACGAATGTATGCTTCCGTCGCATAGCGGCGCATCATGCGCGTGCTGTTGAAATAGGAGCCTATCTTGCTGATGGCCTGCTTCATCATCCAGATCCATCGCGGCCTGTCGTCGTAATAGAGCGGGAGCACGACCTGTTCGAGCTTGCGATAGAGATCGTCGGCATCTTTGGCATGCTTGTCGGAGCCGTCGTCATCGTCGCCGATCGCCCATCCGGTCACGCCTTCGATACGCGCCTCCACCCACCAACCATCCAGGACACTCAGGTTGAGGACGCCGTTGAGCGCCGCCTTCATGCCGCTGGTGCCGGACGCTTCCATTGGCGGCAGCGGCGTGTTGAGCCAGATGTCGACGCCGGCAACCAGACTCGCCGCTATCCGTATGTCGTAATTCGGCAGGAAGACGACGGGAATCGTATCCGCGATCTGGCGAATATGGTGATTGATGGCCTCGATCAGGCTCTGGCCCTGCGTGTCGCTTGGATGCGCAATTCCCGCGAACACCACCTGAAACGGGCGTTTGCGCGCGATCGCGGTTATCCGGTCCAAATCGCTGAACAGCAGGTCCGGGCGCTTGTACTGCGTCATGCGGCGCGCGAAGCCGATCAGCGGCGCGTCGAGGCGCATCGCGACCGACGATTGTTCCTTAATATGCGTCAACAGATCGCGCTTGGCCTCCTGATGCGCATTCCAAATCGAATCATCGGCAAGCTGGTCGGCGCGCGTGAGCACTTCCGGCTCGTGCGCCCAGTGCGGAAAATTGGCTTGATAAAGCTTTGCGAAGCTGGCGTGCGTCCAGGTCGGCGCATGCACGCCATTGGTGATGGCGCGCACGCGATAGCCGGGGAAAATCCGGCTCGTCGTTTCGGCATGGCGCTCGGATACGCCGTTGATGCGCCCGCTCAGGCGCAGCGCCAGCCGGGTCATGTTGAGGTCGCCTTCGCCGGCAAACCGCTTGATTTCCGCAATCTCGATGTAATCGTTCAACAATCGCTGAACCAGTGAGTATGGAAATTTATCGAACGCCGCTTCGACCGGAGTATGTGTCGTAAAAATGCACCGTTCGCGCACCTGCGCGTGATCGTACGGCGATTCCCCCGGGCCAACGTCTTCGGCCGGCTGCCGGAAGTATCGCAGCAGATGCAGCGTCAGAAGCGCGGCATGCCCTTCGTTGAGGTGATAGGTGTCTATGTTGAAACCGAGCGCCTGCAACATGCGGGCACCGCCGATGCCGAGCACGATTTCCTGCCTGAGGCGATAGGCGTCATCGCCGCCATAGAGGTGATCGGTGATCTGCCGGTCGCCAGGACTGTTCTGATCGAGGTCGGTGTCGAGCAGCAGCACCGGCACGCAGTGCCCCAACGGACACACCAGGCGATAAAGCCAGGGCCTTATCCAGACCTCGCGGCCCTCGATTTGCACGGCGACCATCGCATCAAGACGATCGGTGAACTTGTCCGGCGCCCAGGGATTGGGCCGGGTCACCTGCCGTCCCTTGGCATCGATGTCCTGGTGGACATAGCCGTCCCGGCTGACCAGGCTCACGAACACCATGGGCAGCTCCAGGTCGGCCGCCGAGCGGGCGGTGTCGCCGGCGAGCACGCCGAGCCCACCGGCATAAGTGTGCATTTCCGGGCGCAGCGCGATCTCCATCGAGAAATAAGCGATGCGCGTTTTTTGCAGAAATGGCTCGATCGGGTTCATGGCGTGCGGGGCCTATCCAATGGCTGCGGGAGATTTCGCTTCCAATCCTACCACCGCGCAGCGTGCATGCGATCCGGCTTCGATCAACACGTCAGAATAACCGAAGAACGTCCGATGAGGATGGCCTCGCCGGCCACCTCTTTCTCGTAGCCCAGATCGGGAATGTCTGCGGGGGACGCCTGCGCGGTATCGACTGCGAGCCGCCACTTGCCAGCCGGCGGCGGCGGCAGCACGAACCGGCAGGCGTGAAGCGCGGCATTGAACAGCAGGCAAAGTGCCGCGGACGAGCCGCCATGGTTTTCGAGGATCATGCAGCCGATCCGGTTCTCGCGGCCGTGCCACTCCGGCGGGCGGCCGTCGATCCCGAACCAGCGGATGTCGGCATCGGTATAGAAGGATTCCGCGCTCAGCACCGGATGCGCCCGGCGCAGGGCAATCAGGCGACTGACGAAGCGCTGCAGGCCGGCATGGCGTTGCGCGAGCTGCCAATCGTACCAGGAAACCTCGTTGTCCTGGCAGTAGGCGTTGTTGTTGCCCTGCTGGGTCCGCCGGAACTCGTCGCCGCCAAGCAGCATGGGGACGCCCCGTGAAACCAGCAAAGTGACAAAGAAATTCTTGATCTGCCGCAGCCGGACAGCATCGATCCCGGGGTCTTCGCTCGGACCCTCGACGCCGTTGTTCTCACTATAGTTCTCGGCAATGCCGTCCCGGTTGTGCTCGCCGTTGGCCTCGTTGTGCTTGCGCCCGTAACTCACCAGGTCGTTTAGCGTGAAGCCGTCGTGGCAGGTCACAAAATTAATGCTGTTGACCGGGCTTTCACCGCTGCTCTGATAAAGATCGGCGCTGCCGCAAAGCCGCGTCGCGAATGCGCCGGTCATGCCGGGATCGCCGCGCCAGAACCGGCGCACGTCGTCGCGAAAATCGCTGTTCCATTCGGCCCAGCGCCGCCCCGGAAAGCGGCCCACCTGGAAGGCGCCGCCGAGATCCCAGGCCTCGGCGATCAGTTTGGCGTGGTGCAACAGCGGATCTTCGGCGATCTGCTCCAACAAAGGCGGATTGGCGAGCAAGCGTCCCTCGGTGTCGCGACCGAGGATGGAGGCCAGATCGAAGCGAAAACCGTCGACGTGAAAATAGCTCACCCATTGCCGCAGGCAGTCGATGATCAACGAGCGGACGACCGGATGGTTACAGTTCAACGTGTTGCCGCAGCCGGTGTAGTCGATATAGCGGCCGGTGCCCGGCTCGAGCATGTAATAGATCGAATTGTCCAGCCCGCGAAAGCTGAAGGTCGGCCCGTGCTCGCCGCCTTCCGCCGTGTGGTTGAAGACGACGTCGAGGATGACCTCAATTCCGGCGCGATGCAGCTCACGCACCATGGTCTTGAAATCGGTCAGCACCGCGTGGATGTCGTTGCTGCTGGCATAGCTCGCCTTCGGGGCAAACAGCGCGACCGGATTGTAGCCCCAGTAGTTGCGCAAGGGCTTTCCGGTCCGATGTCCGATTTCATATTCACAAAATTCCTGCACCGGCATCAGCTCCACCGCCGTTATTCCGAGCGCGCGCAGATAGGGAATCTTCTCGACCAGCCCCAGATAATTTCCGCGGTGAACCACGCCGGAGGACGGGTGGACGGTCAGCCCGCGCACATGCGTCTCGTAAATCACCGTGTCCGCCCAACTGTGATGGGGCGCGGTGTCGCCCTGCCAGTCGAATCCGTGGTCGGTGGCCAAGGCGCGTGCGGAGTAAATCGGATGCGGCCGCTCGCCGAGCGGCTCGGGCGCCGCCGCATGCCAATCGGAAGACCCGGTCAACGCCAGTGCGTACGGATCGAGAAGCGGCAACCGCGGATCGAAGCGGTGACCGTGCTCCGGGCACCACGGCCCTTCGACCCGCAAGCCGTAGCTCTTGCCGCGAATATCGGAACTCAACCGGGCGTGCCAGATATCGCCGCTGCGATTGCTGTTGGGGTCGAGCGTGATGGTTTCGATTGGCTGTTCGTGGGCACCATCGAAGATCAGCAAGCCGACGCCGGTCGCGTGCCGGCTGACCACCGCCAAGTTGAAGCCGTCATCCGATTGGCTGAAGCCAAGCGGAAGCGGCTTGCCCTGACCGATGAGCAGGGTTGGCGCGGCCATTGTCGTGCTCTTTGAGCTGCTATTTTAAGCAACACGTACGACGGCGCGCTTCGGATTAGAGTTTGGCCCCTCCTGCTCGACATCCAGTTCTAAGCTATCGGCATAGAGGCCCCAACGCGGGATTTTCTTCATGCGTTCGAACCGACGCTTGGCGGCTTGCACCGCCCGGTCGCGATTGCGCGCCCGGCGAATATCGACGACTCCCTCCACGCATTTGTGCGCGTGTCCGGTATCGTCGCACAATGTTTTGATGAAGCGAACACGGTAATGAGCCACTGGCATTCTCCCGCGATTTTTAACAAAATAGCGGAGAACGCGTTATATGCATTGATCTAGGTCAATGCTGCGAACCCCTCAGCCCTTGCTCGATCCGAGATGGGCCGTGATGTAGGCGACCGCCCCGTCCAGCGTGACAAGCTTCGGATAGTCGAGCTCGGGGATATCGATGCCGAGCCGATGGTGAATGGCGGTAATGAAGTTCAGGAAGTCCATGGAGTCGATGTCGATCGCTTCACGCAGATCCGCGGCCGGATCGACGTTTCCCATATCGACTTCCGGCGCGATGTTGGTGAGCTCTTCCTGCACCACTTTGCGAATGTCGATGTCGCTCATAGCTTGTCGGGCTCCTGCAAGAGCTTGCCGATCTCGGCCAGGAACAAGGCGCCGGCATGGCCGTCACTCACCCGATGGTCGGCCGAGAGGGTTATAGTGACCACCGAGCGCGGCCCGATGGCGCCGTCGACAATCCACGGCCGCGCCACCACCTTGCCGAAGCCGACGATCGCCACCTGCGGCGGATAGATGATGCCGTAGAGCGCTTCGACCCCGCGCTCGCCGAGACTCGACACCGTGATGGTCGGATCGGCAATCTCCGAGCTGCGGATGCGCCCCGCGCGCGTGCGCTGGATGAGGTCGCGCATGCGCGTCATCAGATCGCCGAGCGAAAGCTTGTCGACGTCGTGCAGCGCGGGCGCCGTGAGCCCGCCGCCGCGAATGGCGATCGCCACGCCGATATGCACCCCTTGCGATGGTTCGAATTTGTTGTCGCGATAGAAACCGTTGAAGGCGGGAAAGCGGCGGCAGGCGAGCGCAACCGCCTTGAGCGCGAGCACTCCGATCAGCAGGCGGGCATCCGGCGGCAGCGTGGCGTTCTTCTGCGCCAGCCATTGCTCGCAGGCGGTGACGTCGACCTCATGCGCGAGATAGTAGTGCGGGATTTCCCGCTTCGAGCGCGCCATGGCGGCGGCGATGGCCGCGCGCATGGCGTCGAGGTTAAGCGTTGGCGCGCGCTTTTTTTCCGGCGCCGCGGCGGGCGCGGCGGGTGTGCTGAGACGGGCCTCGACGTCGGCATAGGTGATCGCGCCGTGCGGGCCGGTTCCGCTGACCGTTGAAAGATCGATGCCGCGTTGCTCGGCCAGCCGCCGCGCGGCGGGCGAGGCCCGCACGCCGGCCGCGGGAGCGACGGGCGGCGGTGGCGGCGGGCGCACCGGCGTTGCAGGCGCCGCCGGGGCGGGCGCTGTTGGAGGAGCAGCAACCGGCGGCGGCGCAGCCGCTGGCGGTGGGGCAGCCTTCGGCCCCGCCGGCGCTTTCGGCGGCGGCGCAGCAGCCGCAGCGGCGGGCTTGGCCTCACCCTCGGTGCGGATCAACGCCAGCGGCGTGCCGACCGGCACCTTGGTGCCGACATCGACCAGGAACTTTTCGATCTGGCCGGTCTGGAAGGTTTCGACCTCGATGGCGCCTTTCTGGGTCTCGACTACGGCTACGATATCGCCGTGCTTGACCCGGTCGCCGGGCTTGACCAGCCATTGCACCAGCGTGCCCGCCTCCATGTCGGCGCCCAGCGAAGGCATGCGGAATTCGGCCACGGCGCGCTCCTCACGCCTTGCCCAGCGTTGCCTTGGCGGCGGCCACAATCTTGTCCGCCTGCGGGATTGCCGCGTTTTCCAGATGGGCCGGATAGGGAATCGGCACCTCCTCGCTGCACACGCGGCCGAGCGGCGCATCGAGCGACCAGAACGCCTGCTCGGCGATGCGCATGCCGACTTCCGCCGCCAGGCTGCCGCTGCGCCAGCCTTCGTCGATGATGACCGCGCGCCGGGTCTTGCCGACCGAGGCCATGATGGTGGCGTCATCGAGCGGCCGCAGGCTGCGCAGGTCGATCACCTCGGCCTCGATATTATCGGCCGCCAGCGCGGTCGCCGCTTCCAGCGTCTTCCACAGCGAGCCGCCATAGGTGATGAGCGAAATGTCGCGGCCGGGTCGCCGCACCGCCGCCTTGGCGATATCGACTGCTCCGGCATCGGCGGCGAGCTTGCCCGTCATGTTGTAGAGCATGACGTTCTCGAAGATCAGCACCGGGTCGGGGTCCTCGAGCGCCGTCCACAGCATGCCGCGCGCGTCCTCCAGCGTGGCCGGCGCCAGCACCTTGATGCCGGGGATATGCGCGTACCAGCCCTCGAGACTGTGCGAATGCTGGGCGGCGAGCTGGCGGCCGGCGCCGGTCGCCATGCGGATCACCACGGGCACACCGAACTGGTTGCCCGACATGTGGCGCACGGTGGCCGCCGTGTTCATGATCTGGTCGAGCGCGAGCAGGCTGAAATTCACCGTCATCACCTCGACGATCGGACGCATGCCGGCCATCGCCGCCCCGATGCCGGCGCCGGTAAATCCGGATTCCGAAAGCGGCGTGTCGCGGATGCGCTCAGTGCCGAATTCGGCGAGCAGCCCCTTGCTCACCGCGTAGCAGCCGCCGTAGCGGCCGACGTCCTCGCCCATCAGGAACACGCGCTCGTCGCGCTTGATCGCATCGCGAATGGCCTGCTTCACCGCTTCGCGGTAGGTGATCTCAATCGTTCCGGTGCGCGCGGTCTCTTGCTGCATGACGTCTTACCGTCCGGCCAGCGTTGTGCTTTCCGCATAGGTGAAGCGGGTGAGCTCACCGACCGGCTCCCAGGTCCCTGCTTCGGCGAAGGCGACCGCCTCGGCGATCTCGGCGTCGATCTCGGCCTCGATGCGCGGCACGTCGTCCGGATGAATCATGTGATTGGCTTCCAGCCAGCCCTGGAAGCGCACGATCGGCTCCTTCGCCCGCCAGGCTTCGATCTCGGCCTTGTCGCGATAGAGCTGGGCGTCGAACATCGAATGCGCGCGCAGGCGGTAGGTGCGGCATTCCAGGAAATACGGCTTGCGGCTCTCGCGCACCGCGTGAACCGCGCGGCGGGCGGCGGCTTCGACGGCGACCACGTCCATGCCGTCGACCGCCTCGGCGGTGATCTTGTAGCACGCAGCCTTGCGCTCGATATCCGTTTCGGATTCCGACAGCGCCAGCGCGGTGCCCATGGCATAGAGGTTGTTCTCGCACACGAACAGCACCGGCAGCTGCCACAACGCCGCCAGGTTCATGCTCTCGTGAAACTCGCCTTCGGCGACGGCGCCCTCCCCGAAAAAGCAGGCGATGACCACGTCGCTTGCCCGCATGTGCTCGGCGAGCCCCAGACCGACCGCCATCGGCAAGCCACCGCCGACGATGGCGTTGCCGCCGTGGAAATTGTGGTCCCGGTCGAACAAATGCATGGAGCCGCCGCGGCCGCGGCTGCAGCCTTCCTGCTTGCCATACATCTCGGCCATGACGCTTTTCATCGGCACGCCGCGCGTGAGCGCGTGGCCATGCTCGCGATAGGTCGCGACGATATGGTCACGCTGGTCCAGCACTGGGATGACGCCCACTGCGACCGCCTCCTCGCCGTCGTAAAGATGCAGGAAGCCGCGAATCTTCTCCTGCGTATAGAGTTCGGCGCATTTGTCCTCGAAGCGGCGGATGCGGATCATCTTCTTCAAGAGATCCAGCATGTGCTCGCGCGACAGATGCGGCTTGTCGGTAGTCGCGGTCATCGCTCCTCGCTTTCCAGCGTCGAAATGTCGCCCTCGGGCAGGCCGAGCTCGCGCGCCTTGAGCAAGCGGCGCATGATCTTGCCGCTGCGCGTTTTCGGCAGGTTCTGCCGGAACGCGATGTCTTTCGGCGCCACCGCCGGCCCAAGACGTTTGCGCGCGTGGCCGAGCAGTTCCTTGCGCAGGGCATCGCTCGCTTCGTGGCCCGGATTAAGCGCGACGAAAGCCTTGACCACCTCGCCGGCGGCGGGGTCGGGAATGCCGATCACGCCAACCTCGGCAACGGCGGGATGCTCCATCAGCGCGCTCTCCACCTCGAACGGACCGATGCGGTGGCCGGCGCTCTTGATGACATCGTCGGCGCGGCCGACGAACCAATAATAGCCCTCGCTGTCGCGCATCGCGAGGTCGCCGGTGAGATACCAGCCGCCAACGAAGCATTTTTTGTAACGCGCCTCTTCGTGCAGATAGGCCCGCATCATTGATGGCCAGCCCGGGCGCAGCGCGAGCTCGCCCATGGCCATCGGCTTGGTAACTTCGCGCACGCCGCCGCCTTCCAGATGCTCGACAACGCCGGCCGCAATCCCGGGCAAGGGCCGGCCCATGGAGCCCGGCTTCACGTCCATCGAAAGGTAATTCGAGATCATGATGCCGCCGGTCTCGGTCTGCCACCAGTTGTCGTGGAACGGCTTGCCGAAGGCTTCCACACCCCACACCACGGCCTCCGGATTGAGCGGCTCGCCGACGCTCGCCATGAGACGCAATTTCGACAGGTCGAATTTCTTGGCGAAATCGGCGCCGGCTTTCATCAGCATGCGGATGGCGGTCGGCGCCGTATACCAGACCGTGACTTTCTGATCTTGCAGGATGCGATACCAGCGCTCGGCGTCGAATTCGGCATGGTCGACGATCATGGTGGCGCCGTTGGTCAGCGGCGAAATGATGCCGTACGACGTGCCCGTGACCCATCCCGGATCGGCGGTGCACCAGAAGACGTCGTCGGGATGCAAGTCGAGCGCGAAGCGGCCGGTGACATGGTGCGCGACCACGGCTTCGTGCACGTGCACCGCCCCCTTCGGCCGTCCGGTGGTGCCACTGGTGAAATGCAGCAGCGCCATGTCTTCGGGCTTGGTCGCTACAACCTCGAACGTCTCCGACGCCTGCGCCAGAGTGGCGGTCAGATCGATCGTGTCTGGCGGTGGGTTACCTGAGCATTCGACCAGAAAGACATGCTTCAAGCTGGCGAGCCCCTTGCGCCAGGGCTCGATCTTGCGCCGGTAGTAGGCTTCGGTGGTCAGCAACGCGCTCGCCTCGCCGATGGTCATGCGCGACTTGATCGGCTCGGGCCCGAAGGCCGAAAACAGCGGCGAGAACACGCTGCCGTTCTTCAGCGTACCGAGCGCGGCGATGTAAAGCTCGGGGATCCGGCCGAGCAGCGAATAGACCCGGTCGCCTTTGGCGATCCCGCGCTGCGCCAAAACATTGGCAAAACGGTTCACCGCTGCGCCAAGCGCGGCATAGCTGAAATCGCGGATTTTCTCGTCACGCCCGATCCAGCGCAAAGCGAGCTTGTCGCCGCGCCCGGCCTTTACATGCCGGTCGATCGCCTCGTGGGCGATGTTGAGGCCGCCGCCGGGAAGGCCGTCAAGCAGGGCGCGCGCCTGCGTCCACGAGAACGTCTTGGCGCATTCATCGTAGTCGACAAGGTTGGCGCCAGTATAATCCTCAGGGCGCTTGCGGATAAGCTCCCATTCCATTTTTCACCTGCGGCCGATTTACCGGGCAGATTGCAGGATCGACCGCGCGGCAGCATTGACGCATGTCAACGCTTAAGGACCGCCCGCCAGCCTTCGCAGACATGCGCACCGTCGGGTGGCCCATCAAGATGAGATTGCGCCGATGCAGTAATCGCTATGCCGCAGGTGCAAAAAATCCGCCAGGTCACTTCCATGAAAACAAAGCCGACCTCGGGCGCGCCTTCCCAGCAAAGCCGCATTCGCGCGCGCCAAATAGTAACGCCGCCAAGCTGTTGGCTTGGCGGCGCTATTTGGTTGCGGGGGTAGGATTTGAACCTACGACCTTCAGGTTATGAGCCTGACGAGCTACCGGGCTGCTCCACCCCGCGATAATCCTGACCTAGCGGGCTGTTCTACCGCGCGTCAAAATGCGAAGCGCGGGGCAAGGCCCGCGCGTTTCGAGGGCTATGTAGCAACGGCGGATCGTAATGGGAAGGGCGCGGCCCACAAGTTTTCATCAACCTGTCACGAAACCGCGGCAAAAGACGGCCATGGTGGGGGGTGCCGGCCACGATGGCGGCTTTGGCGACGGTCTGGCGGCCGCCGCGCGTTCGATCATTGCCGACGCCCGCCGCGCCCTGAGCGACCCCGAACTCAGCGACCCCGAGGGCGTGCACGAGGTGCGCAAGGCACTCAAACGCTGGCGCGCACTCATGCGGCTGCTCGCCCACGGCATCGGCGAGCCGGCGGATCAGATGCGGGCGGAAGCCCGCGAGTTGATGCGGGCGTTGACGGGCGCGCGCGATGCCCAATCGGCGCTCGACGCCCTTGCCGACCTGAAGAAATGCGACGTCCCGTTCTCCGCCACCTCGGCGGAGACGATCCGCAAGCGCCTTACCGAGATGCGCGACGCCGCGGAGAAAACAAGCTTCACCAAGGAGATGCGCGAGCGCCTCGCGCGCTATCTCGATTACGCCACGCTCTCGCTCGAGCGCTGGCCGCTCAAGGCCATCGATTTCGACACCGTCGCCGACGGCCTGACCTCCACCTACCGGCGGGCGCGGCAATTGGTGCCCGACGACTGGCCGAGCGTGGAACCCGGGCACCTGCACGACCTGCGCCGGCGCGTGGTCGAGCTCCGCCACCAGATGGACCTGATCGAGCCGCTGTGGCCGCGGCTCGGCAAAGTGTGGGCCGAGGAAACCCAGCGATTGCGCAACCAGCTCGGCGCCCACCAGGATCTCGTGGTGCTGAGCAACTTCACGGCGCCGCATCAGCCGCTGGCGCCCTGGCGCTCGCGGTTGACGCCGGTGATCGAGGGGCGCCGCGCCGCGCACCGGAAGACGGCGGCGCGGCTCGCCGGCCGGCTGTTCGCCGAGAAGCCGAAGGCGTTTCGCCGCCGCATCGCGGCTTTATGGAGCGCGCGCAGAACGCGCAAAAGCTGAAAGCGCGCGCCTTCAGCTTCCGAATTTTCCATCGGCAACGGCACTGCCTGTCGGCTAGAATGGCGCAACCGCACGCGACACCCCGATAAAATAGGAAACGCCCAGCCATGGATCCCACCCTCACCGACACGATCGACAAGCACGGCGATCCGCTGGCCTTCAAGCTGCGCCAGGGCAACCCTTCGCCACTCGCGCAGGGCGGCCGCGACGTCATCAAGGTCGAAGCGCGGCAAATGGCGCTGCACCAGAAGGAAGCGGTCATTAGCGACGGCGCCGCGGCCTGCGCCTGGCGCGTCACCTCGGACGAGGGCAAGCACCTCAAGGGCACCGATCTGGCGCCGTTCCCGCTCGGCTTTTTCAATGCCGGCATTCACGTCGATCTGGCGCAACAGGTGAAGCGGCTCGCGGCCGAGCGCGGCATCACTGTGAATGGCGTGTCGCTGTCGGTGGTCAATCACTATTGGCTGACCGGCTCGTTCATCCACGGCACCGGCGAAGGCCATGCGGAGACGCCGGATATCGACGTGCGCATCGACAGCCCGGCCGATCCCAATGAGATCGTGTCGCTGGTCAAAGCCGCGATGGACGCCTCGCCGGCGATTGCGTTTTTGCGCACCGCGCTGACCACGAACAGCTTCGCGCTCACCATCAACGGCCGCCGCCGCACAGTCGAAGGCGCGGTGAACTCGACGGCGCCCGACGCCGGCGATCCCTATCGGACCTACAGAAGCGCGCCGCGGCCGCTCGACGCCAACGGGCGCGCCGACCTGATCGTCAAGACCGGCGTCAGCGAGGACGGGCAATCCGCCCCCGCGCAGGCAACCATCCAGGGCAAGCAGCTCCGCGATATCTTCGGCGAAGGCCGCTTGCACGGCGACAGCCTGGTCGACGTCGACACTTGGCTCGGCATGCCGGGCGCCAGCCACTTCCGCATTTTGGGCGACGCCGCCGGCGCCGGTGCCGCGCCCTCGGGGCTCGCCTTGTTCGCGGCCGGCATCGCGTTCTGCTACATGACGCAGCTCGCGCGCTATATCGAGAGCATGAAGCTGGCGATCAACGGCGTGCGGCTGGTGCAGTTTATGCCGTTTGCGAGCAGCACCAAGGCGGTGGCCGAGCCGATCGACACCCACCTGTTCCTCAACGGCGCGGCGCCCGACGAGACGCATCTCAAGCTGCTCACGGTCGCGGCCCGTACCTGTTACCTGCACGCCGCCAGCAAGACCCCGACCGACCCGATCCTGCGCATCGTTCACAACGGCCGCCCGGTCGCGCGGGCGGCGTAGGACAATAACGACGAACGAAAAAAGCCGCCGCGGTTTCCCACGGCGGCTTTCCTTATTTGCGGAGGGCAGCTCCACAAACAAGACGGCCGCCGTTTCCGGCGGCCGTGTTCGCATTGCGATCATCGTGAACGAGGAGAAGCGTCCTTGGCAGGCCTGGCAGCGACCTACTCTTCCAAGTCTTCATGACTTAGTACCATCGGCGCTGGGGAGTTTTACGGCCGAGTTCGAGATGGGATCGGGTACAGGCCCCCCGCTAAAACCACCAGGCCGGCCAAGGACGTTTGAAGCAAGTGCGAGCGGAGCGAGCATCCCCGCGAAAGCGGGGACCTCGGTCCACAAGCTGTGGTCTCTCGTAAATCAGTGCGCGCCACGGCTTCCCGCAAGGGAAGCAATGGGCATTGTAAATGAGAGCGATCAAGCCGATCGAGCGATTAGTACCGGTAAGCTCAACGCATTGCTGCGCTTACACACCCGGCCTATCAACGTGGTGGTCTACCACGGCTCTCAAGGGAGAACTCGTTTCGAGGTGGGTTT
>Ga0307436_1000196_pt1 | contig 26629 bp, 22 predicted proteins | sample SalMarWE160440MG_FD_202513 | JGI IMG/M metagenome (GOLD analysis project Ga0307436, IMG submission 202513) | Salt marsh sediment microbial communities from the Plum Island Ecosystem LTER, Massachusetts, United States - WE1604-40 | ecosystem: Environmental > Aquatic > Marine > Intertidal zone >...
CGGCGGGGAAGAAGGTCTGGTTTGTTGTCATTCCCATGGCGTTCATGCTGGTGATGACCGCATGGTCGCTGGTTATCCTAGTTGTCCGGGACGGCACCAGCGGCGTGGTCCGGTGGGTAGCTGGCTTTCTCCTGGCGCTGGCGCTGGTCCTCGCCTTCGAGGCCATGCGCACTTTCATACTCCGATCGCGGGTACCCCGGGAGGCACTAGAGGCTGCCAAGTGAACAGATGGGGTCGAGTGGCCCGTCATCACGGCTGATTGATTCTTGCGGACCGTAGAGCAGCTCGCATAGGAGGTTGGTGGGAGAGCCGGCTAGCCTGGCTCGCCTATCCTCAGCCCCGGGGGCAGAGATTCTCCGAATACGCGCCGCTCGTCGGCTTCGTCCAGCTCCACCCGCTCGCTGACCATGCGGACCCAGCCGGGCGGCGACTTGCTCGCCTCCAACCGTCCGACCACCCGGGCGCGTGCCGCACCGGAGAGGTCTCGCGCGCGATCGCCGGTCAGGCGTGCGATCTGGACAGCGGCGAAGGCGGCCGGGGCGGCCTTCTTCCAGTCCATGGCAAGGATCGGCTCGAGCCAGCGCTCGGCCACCTCGGCCGGCACCACATTGTGTGCACTGCCGTAGAAGGGCGCGCGGGCACCGATACGGCCCACGGCCCACCAGCTTTGCGCGCTCTCGGCAGGCTTGCGCAGCCGCTCAAGCAGCCATCCCGCGACCTCGATCTTGCGCTCCGCCGGCAGCCGCTCGAGGGAGGCGGCCAGCCGCACCATGTCATCGTAAGCCTGCTTTCTCACGCCGGGTGGACGCGCACCCTGGGCCTGACCCGGGGGCTGCAGGTCGAAGGCGATGTCCTCGAAGATGCGAAGCTGCGCCTGCTCGTCCAGACCCCCGGCCACGCGCCGCCAAAGGGTCCACCATTCCGACCAGACCTGGCTTTCCGTGACGTACTGTATGCCCGGCCCGTATAGAGTCCAGAGCTGCTCGATCCGCCAGTCGTCGAGAGGGTAGCCGAGCCCGGGCCTCAGACAATAGCCAGTGAGGCTCAGCCAGAGACGCTCGTGATCCGCGCTGCGCCGGCGCCGCCGGGCACGCTCCCACAGGGTCCCGAACAGCTCGCGCAGCAGCGGCGTCTCCCAGCGCTCGCGCCTGCCCAGAATACGCTCGAGCTCGCCCCGCAGCTGCTTGACCTCCCGGGGCCCGACCTGTCCGGAGCTGCTGCCGAACACCCGCTCGATCGCCTGGCCCGCCTCGTCGAAGCGTGGATGGAGCACAGCGCCGGGGCCGACCTCCAGGATCGCGCCGTGCCCGCGTAGCTGAAATTCCAGGCGCCAGCGCTGGTCCGGGTCTCGGGTGCTCACGCAGTGCATCTCCAGCGTGCCCAGCTCGGTGAGCGAGCTGCCGAGCTGCACCGACATCTCCCGCGCCTCGCCGTCCCGGGTCGGCACCACGGCGGCGATGGGGGGCAGCCGTACGAAATCGCCCGAGTCGATCCCGGTCAGGGTGCCCGGCGGGTATGGCGTGTCGGAACTGGAGGAGACTAGGTCGAAGCGCACCGGCTGGCCCAGACGCAGGGCGAAGACGCGGTCCGTCAGGCGGATCTCGCGGCCTTCGTCGGTGCCGCGCGGCAGCACGCAGACGCCCTGGCGCGCGCGACCCTGCTGTTCTTCCAGGACCAGGAAATAGCTGCGCGCCGCGCCCCCACCGATTCGCGGGGCCATGCCCCGGCGTGCCAGGGCGTAGGCAACCGCTCCGCGGGCCACGGCGAGATCGGGATTGTCGTTATGAAGGATTTGTAGCGGTGCCTGGCGCCAGCCCCCTAACGTCTCCTCCAGGCGCCGTGCCAGAATCTCAGCGCGGAACACCCCACCGTTGAGCAGCAGGGTATCCGGCACCGGCAGCACCGAAGCCCCCGGAGCAGCCGGACCCAGCGCATGCAGCGAGGCGCCGGCGTGGCGGGCGAGAAACGCCGCGATGTGGCGGGAGACGGCGGGGTCCGCCACATAGGGCAGCCCAAACTCCACGATCCCGCCACGCACCCGCCTGGGCCGCTCGTCCAGGGCGATGCTGGGGAAGAAGCCGTCGACGATCATCTGCTGGACTTCCGCCCGTGTCAGCTCCACCGAGCGGGCCCCCCCGACCAGTCTGGCACCCGCACCGAGCAGGGTGACAGGCACGAGCTCCGGAGCCTCGGCCGCCAACAGGCGCTCCTTGGCCGATCGGCATTGCTGGATCAGCTGGGACAGACGCGCGGCGGAGAGCCGCGCCCCGCCGCCCGCCATGCGTGCCTCGGCGACCTGGGCCAGGGCGAGGTCCATGTTGTCGCCCCCGAGCATCAGGTGGTCCCCCACCCCGATGCGCGTCAGGCGCGGTGCCCCGTCGGCGATCTCCGCCTGGATCAGAGTCAGGTCGGTGGTGCCGCCGCCCACATCGCACACCAGCACCAGGCGCGTTCCCCGCAGCGCCTCACCCAGGTCGGCGCGGCGGCGAAACAGCCAGTCATAGAGCACGGCCTGGGGCTCTTCCAGCAGACGCACGCGCTCCAGACCTCCCAGGCGGGCCGCCTCCACGGTCAGGGCCCGGGCGCCCTCGTCGAATGACGCGGGCACCGTGAGCACCACCTCCTGGTGCTCCAAAGGGGCCTCTGGAAAGTGCCATCCCCAAGCGGCGCGCACATACGCGAGATAGCTGGCGCTGGCGGCCACCGGCGAGATCTTGGTCACATCCTCCGCGGCACCCCAGGGTAGGATGGGCGCCATGCGATCCACCGAGGGGTGCGACAGCCAGCTCTTGGCGCTGGCCAGAACCCGTCCCGGGACCTGCGCCCCCAGCTCGCGCGCCAGAATGCCGATGACGACCTGGTCCAGACCGGCGCAATCGGTCTGCTCCCAGGGCAGGCGCAGGTCGTCTGCGCTCAGCTCACCCGGGGCGGGGTGGTAGCGCACCGAGGGCAGCAAAGGTCGGGCGGCGACCTCGCCGAGACTGACCAATTGCTCGATTGCGAACAGACGAATCTGCTCGCTACCTGGCTCCGTGTAGGCGACCACCGTGTGGGTGGTGCCCAGGTCGATTCCGACGACGTAGCCGCCCATGGCGCTTAGGATGGCGTGCCGCCGCGCACCTCCAGCTCGACCTTCCAATGCTCACCGCCGCCGCGAGGCAGGGCCTCCAAGCGCAGGGTGCCGGTCTCGGTGACCATAGCACGCAGCCTGACCGGGACGATCTCGCCCGGCGCCCGGCCCTCGGCGGGCAGATTGGCCTCGATCTCGCCGAGCTCCTGGATCTCGTCGGACTCCCATGCCTCGAGCAGGGTGCCGACCTGATCCTGACGACGTACCGAGGAGCCGAAGAAGCGGAAGCGCACCGGCTCGCCCACCACCAGACCGAGCTCCTGGGGAGGCAGCTCGGCCTGGGTCCCCTCCTCGAGCCCGAAAGGCGCGATGCACAAGGCCTGCACGGGCGGCTCCAGGCCCGGCACCGCGGGCATGGCCGACTCGATGCCGACGTAGAAGGCGCTGGCGGTGCCGCCGCGGATGCGCACGCCCCCGCCGCGGCGCACATAGCTGTAATAGGCCGCGCCGCGGGCCACGGCGAGATCCAGGTCGGCGCCCTCGAGCACCCGGACCGGCGGAGCACCTTCGGCGGCGAGCCAGACATTCAGCGTCTCGACGATGCGATCGGCCAGTATCCTGGCCTTGAGCACCCCGCCGTTGAACAGGACGGCAGTCGGATGCAGAAAAGTGGCACCCGGGATGGTGGGCGCGGCGAAGCCCTCCAGGGCGTGCGTGGCCCCCAGCTGGCGCCCGAGGAAGGCCGCCAGATGCCGGGTGATGGCAGTATCCTGGGCGTAGGGGAGACCGAGCTGGGTGAGGGCGGTGCGCGCGCGGCTGAGCGGCCGCGCCGAGCTGTCCACGCTCGGGAAGAAGCCCTCCAAAACGGTGCGGCCGATTTCCTCGCGGGTCAGCTCGGTGCGGATCGAGCCCCCGATCAGCTTGGACCCGCGGCTCGGCACCACCACCGGCACCACCTCGGTCTCGGCATGGCCGAGCAGGGCCTCCTTGGCCCCGCGGCAGGCGTGGGTGAGCGCGCGCAGCTGCCAGGCATCGAGCCGGATATCCTGGCCCGCGAGCTTAGCCGCGACCACATGCGCCAGGGTCAGGTCCATGTTGTCTCCGCCCAGCAGGATGTGATCGCCCACCGCGACCCGGTGGGGCTCCAGGTTGCCGTCGCGCTCCACGGCGGCGATCAGGGACAGGTCCGTGGTGCCGCCGCCGATGTCCACGACCAGGATGATGTCGCCCACCTTCAGCTGATCGCGCCAGCGCCCTGTACTGCCCTGTATCCAGCTGTAGAGCGCCGCCTGGGGCTCCTCGAGCAGGGTCATCTGCCCGTAGCCCGCGGCCGCGGACGCCTCGGCGGTGAGCTCCCGGGCCGCCGGGTCGAAAGAGGCCGGGATGGTGACGGTGATCTCCTGCTGCTCGAAGGGCGCCTCCGGATGGGCGTGATTCCAGGCCTCGCGCAGGTGCCCCAAAAAGCGCACCGAGGCCTCCAGCGGCGAGAGCCGCGCCACCTCCTCGGGGGCCTCGCTGGGCAGGATCGGCGCGCGCCGGTCGACCCCTGCATGACAGAGCCAGCTCTTGGCGCTGGAGACCAGGCGGATGGGGGTCTGGGCGCCGCGGCTGCGCGCCATCTCACCGACGGCATAATCCTGGTCCGCGGTCCAGGGCAGACTCAGGTCGCCGGGGGCCAGCTCGCTGGGGTGCGGGACATAGAGAAAGGACGGCAACAGGAGCAGATCCTCCACCGTCCCGGGGGCCGTGAGCTGGGGGATAGTCATGACCTGCTGGCTCGCCTGCTCGCCCTCACTGGCTCCCAGGTCGACCGAGGACAGGGCGCAATGAGTGGTGCCCAGATCGATGCCGATGGCGTACAGCGCGTCGCTCACAGCTCCACCTCCGCCGGCGCGAGCACCCGGGCGTCATGTCGCTCAGCCAGCCGGGGCAGGCGCACCGCGGTCACCCGCCAACCGCGGTGGCCAAGGCTGCCGCGAAACGGGGCCTGACCCATGACGTTCCCGGTGAGCCGGATGGCGGAGGCGTCGAAGCCTGCCTCCAGGGTGATGGCGCTGCCCTCGGCTTCGGTGCATACAGGCGCCAGGGTGAAATGCTCGTGCAGTACCTTGCGGCAGCCTTCATGGACCACCCGCGTTGCGGCGCCGATGTCGGCGTCGGAATAGCTGGCGATGTCTTCCTCGATGAAATCGATGAAGCGCCCGTCGCGCTGCAACAGCCCCAGCAGCTGGAGCGCAGCCTCGGGGCCGGTCTCCTTCAGTATCGGCTGCGGCGGCGCTGTCTCCGGCCCTCCGTGGGCGCCGGTCTGACGCAGGCGCTGCACGCGAGCGGCGAGCTCGCCATTAAACAGGATGCCGAAGAAGGCCCCGAAGGCGAGACCGATACGATGGAAAAACGATGGCGTGGACTCGGACATCGATAGGACTCCTGGTAACGACCGCCTCGCGGGATTAGGGTGTGGGGCAGAGGCCCGGGCGGCGAGATCGATGGGCCAAGGTCCGCGGCGCTCCACCGGGGCAGTCGTCCGGAGCGGCGCCATAGCCCGAGTCGCCCTATCCTCACGCCAAGCAATTGAGGTGCGATTGTAAGACATGGGGGCCCCGGCCGGGCCGGTCGGGGTGCCTGCGATCGAGGCAAAGGGTGATCAATCGCAGAATCGGCGCCAAAGGCTTGGCCCCGGGTGTGTAGGCCACCCGACAGCCGCCGATCAGACGCCGGATGCCTGGAGCGTTGCATCTCCTGCCCTGACCTCCGGCAAACCGATGGAGAGCAGCGCCGCCGCGAGCACGAAGGCTGCTGACCACCAGAGACAGCCCGGTAGCCCGTGGGTCTGATAGACCCAGCCCGAGAGCACGGTGCCCACCAGCCGTCCGCCGGAAAACGAGTATTTTGTGACAGTGGACGGCATCCCTGCGGCCGTGCACGTCGCCTCGATGCCGTTGGACGAGATAGCCCCTGGTTTCCGTAGTAAGCTTCGGCGCTACGGCCATCCCTTTCCCGGGCCGGCCAGCCACTACCTTGAGGAGCCGCCTTATGCGGACCACGAACCATCCAATCCTCGTCGCTTCGCTGCTCAGCCTGCCTTCGGTGGCCATCGCGGCCACGCCCCAGGTACACACGGGACTCTGGGAGACGACCGTACAGACCGAGATGCCCGGAATGCCGGTGAGCATGCCCCCCATGAGCTACAAGTCCTGCATTCGCGACAGCCAGCCGGTCCCCGAGAACAACCAGCCGGGCGAGCACTGTCACATGCTCGACAGCAAGGTGGACGGCAGCGAGGTAAGCTGGCGGATCAGCTGTGACTCCGAGAACGCGAACCTTCAAGGCAGCGGCCACATCACCTATGCGGGCGACAGCTTCTCCGGGCAGATGATCATGCACATGGACCAGGGCGGCAGGGCCATGGAGATGACCCAAACGATGCAGGGACACCGCCTGGGCGACTGCCCCTGAGCGCGGGGACTCAGTCGGCTTCGGGGACCAGCCGGAGCGCCACCGAGTTGATGCAGTAGCGCAGTCCCGTGGGCGGGGGTCCATCGGGAAAGAGGTGGCCCAGGTGGGCGTCGCAGCGGCTGCATAGGACCTCGGTGCGGTGCATGCCGTGGCTATAGTCCTCACGGGTGGCCAGGGCCCCGGTCGTGGCTGCCTGCCAGAAGCTCGGCCACCCGGTTCCCGAGTCGAACTTCTCGTCGGAGCGGAACAGCGCGGCCCCGCAACAGACGCACTGGTAGGTACCGCGGGTCTTGGTGGTGTGATACTCACCCGTGTAGGCAGGCTCGGTGCCTTGGCAGCGGCATACCTGAAACTGCGCGGGGGTGAGCTCGGTCCTCCACTCCTGCTCGCTCTTGCGGATCTTCTCGGTCATCGGGGTCCTCGCGGATCGCCTGTTTCTCAGATGCAACAATATTGGCGCTGCAAGCACTCGCTTAAAGGGTCCGAGGCGCCGGTGGCTCGCGCTTGGAATGGCCAGTAGACGTCTTTATACTCAGCGCCTTCGCTATGCCCCCCGTTCCACGCAGCCATGCGGGACCCACGATGAGCTTCCAGTGCTTCCACCCGCCTGTACGCACACTGATGGGACCCGGCCCCTCCGACGTCCATCCACGCATCCTCGAGGCCCTGTCGCGTCCAACCATCGGCCATCTCGACCCGGAGTTCGTGACCATGATGGAGCAGACGAAGGAGCTGCTCCAGTATGCCTTCCAGACCCGCAACGCCCTGACCATGCCGGTCTCCGCTCCCGGCTCGGCGGGCATGGAGACCTGCTTCGTCAATCTGGTCGAGCCCGGCGACAAGGTGGTGGTCTGCCAGAATGGGTTGTTCGGCGAGCGCATGCGAGAGAACGTCGAGCGCTGCGGCGGGATCCCGATCCCTGTGGACGACCCCTGGGGCCGCGCCGTGGACCCCCAGAAGCTGGAGGACGCGCTCAAGGCGAACCGGGACGTCAAGCTGGTCGCCTTTGTGCAGGCCGAGACCTCCACGGGCGCCCAATCCGACGTGCGCACCCTGGTGGAGATCGCCCACCGCCATGATTGTCTGAGCATTGTGGATGCGGTGACCTCCCTCGGGGGCACGCCGGTCAAGGTCGACGAGTGGCAGATCGACGCCGTCTACTCGGGTACCCAGAAGTGCCTTTCCTGCACACCGGGTCTGTCCCCAATCAGCTTCAACGAGCGGGCCCTCGCGCGGCTGCGCAGCCGCCGCACCCGGGTGCAGAGCTGGTTCATGGACATCGAGCTGGTCATGGGCTACTGGGGCAGCACCCAGAAGCGCACCTATCATCACACGGCTCCGGTCAATGCCCTCTATGGACTGCACGAGGCCCTGGTGATGCTCCGCGAAGAGGGGCTGGCGAATACCTGGGAGCGCCACCAGCAGCATCACCTGGCACTCAAGGCCGGTCTGGACGCCCTGGGACTGGAGCTGATCGTCCCGGAAGCCGAGCGCCTGCCCCAGCTCAATGCCGTGGCCATCCCTCCGGGGGTGGACGATGCCAGCGTGCGCGCGCGGCTGCTCGCCGAGTACGGCCTGGAGATCGGCGCCGGGCTGGGGGCCCTGGCGGGCAAGGTCTGGCGCATCGGTCTGATGGGCCACAGCTGCCGTGCGGACAACATCATGCTTTGCATCAGCGCGCTGGGCGCGGTGCTCGCGGAGCTGGGGCTCCCGGTCCAGGCCGGCCTGGCCTTGGCCGAGGTGCAGCGGATTCTGTATCCGTGAGCGTCCCCATCCGTGACCTGCCCAGGGTCGTCGAGCCACAGGCCCTGGAGGCTTGGCTCGGCCGCCCGGGACTGCTGGTCGTGGATCTGTGCGAAGGAGACCTCTGCGCACGCCTGCACGTTCCCGGCGCGGTATATCTGAGCTGCGCGCCGCCTTGCAGGCCCGTGGCATGGGGCCGGAACAGACCGTGGTCACCTATTGTCAGACTCATCATCGCTCCTCCCTCATCTATATCGCGCTGCAGTCGCTCGGCTTCTCCCGAGTGAAAGGCTATCCCGGCTCCTCGCCAGACTGGGGCAACCGCCTCGACACGCCACTAGAGTCAACATGAGAAAACGCCCCTCCCGCACCCTCGCCTTCAAGCTCGTCATCGTCCTCCTGGGCGCACTGATGTTCTACATCGGCTACTACCTGGGCCACGTCTACCAGCGGCAGCGGCTGGCGGGCCTGTCCGCCACCGTGATGCAAGAGCCGCAGCCGACCCAGCCCTTCAACCTGGTCGACCAGAACGGCAAGCCGTTCACCGTGGACGATCTCAAGGGCCACTGGAATTTTCTGTTCTTCGGATACACCCACTGCCCGGATGTCTGCCCGACCGCCATGGCCGAGCTCACCCAGGTCTACAACCGCATCGCCGAGCGCCCCAAGCTACAGAAGCTCACCCGGGCGATTTTCATCTCGGTGGACCCGGCCCGGGACACCCCGGCGAAGCTCAAGCAGTTCGTAACCTATTTCAACCCGGAGTTCCTCGGGGTCACGGGCAGCGACGCGGAGATCAAAAAGGTCACGCACCAGTTCGGCATCTTCTTCAAGCGCCACGCCCCGAAGGCCGACTCCAAGGACTATGCCGTGGACCATACCGCGGTAACCACCCTCGTGGATCCCCAGGGCAGGACGGTGGCGATATTCAGCAGCATCTCGAGCCCGGCCCAGGTCGCGCAGGATTTCTTCAAGATTGTGGATTACTTCCAGAGCTAGCGGAGCAGCACCGATGACCCTCAGCTCGATCCGGAATCTCCTCGCGGCCGCCGGTCTATCACTGCTCGCGAACGCGGCCATAGCCGCGGGCGTTCGGGTGGAGAATGCCTCGGTGCGCGAGGCACCCCCCGGCGCCGAGATGCTCGCGGGATACATGACCGTCTACAACGACGGCTCCGCGCCGGTGGCCCTGACAGGGGCGTCCAGCCCGGCTGTCAACCGCATCGAGCTGCACCGCACGGTGATGAAAGACGGGGTGGCCAGCATGATCGCGCAAGACCGGGTGGAGGTCCCGGCAAAGTCCAGCGTCCGCTTCGAGCCGGCCGGCCTGCGCCTGATGCTGTTCAATCCGACCCGGCCACTGACGGCGGGCGAGCACATCGGGCTGAGTCTGCAGCTCGACAACGGGAGTCGGGTTGACACCCGGGCCGAGGTGCGCCGCACCCCGAGAGCGGCCACGCCGATGGGCCACCCGCACATGGAGCCCTATCACGGGGCGCAGTGAGCCGGTGCCGCCTCGGCCTTCCGGAGCGGACCCTATGCCCGGTCTCGCCGACCGGGCGTTCGCACTGCTCCTGCATCTGCTGCCCCACCACCTGCTGTCGCGGATGATGTATGTCATCACCCGGTGCGAGTGGCCTGGGCTCAAGGACGCGCTCATCCGGGGCTTCATCCGACTCTACGACGTGGATCTTTCCGAAGCCAGCCTGGGCACGCCTGGGGCCTACCCCTGCTTCAACGCCCTTTTCACGCGCGCCCTGAAAGACGGCGCGCGGCCTCTGGCCGCGGAGCCATCGGCCGTGCTCTGTCCCGCCGACGGCACCCTCAGCCAGATCGGCGAGGTCGAGCAGGGGCGGATCTGTCAGGCCAAAGGGCAACGGTTCTCGGTGGCCGAGCTGCTCGGGGGAAGCCCGGAGCTGGCTGCACAGTTCGCCGGCGGCTATTTCGCCACCGTCTATCTCTCTCCCCGGGACTATCACCGGGTGCACATGCCGCTCGCGGGGACCCTGACGCGCATGGTCCATGTCCCCGGCCGGCTGTTTTCGGTGGGCCCCTCCACCACGCTCAGCGTGCCGCGGCTGTTCAGCCGCAACGAGCGTATCATCGCCCTATTCTCCACCGCCGCCGGCCCGATGGCCGTGGTCATGGTGGGGGCTATCTTCGTCGCCAGCATGGACACGGTCTGGGCCGGCCCGGTCACCCCGGTCGGGCGTCGTACGGGCAGCTGGGATCAGCGGGAAAGACCACCCCCGGCGGCAGCCTTGGAGCGCGGCGCCGAGATGGGCCGCTTTAACATGGGCTCCACGGTGATCCTACTCCTCCCCAAGGGCGCCGTGCGCTGGGAAGAGCACCTGGGACCCGGCTCGGCAGTGCGCATGGGCCAAGCCCTCGGCCACCTGAGCTGAGACACATCACCGCAGCCCGCAATCGCGCTCAGGCACGCTCGATGGGAAAGGCCAGCACCTCCTCGATCGAGCGCCGGCCGGTGGCCAGCATCAGCAGCCGATCCACCCCCAGGGCCACGCCGCTGCAGCCGGGCAGCCCCGCCTCCAGGGCCGCGAGCAGACGCTCGTCCATGGGAACCCGGGGCAGGTCCAAGGCGTCGCGTCGCGCCAGATCCTCGACAAAGCGCCGACGCTGCTCCCCTGCATCGGTCAGCTCATGAAAACCGTTGGCCAGCTCTATACCGTCCAGGTAGAGCTCAAAGCGCTCGGCCAGCGCCGGATCACCTGGGCGCACGCGCGCGAGCGCAGCCTGGCTCGCGGGGTAGTCGTAGACGAGCACCATGCCCCGCCCGCGCAGCCGGGGCTCGATGCAATGGGTGAGCAGCAGGTCGAGCCAGGCATCGCGCCCGCCCAGATCGAGCTGCGCGGCGCCCCCGATCCCGGCCGTCAGGGCCCGTTGTCTCAGCACATCCACGTCCGCCCGGTGAGCGTCTATTCCCAGATGGGCGAAAAACAGCTCCCGGTAGCTCATCCGCTGGGCCCGACGGCTGTATCCCGAGACCTGGCACACCAACGCCTCCAGCTCGTCCATCAGGGCATGGTGGTCGAACCCCGGACGGTACCATTCGAGCAGTGTGAACTCGGGGTTGTGCAGTCGTCCCCGCTCGCCGGCCCGAAACACCTTGCAGATCTGGAAGATCGGCCCACTGCCGGCGGCGAGCAGCCGCTTCATGGGGAGCTCCGGGGAGGTATGCAGGAACAGCCGGCCGTCCGGCGGGGCGCCGGGACCGCAATACAGGGTCTGCAGACTCTCCAGGGCGGGATTGGTGGCGGCGCCCGCCGAAAGCGCCGGCGTTTCCACCTCCATAACCCCGGCGACGGCGAAGAAGGCACGGATGCCGGCGAGCAGGCGGGCCCGCGCCGCCAGGACGTCGAGGGTCGCGGCGGGCTGCCAGCCGCCGCTCACCGGGTCATTCCTCTTTGACGCGCGAGACGTACTGCCCGGTGCGGGTATCGACCTTGATCAGCTCGCCGGTCTGGACGAACAGAGGCACCCGGACCACGGCCCCGGTCGCCAGGGTGGCAGGCTTGCCGCCGCCGCCGGAGGTGTCGCCGCGCACGCCCGGATCGGTCTCGGTGATGGCGAGCACGACGAAATTGGGGGCTTCCACCGACAGCGGCATACCGTTCCACAGGGTCACCGAGCATAGGTCCTGGTCCTTGATCCACTTGGCGGCATCGCCCAGCACGTTGGCGTCGGCAGTGTACTGCTCGAAGGTCTCCGGGTGCATGAAGTGCCAGAGCTCGCCGTCGAAGTACAGGTATTGCAACGAGGTATCGAGCACGTCGGCGGCCTCCACGCTCTCGCCGGATTTGAAGGTGCGCTCGATCACACGCCCGGTCTTCAGGTTGCGCACCTTCACACGATTGAACGCCTGCCCCTTGCCGGGCTTGACAAACTCGTTCTCGACGATCGTATATGGGTCCCCCTCGAGCATGATCTTCAGGCCCGATTTGAACTCGCTGGTACTGTAGCTCGCCATGCCATCCTCACCGCACACCCTTATCAAGCCAACCATGATAGCGCGAGACCGGGCTCCCTGGCAGGCTCCCGTGTGGCAGCGCCGGCTGGCCGAGGCCATCACCGACCCCGCCGAGCTGCTCGCCCTGCTCGAGCTCGACCCGCGGAGACTGCCCGGGGCTCGGGCCGCTGCCAGCACGTTTCGCCTGCGGGTGCCGCGCGGCTATGTCGCCCGGATGCAGGCGGGCAACCCTGCCGACCCCCTGCTGCGCCAGGTGCTGCCCCTGGGGGCAGAGCTGGAGCAAGCCCCCGGCTATCTCAGCGATCCGGTGGGAGACCTGGGGGCCGCAGCCGCCCCCGGCGTGCTGCACAAATACCACGGCCGCGCCCTGCTGGTGCTGACCGGCGCCTGCGCCGTGCACTGCCGCTACTGCTTCCGGCGCCATTTTCCTTACGCTGGCGCGAGCCTGGGCCCTCGCGATACCACGACCGCGCTCGACTATCTCGGCGCCCACACCGAACTCAGCGAGATCGTCCTCAGCGGCGGCGATCCGCTGGTGCTCCCCGACGAGCGCCTGGCGGCGCTGGCCGCCACCCTGGGGGAGATCCCTCACCTTCGCCGGCTGCGCATCCACACGCGCCTGCCGGTGGTGCTGCCGGAGCGGATCACCGAGGCGCTCATCGGCTGGCTCGGCGAGGGGCGCCTGAAACCGGTGTTGGTCATCCATGCCAACCATGCCAACGAGATCGACGATGCCGTGGTGAGCGTCCTCAACACCCTGAAGCGGGCCGGGGTGGAGCTGCTCAACCAAAGCGTGCTGCTGCGGGGCGTCAACGACGACGCCGCTATCCTGGCCGCGCTCAGCGAGCGGCTGTTCGAGTCGGGTGTGCTTCCCTACTACCTGCACCTGCTCGACCCTGTGCAGGGCGCGGCCCATTTCCACGTAGAAGAAGACCGGGCTCTGGCGCTGCAACAGCAGTTGAGGAACAGGCTGCCGGGATACCTGGTGCCCCGGTTGGTGCGCGAGCTGGCGGGCGCTCCGTCCAAGATCTCCCTGGAGAAACTGATCCGATCGCCACTGGCTTGAACCTAGAAACAGCAGTTGACCGCTTCGAGTAGCGGTCAAGTGATTGCTTGGACAATGGTTATCGACAGACTTGATGCTCACCCGTCGGGTGATGGCCGCTACGACCACCAAGGCACGCACCCTGGCGGCCGTTCAACTGCCGCTTCTAGGTTGAAACACTTGCCAAAGGGCCTCGATTGCAACACCATTTCAGCAAGTGACCGGAAAACGCGGCGTCGCGGCAGGATACCCCCGGAGCGGATCATCACCTGCTTCGATCTTATCGGTCGCTATTTTCGATCCGCAGCCGTGACGCGGGTCTGGACCAAACAGGCAGACACCCAGGATGAGCAGCGAGCAACGGCTGGATGTCAGAATCCCCCGGCAGAGTGCGGACAGCACCAAGCGGTTTCTGCAAGACCCTAGAGCGACCGCGATCTGGCTCAGAGAGCTGCCACTGGCGAACATCGGCGAGACCGCCAGGCTGGTCTTCAAGTCGCTTACCGAGCTCAGCCACCTGGAGACGCCGGACCTCGATCGGCTCCGGGTCGCCGAGCAGTTCAGGGAGCCGGTGCAGTTTCTGGGACAGAACCTGGTCGTGCGGTATGTGGACGCCGCCTTTCCGGTGGCAACCAAGACGCGCAAAGTCGCCCTGCTCAACCGGGAGATTCACAGCGAGCTCGCCATCGAATCCAAGATCATCCTCTCCCACCAGAGCGAGCTGCCCCGAGACGACGTCGACCGCAAGCTGGTCGCGGTGGCCGCCGCCCGCGCCCTGCGCTACCTGCATGCCGTGCTGCTGCACTCGGCGCTGGTCTACGAGCCTTATCCGTCCGGGACCTGGCACGAAATCCATCAGATATTCGAATTCACCCGGCGACTCGGGCTCGATGCGGTCGCCGTGAAAGACGGCACGGACGCGCAGCCGGGCACGGCAACGGCCCGGGAGCTGTATCTGCGCTGTCTCCTGTTCGCGGTGGTGCCGCCCTACCGAATGCGCCAGCGCGACATGCTCGTGCTGACGGATGCCCTCCCGGATTGGGCCCCGCTCGCCCGACTGCTGCCCCTGTCCCATGCACAGGCCCCCGGCACGGTCTTCGTGGTGGACACCGCCCGAGACGAGCCGCCGACATACAAGCAAGCCAGAAGACCGCACTCGGGCGCGAAGGCCTATTTGCTCAGCACCCAGGACCTCGCCCAGCTGCTCCGGAAGATGATCGAGAATGCGCTCCCGAGCGAAGATCGCCAGCTCGGGGGCGCCGGCGTGCCCAAGCCCTTGCTGCGTCAGCTCGTACAGGCCTGGGGCACCGGGCCGGCGCGCCGATTCGTGCGCACACGCCTGAACTTCGACCTGGAGCTGGTGATCGGCATGGACAACGTGTACAGCATGCTACGCAGCCTCAGCGCCGCGCATGCGCCCGGCGAAGCGGGCCCCTCCTCCGAGGACATGGATATCGACGAGAACAGCATGCTGGAGGAGCTCTCCCAGTTTACGGCGAGCATTTTCGCTGAGCCGGAGTCGTCCGCCTTCGAGATGACGCTGAGCGACGACGACTCGGTATTCATGCATACGGAGCCATCGCGCGCGGAGACTCCGGGAACTACGGTCAGGAGCATCCCGGCGCCTGCAGACAAACCCCCGGCGACCTTCCTTCTGCGCACAATCAACGAGAGCGCCGGCGGCTACTGCCTCAGCTGGGAGGGCTTCGGAGTCCCCCAGGTGAAGGTCGGAGAGCTGGTCGGAGTGCGCTCAGCCAAGTTTCCGGAACGGTTCGGGGTTGGCGCAGTGCGCTGGATGAAGAATGAACCGTCACACAGCGCCCAGCTGGGCATAGAGATGCTGTCGCCGAGCTCCCACGCGGTGGATATAGAGACTCGCGGCAACGAGCCGGCTCTCCCGCGCAAGGGGCTTCTGCTGCCCGCCCAGAAGCACTCCGGTGAACCGGTGAGCCTGCTCGCTCCGCCCCTGATGTTCCGGGCCGACCAGGAGCTCCTCATCGACGAGGGCTCCGGCCCCAGTCCGGTCCGGCTGACCGAGGTCGTTGAGACCAGCGGCGCCTTCACCCGGTTTCACTTCGAGCGCCTGGAAGATAAGACGCTGCCGGAAGACGAGGAGCCGGATCGCGGCTTCGAGAGCCTCTGGAAATCTCTCTGACCTCTCCAGTTCGTGCAGTGATCCTGCCGCCGGCCGAGGCTGCTGTTCTATACTGGCTACCGGGCCGTTGAGCCAGGGACGTCCGCGGTCGGCCTGTCTCCCTCCGTTAATAGGGCACCCAGAAACCTGAGCGCCAAGGCTCAAGACCTGCTCTGAATATGACCACGGATCCGGACCTCGCCCTGAGCCTGCTGATCGTCGACCGCTCCCGCAACGACGCAGACGGCTATGTCCGCGCCTTGCGCAACGCTGGTATCGCCGTCCATCCCACCCGCGCCGGCGATGCGAACGAGCTTGCCGACGCCCTGGCAGAGACGCCTCCGGATCTGGTGCTGGCCGCCTGCACCGAGGGCAATGCTGATCTCGACCAGATCCTCGGGGTGCTGAACGCCAGCCCAACCACCGCCCCCTTGGTCATCCTAACGGACAGCCTGCCCCCGGCGCTGCTGTCCAAAGCCCGGGAGATCGGCATACGGGATGTCATCGAGACAGGCATCCCTGAGCGGCTGCAGCTTGTCGTGTCGCGCGAGTTCCAAGATCTCCTGGCGCGCCGATCGATGCTTGAGCTGAAGGCACGACTGGTCGAGACCGAGGGTCGCTGTAACGCCTTGATGCAGAGCTCGCGCGACGCCATCGCCTATGTTCACGAAGGTATGCACATCTTGGCCAATCCGGTGTACCTGAGCATGTTCGGCTTCGTCGCCATGGATGACCTCGAGGGGCTCTCGGTGCTAGATTTAGTCGACCCGGACGATCATGGCAAGCTCAAGAAGGTCTTGCGCTCGCTGGCCGGCGACGCCGACCATGCCGAGGTCGAGGTGAGCTGCATGAGCAGCAACGGCAACAGGTTCGCCGCCAAGCTGGAATTCTCGCCAGCCAGCATCGAAGGCGAGCGTTGCGAGCAGATCGTGATCCGGGATCAGTCCGTCGGGCGCGACCTGGAGAAGAAGATTCAGGCCCTGGCCACTGTGGATCCGCTCACCGGCCTGGCGAGCCGCAATCACTTGGTCGATCAGCTCGAGACGGATCTGGCGGCGGCCTCCGGCGGCGCCCTGCTGTATGTCGTCGTCGACAACTTCCAGGAGCTCCGATCGACTGCGGGGCTGGCGGCCAGCGACGCCGTTCTCGCCGAGCTCGCCAGGGTGGTGCGAGAGCAAGTCACAGACAAGGATCTTGCGGCACGCTTCGGCGACCACTCTTTCTCCGTGTGGTCACCCGGCGCGGATCCTGGCGCAGCCGGGGAGCTGGCAGAGCACCTGCGCACAGCCACTGAGGAGCATGTCTGCGAAGCGACAAAGCAGTTCGTTACCCCAACCTGCAGTATCGGTATCGCCCCAGTGGAAAACAACGCGGGCGGCGCCCAGGACCTGATCAATCAGGCCTACCAGGCCTGCGAGACCGCCCGCACGGGCGGGGGTAACCGGTGCAAGCTGTATGACCACGGGGACCGCCGCGTGCGGGAGGTCGCCGCCGCCGATGAGACGCACATGAACGAGCTCATCGCGCATGCCCTGGAGAATGACCGCTTCCGGCTGGTATACCAGCCGATCGTCAGCCTGCAGGGAGATTCGCGCGAGAACTACGCAGTGATGGTGCGGCTGCTGGACAAAAACGACGAGGAGATCCTTCCCGCGCATTTTCTCGACCAGGCGGTGGCGTCGGGCCAGATGGCGGCGATCGATCGCTGGGTGGTCAGGCGGGCGATCCGGGAGCTGGCCCTGCAGCGCAAGCAGGGCAACAAGATCAACCTGTTCATCACCCTCTCGCGCGCGGCCCTGCGCGATGAGACGCTCTTGCTCTGGATCATCGACTCGTTACGCCTGGAGAATGCCAAAGGCTCCTGGGCCACCTTCCAAATAGCCGACGAGGACCTGCGGGCGCGCATCCAGGATGCCAAAGGCCTGATCGAGGGACTGAAGAAGATCAAGTGCCGTCTGGCCATCGACCATTTCGGGATAATGCCCAAGTTCGAGAGCCTGCTGAAGCATCTCCCGGTGGACTACGTGAAGTTCGACTGCTCTCTGGTGCGCAGCCTGGCCACCGATAAAGAGAAGCAGGCCGAGCTCATGGACCTGATCAGGCGGATCAAGGACTATGAGATCAAGATCGTAGCCACCTGCGTCGAAGACGCCAACAGCCTACCCATCCTGTGGACCAGCGGCGTCAGCTATATACAAGGCTATTTTCTGCAGGAGCCTTCCCCCCAGATCGCCTTTGAGCCCAGAAACGGCAACGCGTAAGCCCCCACAGCGACGCCTGAAGGGGGGTGTGCCCCATGGGCGACCAGCTACCGCGTCCCGGAGCACAGGCGATCGATGCCGATGGTGCAACGGCTGCCCGCGGCCGGTGCGGTCCTCACCAGGGCATAAAGGTGTTCATGAACGACATGGGGCGACCGAAACTGCGGTTAATACGCGCCACATCGGTCTGCATGGCGCCGGTGGTAAGCGTCATGGCCCTCATGCTCTGCTCCATGCCGTCCATGCTGGTCAGCATGGGCTCGAGGGTACCCACCTTGTGGTCGATGGCCCCCACGCTGACCGCCATGGTCCTGACATTGGCGGTGAGCTTGCCCATGTTGTCGGAAACCGACTGCATGTTGCTGGCCAGCACGGTCATGTTCGAATCGACGCTGATGGCCAGGTAGTGGACATCCTTGGCCAAGCTGAACACCAGATAGAAACCATAGGCGGCGAGAATGATGAAAGCGAACAGAGACGGGTAGACAATCAGCTCCCAGCGTCTGGCACTGGTCTCAAAGGCCGCCGAAAGGCGATCCATCGAATTAGGGAGTCCGTACTCGGGCCGAGGAGCTGGTGCCTGACCACCCTGAGCTGCGGACGGTCCCGGCCCAGTCGTACCCTCGGCTGTGTGGTCTTCGGCCATTCGCAACCTGTATGCGGAGAAGGTGACGGAATCTTGCCTCCAGGGTGTTTTAGGATAGCATAAGTGTCATATGTCGGGGATCGTCCCAGCCACGGCACAGCTCTCGCCCGCATCTCTCACCGAGCCCCTGCTGCGGCGCCCAACCGGCCTGCGTCTACGGCATAGCGCTCGGCCCGGGTAACTCGACATATTGTCGATCACGCCTGGTCTGCCGCGCACCTTCTATCGACTGCCGCCTCGGACGCCTCGCGATGAGCGCTGGTGCGAAATGCGGGTTGGAGCCTGGTGGATCGAGGACCGCGCCAGCGGCGCGGCCCTCTCGAGGAGAGAGACGGGCGAGCCTATTGGCCGAGGCGCTGGGCCAGCTCGGCCGCCTTGGCGGGATCCAGCGATCGGATGGTCTCCAGCAAGCCCTCCGCTTCCGGGCGGCGGCCGGCTTCCAGCAGACCGAGGGCCGCCGCCAGGTAGGTTTTGGCCGCGTCCTCGCTGTTGCCGACCTGGTAGTAGAAATTACCGATCTCACCGAGCAGCTCCGGATCGTGGCCGTCCTCCCGGGCCAGGGCCTCGTAGAGCTCACGGGCGAGGCCCATATTGCCGTCCCAGAAGGCACGCCTGGCCTCGTTCAGGCGCTGGTCCGAGGACACCCCCTGTCTGGCGACCGCGGCGCGCCCGGCAGTGGGTCGCCCCGGAGGGCCCTCGGCGCCTGGGCTCACGGCAGTGTCAGTCCCCGCGCTCGGTGCTTGTCCGAGCGACGCAACAGGGGGCACAGCGGCATCCTCCGCTTGGGCGAGCGGCTGGTCTTGGGGGCCGGAGTCCGGCGGGATCTCGGGCGACGCATCGCCGGCGGGCTTGAACGGCCTGAAGGTATAGCCCGAGGCGGTCACCGGCTTGCCGCTGAGATACTGGGGCACTTGGCTGGGAGGGACGGGCGCCGCCTCTGAGGCTGCACCTCGCGTCAGCGCGCTATTGACTATGGACCCCGACGCCAGGCCTTGCTGCCCCAAGGGCGCGGGGGCGGGTGCGTCGGCACCAGCGCTCGGCGGGGCCTCTGGCAGAGCGCCTTCATTTGCCGCCTGGGACCCCGGCATCTGCGCCACGGCGCCCTGGGGCGCAGAAGACCCCGGCGCCGCAAAGGCACCGGGACCGGGGGACACCGCTGCGCCGACCTCACCCCCCGACGGGTGCGCGCCGGCGCCCTCCGGCTGAGGCCCTCGAGCAACGGAAGGTGCGAATATCGGCTGTCGAAAAACAACCCCGATACACACGAATACCAGCAAGATCAGGAGGATCAGATGCTGGGCCACTAGCCTGACAAACGCTCGCATGATCGGCAGTCCTTCTCGTTAACCGGATCACTTTACGAAATGAGGAAAGAGTGCGGCCGTGAGCGCGGTCATCTCGTGGGCGCCCTTGCCCCTTGGCTCGAGCTCGAACACGGCCAGCCCCTCGCTGAACGAGCGCCGGTAGATCGTTCGCTGTGCCAGACGTGGCCGCAGAAACTTCAAGCCTGGGAGGGTCACCAGCGCGGCCGCGGCCTCATCGGACTCCCGGACTGTCCGGTTGGTATCGGCCCGGTTAATGAAGCCGATAATCTCCGGCGGGTGGTCGCGCTTGATACTCGACTTGATGAATTGCACAAAGCGCTGAGTCGACCAGATGTCCGCCTGGCTGGGCGGGACGGGAACGACGATACGATCGGCCATCGCCAGTGCCTTCTTCATGGCCTCCATGTCGGCGGTGCCGACGTCGACCAAGACCTCCGGATTATTGCGCAGCTTGGCCCCATCGAGCGCCGCGGGGCCATTGACCTTGATTTTCGGCTCGTAGCGCTCCTCGGATCTGACCTCCGAGACATCGGTCAGAGTCGCCTGAGGGTCGGCGTCTATCACCTTGACTTCAACGCCCGCCATCGATAGCCAGACCGCCAGGTTAAAGGTAACCGTGCTCTTGCCCGATCCACCCTTCAGACTGCCAATCACCGTGATCATAGGCACCGAGCCCCTCAGTTTCAGTTGGGAGTCCCGCCCAGCCGCGGGCCGCAGACTTGGACGCAGCCCACACTAGCCCGCGTGGGCGGCTGGGTGCAGGAACGCAGCGGAGCCGCCGGAATGCCGCTCGCGCACCGGCGCGGACGCGGCGGGAGGCGCCAGCGCCATGAGGCCGGGGCCGCTGGGCCCTGGCATGGTCGCTGCCGGGGCACCCCTATGCCTCTCGTGCAGACGCGCGGGCTTGCGCGTGCCGGCGTCGCGCGTTTGCTGCGCCAGTGCGGCCCAAGGATGCGATCGCCGCGGTGCGCCCCAGAGCGCTCCAGCCGGCGCCCGGGCGCTCCGCCCTGCCCCTGCGCTGTGCCGGGGAGCGGATGCGAGGCCGAAGCGATCGGGTCCCGGAGGTGCGGCGGCTCGGCGATCGGACAGGTGCGCCACGATGGGAGGCACGTGCGGCCTGGCGGGCCCGAAGCCATCCCGAACCGAGACCGCCGGTCCCCGGACCGCCCTGACAGAAGGCGCGGGTGGGCCCGAAAGACGGATTACCCAAGGCTCCTGGCCGTCTCGCCACGGCCGGAACCGATATACGCCCGGAGTCGACATATGCCAGAGCCACTGCCCCTGGGCCAGGGTCGAGGCGAACATCGGGGGCACCGGCCAGGATCTCGGTGCGAGACCGCCGGGTAACGCACCCGCAGGCGCGCCATCCCAGATTGGCCCGAAGGGCCGGGCCAAGCGAGGCCGATAGTCGCCGGGGGTCCGCGCCTGCGCGCGACGCGGGGGCCAGGGATGTCGGGCCTGAGCCGCCGTCAGCCGGAGGAGCGGGAGTGGACGATAGGCATAGGCGGGAAACGGCATCGGCCGCCAGGACGGCAGCGGAGGGCTCCCGTAGAGCTGGGCCCATTGGCCAGGGCCCCAGGAAGACGCGGGTACGTCCCCCCGCCCCCGCGAGGGGCCCACCCGATAGCCCGGCATGAAGGCATAGCCGGGCCGACGCCACCCGGCCGTCCGCATGAAAGGTACGCCGACCATAGGATAGTCGCGGTAGCTCCGAAAACCTGGGGAGGGCCACGCCGCTCGCATCGGCGAGACAGGGAAACGACGAGGCCGCTGCTCATAGCGGGCAAGCCCCGCTCCCGGCGGTGCGTAAGGCACCATCCAGCCGGATGGCCCGCGAGACAGCGGCGGTAGCTGGAATCCGGGGCGAGCCGGGCCGGCCCGGGGGTAGCCAGGACCCATGGTCGACGGAGGCGCCATGGCGGGGGCCCCGTACCAACCCGCAAGCGCAGGACTCGCCACCGTCGCGGCCAGCAAACCGACCGCCCATGCCCACGAGCTGTTGACCTTCATTGGGATCAGCCCCCTTGTGCTTACCAGACACCTGAGCGCCTCAGCGGTCCCCAAACAGCGCGGAAGCGCTACGCCCCTGCCCAGGAGCCTGTTTGATCAGGAACTGTCCTAGTGCGGCAAAGCCTCTATCGGTCCGGCCCAGATTTCCGAGCCGGCTCCTCACTAGGGCTCCCCGTCACGGACGGCGCGGCTGCCCCCAACATCCGAGGAGATATCCCGATAGTCTTGCGGTATCTCAAAGAGGCTGTCGGGCTGCTTTCCGATGCGGATATCGGACATCTCGCGCACATACCCCCCCGGAAGCTCTTCCCGGACCGCCACGCCGAGCTGCGGGTCATACCATTGGAACGAGTGAGTGGGCTCGCTCCCGGCGTGCTCCACCGTGAGTTGCCACTTCTCGGTCGCGCGTCCGGCCAGCGTCTCCCGACCGACCATCTTCAGCTCCATTCGCGCCCCGTCCGAGCCCTCCGAGCGCAATATGGTGCCACGCGCGGGATCGATCCATTGGGTCAACTTCAGCGGCTTTCCCCGGGGATCCCGAGTATCGATCTCGCGCTTGACCACCGATCGCCCCGCCAACTCCTCACGACCGAGCGCATGACACGCCTGCCCCGTGACACCCGCGCAGGGATGCTTCACCAGATCCGGCAGAGCGGACCCCGGCGTAGCGCCCGGTCCCGATCCGCCCGGCCCCATGGACTGCTCCATGTAGACCTTGCGCTCGGGGTCCAAGGTATAGCCGCGACCGCTCGCCTGGTCCAAGATCTGCACGACCCTGTGTCCCCCCTGGGACATCTCCGTGCGCACCCGGCCGTCCGACACGAAGATCCGCCCTGTTCCCATCACGCCCTGAGGACCGATATGGCGAGTCTGTGCAGCAAACTCGGCTCCCGAGGCTGCAACAGACGCTGGCTGTGCGGCGACGATCGCCAGGACGCAGAGCGCCTGGATCGCGACCGATTTGAGCTTTCTCATCTCTATCTATCCCCTTGCTCTAACGGCCCCACCGATCTCCCCATATGCCGTCGGGGGGCCAGATACCGCCGTCGCCAACTCCCCAGGGACCAACGCCCAGATAGCCCCAGCCAGCCCCCGAATAGGGCAGACCCAGCCCCGGATATGCCAGTGGACCGGGATAGCCCAGGGAGGGCCCGTGGTGCCGGCCTTGGTCTTCGTCGCCGGCCGCGGGGCTTCGCGATCTGTCGTTCTCACCCTGGTCGAGCGGTCGAAACACCGGGGCCGGTGCGATGGAGCCTCCCTGCAAGCCTGACCAACTGGCGTGAGGCCCAAACGCCGAGGCCGGCTGACCGCGGTAAGGGCGGAACTTGGGCAGGTCGGCCTGCGGGGGCTTGCTGAGCTGGGGGTCATTCCGAAAGCGATACTGGGACGCATTGGGCGCCCCCTCGCCGCCCGAATACCAGCGGGGCGCCTGCGTCCCGCTGGCGCCCCAAACACCGTACTGCTGCTCCAGGGTCGCCGGGCCCGTTGGGTAGACGCCCGTGCGCGGCGGGCCCCTCTGTCCAGGGACCCCGCCATAGCCTGGCACGGAAGACCCCGAATACCCGCCGGAACCGGGAAAGCCACCGGCGCCGGAGTAGCCTCGATACTCCGAGGTCCCGGCGTAGCCCCCCGGCCCGGAGCCGCCCCCATAGCCACTGTACCCTGAATCGTCCGTGTAGCCCCCGTTCCCCGAATCGGCACCGTAGTCCCAGGACCCGGAGTTGCCGGCGTAGCCACCATACCGCGAGCCGCCAGGGTAGCCGCTATACGCACCACCGCCGGCGCTGCTGAGATATGAGGCGGAGCCACCCTCTCCGTATCCCCCAGGGCTGTCCGAGCCGATCCCCGCATAGGAGCCGCCGTCGTTGGTTTGCCAATAGTCGCTCCCGCCCGAGTCCGGCAGCAGATAGAGTCCGCCTCGGTACTCGGGGGCCGCGCTGCTGTCCCTGCTCCAGCTCCCGGCACCGGCGAGCCCCGCCTGGGAGCCCAGACACAGCGCGACGCCAAGTTGGGCGGTCCTCAGCAACCCTCGACGCACATATCGGGGGCGACCGACCAAAGGCCCTTGCGGACGCGGGCCATCCCGTTCGCGAACGGTCTGGTTTGCGTGATGACGCATTTTCGAATTCGGCGAGGCCTCAAAGCCTTGCCACCCCGGTGGGACCGCCATGTCAAGTCGGCGGCGGCTCGACGCCCTTCAGGCGAATGCCGCGCCGCGCAGCACGTCTTTTCAAGTTTCCGTTCGAGCCATTGGACCTAGCGTCCAGTGCAGACGCGGACGACCCCTCGGCGACCCCTACGGCCGTCGCCGAGGAGACCTCCGGCGCCTGCTCCTTCGGCGGCGGCGTCACCGCGGGCCTGGCCTTCTCGGGCGGCCCGCTGGCCTTCTGGGCGACCACGCTCGGGCTCCTGGGGGGGGCTCCGACCTTCTTCGCGGGCGTGCTATGTCGCTTGGCGGACTCGCCGGCTTTCGCCGCAGGCGCGCCAGCCTGCTTCTCGGTGTCGGCGGTGCCCTGCGCGCGCGGTGCCGGCGCTGCCCGCTTGGCGGGTGGCGAGGAGGGCGGGACGGGCTTCTGTTCCTGCTCCAGCTTGGCGGGTGGCGAGGAGGCCGGGACGGGCTTCTGTTCCTGCTCCAGCTTGGCGGGTGGCGAGGAAGCCGGGACGGGCTTCTGTTCCTGCTCCAGCTTGGCGGGTGGAGATGAGACGGGCGCAGCCGTCGCAGCGACCTGTGCCTGGCTGCCGGCCGTCGCGGTGGACGGCGCTGCTATCGGTTGGGCCTGGGTAGGCTCCGAGCCAGCCGCCGCCGGCTTCGGCGGCGGCGCCTTTGGAGCCTCGGCCTTCGGGATCAGGGCAGGACCCGCCGCAGGGGCAATCGCAGAGGCGGTCGCCGGCCGCGCTGCGGGCGCGGGCGCCGCTCCGCCGCCAATCGCCGGGGCAGCGCTACCGGATGGCGTAGGGCCGCCGGAGGCCCCGGGGCCAGAGCCACCACCGCCGCCCGCGGGTGGCACGGCGCCCTTGGGGGGTGGCGGCGGCGTACGGGGTGTCGGCTTGGGCTTGGGCTTGCGCTTCAACAGCTGGGTGATCAGCAGCACGACGCCCCGCAGGGCATAGAACACGAACAGCAGGATGTTCGCCAGCATGGCCCAAACACGCATCCAGATCGGCATCTTCGTGGAGCGGGGCCGTGCCTTAGCCGGCGACGGCTTGCCGGCCAAGGCCTTTATCTCCTCCAGCTCGGGGATTACCGTACCGGGCGCACAGCCGGCCGCAGCAACCTCGCACAATGAGCGGCTGGCCTTGATGCAGCCCAGCGGGATAACCACCAGGGTCAGGATCGTCGAGACCATGACGCCAGAGGCAAGCGAGATGGCCATGCCCTGGAAGATGGGATCGAAGAAGATCACGCTCGATCCGCACACCAGCGCCAGGGCGGTTATCATGATCGGGCGGGTTCGGGTCTTGCAGGAGCGGATCACCGCCTCCGCGACCGGCGTGCCGCGCTGCACCTCGTGGATGGAGAAGTCCACGAGCAGGATGGAGTTGCGCACGATGATGCCCGCCAGCGCAATCCAGCCGATCATCGAGGTTGCGGTGAACTCCCCGCCCTGCCCGAGCTGAAAGAAGATCGCATGCATCGGGATGATGCCCAGAAGCGTCAGGGGGATAGGCGCCATGATCAGGGCCGGGATACGGAAGTTGCCGAACTCCCAGACCACCAGGACGTAGATCAGCACCAGCGCCGCCATAAAGGCCGCGCCCATGTCGCGGAAGGTCTCGTAGGTGACCGTCCACTCGCCGGTCCACTCGAGAGAGGCGCGGGTGTCGTCCGGGGGCGGACCCAGCCAGTAGAAGGCGTCGGTCAACATACTACCGTCTGCCGGGTGCGTACCGTCGGGCGCGACATAATCCTTCTCGGCCAGCAGATCCTCCACCTGGAACATGCCGTAGACCGGCGCCGCGAGACGGCCGCCCACGTCGGCGACGACATACTCGATGGGGCGCAGGTCCTTTTGGTAGATCACAGGCTCTTCCAGGGTCTGCTCGAAGCGCCCGAGCTCGCGCAGGGGCAGCACCGTCCCGGACTGGGACTGGATCGGCAGGTCGCCCAGACGCTCGACCTGCGAGCGCTCCGCCAGGGGCACCTGGATGGTGATGTTGATCGGCTCGTGCCCGGCCCTTTGCTTGACGTCACCCAGGGTCATGCCGCCCAGGGCCATGGACAGGTTGCGGTTGATCGCATCGACCGAAATCCCCCTGCGCACGGCCTTTTCGGTGTCGACCACGAACCGCCAGTACTTGTAAGGCCTGCGCATGTAATTGTCGACGTCGCGCAGGCTCTCGGTCTCGGAGAAGATCTGAGTCAGGTCGCGCGCGAACTGGCGGCGGACCGACGCCGAAGGTCCGTGGACCTCCGCCACCACCGACTCCAGCACCGGGGGCCCGGGCGGCATCTCCACCACCGCGATACGCGCCCCGCTGCCCTTGATCACGTCCTGCAGCATCTCCCGGGCAGCCACGGCGATCTCGTGGCTGCTGCGCTTGCGGTCGCCCTTGTCGAGCAGCTGAACCTGCACCTCACCCTGCCAGGGCTGATGGCGCAAGTAGTAGTGACGCACCATGCCGTTGAAGTCGAAAGGACGCGCCGTGCCGACGTAGGTCTGGATGGCGGTGACCTCCGGCATGGTACGGATCTTGTCGGCGATGCGCCCGGCCATGTTGGCGGTGACCGGCAGCGCCGTGCCTTCGGGCATGTTCAGCACCACCGAGAACTCGGGCTTGTTGTCCAGGGGCAGCATCTTGACCGCCACCCATTTGACATAGAACAAGGCGAAAGCGCAGATCAGGGCGCCCCAGAGGGCAAGGCGGAACAGCCGCGCCTTGCGCGGGTCCTCGATCATGGGGGTCAGGATGCGCCGGTACAGACCCTCGAGCTTCTCCGCCCCTTCGTGCT
>Ga0307436_1000197_pt1 | contig 26608 bp, 26 predicted proteins | sample SalMarWE160440MG_FD_202513 | JGI IMG/M metagenome (GOLD analysis project Ga0307436, IMG submission 202513) | Salt marsh sediment microbial communities from the Plum Island Ecosystem LTER, Massachusetts, United States - WE1604-40 | ecosystem: Environmental > Aquatic > Marine > Intertidal zone >...
GTCTATCTCTACTTCATCATAGTCACGGAGCCCGAGTATTTTGGGGTCAACCTCAACCTCGCCGGAGTCCGAAAGGCTAACTAAAAGCACAGCACCTCTTTCTCTTTGGTCAGGTATCCACTCCGGCGGGCCTGAATACCAGGCTGGAGGCTTCTCCAAACATTTATAGACCCGGTGCCAGTGCCCCAGCGCCAGATAATCCATGCCGCTGGCTTTAACATCCTCAAGCCTGAAGACATGGTCATCCTCCGCTATCTTTTCTGGGATATAGAGCGAACCGTGAGCCATAGCGATATGAAACTTACTCGAGGTCGAAGGCTTGAGCCCTTCCAGTGGGCTTATGTAGGACCTGTTACTTAGATTGGGCTTCCCGTACACCGTTAAATCAAGGCCGGGATACTCCTTGTAGGATATATCTTCATCATCAAAAATTTTTAGATTAGAGCATTTCCCTTCAAAGTCAACTTTTCTGTAAATTGACGAGGAATCAAGAGAATCATGCGTGCCGGGGATAAGGCACACTGGAATGTTATTTGACCCAAGCAAATTAAATTGCTCTATTACCAAATCTACATTTCTTTGTGGTTGCTGGTTAGCATCGAATAGGTCTCCGGCAATTAAAACGATGTTCACCCTTTCATCTATTGCAGTGGCTATGACGTTCTTGAATGTAGTTCTCAACTGCTCTCGTTGAGAGGCACCCTTGTTTCCTAGACCTGAGAACTTCGTCCCGAGGTGAATATCAGCTGTGTGCAAAATTTTGAGCATGACAAATGTCCCTTCGCCAGGAGCGCCGTTAAAATTCTTAAACCGGCGTTCTTATTGAGATTGCTTCGCTCTGCTCGCAATGACTTTCTTAGCCACGAACCTTGGGGAGCAGCAGAATAACTACAGCGACCGCAGTTGCTATAACGGAGACCAAATACATTCCTGCCCCCGCAGCCAGACCTATAGCGGCAGTTATCCAGATGGTAGCTGCCGTGGTTAGCCCTGCCACCTCTTTTTCACGTGTGCCGCGGAGAATAACGCCAGCACCGATAAAACCAATTCCAATTACCACTCCAGCGGCAACTCGAGAGATGTCAACCACCGCACCACCGAACCCGTATATAGATACCAGGGTGAAAAGGCCTGCCCCGGTGCTAACTAATATATGCGTACGCAATCCCGCTGCCTTGCCTGCCCGCTCCCGCTGAAAACCAATACCTGCCCCCAAGGCAGCAGCCAATAACAACCTCAATATCATTTCTAGCAAGGGACTCAAATTCATCACCTCCGCTTTCAGAAGATTTCAGAGAGCTTAATTCTTGCCTTCGACATCATTACCTCCCCTTTTTGCCGCCAACAAACGATTCAGGGCATTCATATACGCCTTGGCACTGGCCACAATGATATCAGTGGCAGCACCACGTCCGGTATAAGTTACACCCTCGCTCTCTATCCGTATCAAAACCTCCCCGATGGCATCAATCCCTTCGCTAACCGATTTAACGGCGAACTCCGTAAGCTTATTAGGTATCCCGACTATTCGGTTGATAGCTTTATATACGGCATCCACAGGACCCGTGCCCAAAGCAGCGTCGGCTAAACTTTGCCCATCTGGACCGATAAGTCTAACTGTGGCTGTAGGGAGGCTATGGTCACCACAGGAAACTTCAACATGGTCAAGATGGTACATTTCGGTAACAGTGCGTAATTCCTCGGCTATCAGAGACTCGATATCCCGGTCCGTGATTTCCTTTTTCTTATCTGCTAACCTCTTGAAACCCTGAAAGGCGCTGTTTAAGGCTTCTTCGCTCAAAGTGTAGCCAAGCTCGGATAGCCTTTCCTTGAAGGCATGTCTACCACTTACTTTACTCAACACCAGGGCACTCGAAGGGATGCCCACCGATTTGGGGTCCATAATCTCATAAGTGATAGACTTTTTTAGCACGCCATCCTGATGGATACCCGACTGATGGCGGAAGGCATTTGCCCCAATGATAGCTTTGTTAGGCTGGACGAGAAAACCAGTCATCTCGCTAACCAGACGACTTGTCCGGTAAATTTGAGTCGTATCAATATTGGTGGTGAGGTTGAAGAAATCCTGACGAGTCTTTAGAGCCATGACAATCTCCTCTAGAGAAGCGTTGCCCGCTCTCTCACCGATGCCGTTAATGGTGCATTCAACCTGCCGCGCACCCATCCTTATTGCCTCGAGACTATTAGCCACGGCCAACCCCAGGTCATTATGACAATGTACGCTGATCATAGCCTTGTCGATGTTAGGCACATTGTCCAGTATGCCTCGGATTAAGCCGCCAAATTCCTGGGGGGTAGCATAGCCCACAGTATCAGGGATGTTAACCGTGGTTGCTCCAGCGTTGATCACTGCCTCCAGAATCTGGTAGATATAAGCAGGGTCAGCACGACTGGCATCCATCGGCGAGAACTCAACATCGTCTAAATAACTCTTTGCTCGAGCCACCATTTCCTGAGACATCTTTAGAACCTCATCCCGACTCCTCCTTAGCTGGTGAGCAAGATGAATGTCTGAGGCTGAAAGAAAAACATGAATCCTGGGATGCTTGGCTTCTTTAACTGCCTCCCAGGCTCTGTCTATGACTTCAGCATTAGCAGAGGCAAGAGCACAAACTGTGGAACGCTTAAGCTCCCGGGCGACGAGGCGAACAGCCTCAAACTCGCCAACTGAGCTGGCAGGAAAACCAGCTTCGATGACATCAACACCAAGTCTATCTAGTTGCCTGGCTAGTTCCAGCTTTTCTCGGGCATTCAAGCTCGCTCCCGCAGCTTGTTCGCCATCTCGTAAAGTAGTGTCGAAAATGATGACCTTTTCCATGATTCTTTCCTTCAATAGAGTCACATAGTCTTTGAAGTCCTAGCCAATGTGTCCCTTTTCAGTTATGATACAGCAAATAATATCGGCATCAAAAAAGGCTGCCTATGCCCACACAGCAGACAGGTACTTACAAGGAAACAACGATGAATAGGATAAACGCCAAAGACAAATTTGTCAATGACAACTAGGGGAAGATATAATTTAGCGCTAAGAAATTAACCAAACTAGGAGAAGCAGGGCTATTCTATCGTGGCAACAAGTTTAAAAATGGTACTGATAATAGACAACTATGATTCCTTTGTTTACAACCTCGCCCAATACTTGGGGGAACTGGGCTGGCAACCAGTGGTCTATCGCAATGACAAGATAACTTTGGCACAAATTGAAGAGCTAGCCCCTAGCCATATCGTCGTCTCTCCAGGACCTGGTACTCCACTGGAAGCAGGCATCTCCAATGAGGTAATGCGGCACTTTGGTGGGAAAATCCCCATACTGGGAGTATGTTTGGGGCATCAATGCATTGGCTACGTCTATGGTGGCAAAATTGGTCGGGCATTGCCAGTCCACGGCAAGACCTCCATTATCCACCACGATGGCAAAACCGTCTATCAGGGCTTGCCCAATCCCTTTCCAGCAACACGCTACCACTCCTTGATTATCGAAGCTGAGGGTCTTCCATCCTGCCTCGAAGTCACCGCCAAAACCCCTGAAGGGACAATAATGGGAGTGAGACACCGAGATTACGTAGTGGAGGGGGTTCAATTCCACCCCGAATCCATCCTAACCGAAGTAGGACATAACCTTTTAGCTAACTTCCTTGGTTTTACACGGCCAGTTTGGAGCGAAAGTAATATTTAACTAACGTGAAGCGACGTCATTGTGAGCCCTCGTCTACTATTACCGACGCCGTCTGTCATTGCGAACGAAGTGAAGCAATCTCAGTGGCAGGGCATTATTTTGGATTGCTTCGGCACTTAGGTGCCTCGCAATGACAAGCAGAATTGAAATCATGGCAGAAATTATTTATCTCGACGGCCGACTTGTACCCTATTCCAAGGCTAAGCTATCTCCCCTCGACCATGGCTTTCTTTACGGATACGGCTTATTCGAGACCATGCGGGCTTACCAGGGGCATATCTTTCGCCTCGACCGTCACCTTGCCCGCCTTCGCCATTCCGCCGAGAGGATTGGTTTGGTAGACAGGCTGACCGCTTTTGACCTAGAAGCCGCTTGCACTAAAACTCTAGAAGCTAATAAGCTCAAGGATGCCCGCCTGAGACTCACTGTTTCAGCCGGAGAAGGCGATATGACACCCGACCCCGGCACTTGCTCTAGCCCTACCGTCTTAATCACCGTCCGAGACCTTGTTCCCTTGCCACCGGAAAAATACGAATCGGGTTTCAAAGCAGCCCTATCCTCCCTGCGCCGTAATAGCCAGTCGCCTTTATCCCGACTAAAGTCTACTTGCTATATGGAAAATATCCTCGCCCTGATGGCAGCCAGAGCTGCTGGATGCGATGAAGCTATCTTGCTCAATGAACAGGGCTACCTGGCCGAAGGCAGCACTACCAATATTTTTCTGGTGAACAAGGCTGAACTCATCACGCCCTCTCTGGAAAGTGGTGTCCTGCATGGAGTCACCAGGGAGGCAGTCTTAGAAACAGCTCAGGCCGCAAATATCAAAACCCAGGAAAGACAGGTGGAGTTAAAGGAGCTAATTGAGGCCGAAGAAGCCTTTATCACCAATTCCATACTGGAGCTTATGCCCCTGACCTGGTTTGAGGGCAAGCCCATCGGCACAGGCAAACCCGGCCAGCTAACCAAAGAATTGCTGGCTGCCTATAGAAAACTCGTAAACGAAGCATTACAATAGAAAAGGAAAACCATGAATCCAAACGAAACAGGCGAGCTTCTTTTCGGAACAGGCGGTGTCCCTGTGAGTGCTCAACTCCGTTCCACAGAGGCTGGCATCGAGCGCATTGCTGAGCTCGGCCTCGGCTGCATGGAGGTAGAATTTGTGCAGGGGGTAAGGATGAGCCCCAAGGTTGCCGTTTCGTTGGGAGAATTAGCAGCCAGAAAGCAGATAATGCTCACTGCCCACGGACCCTATTTCATAAACCTGAATGCCCTTGAGCCGCAAAAAGTACACATGAGCAAAGAAAGGATACTGCAAACTGCTCGCATTGCTGCTCTTTTCGGCGCCAGAAGTATTACTTTCCATGCCGCCTTTTATCTCAAAAGCACCCCCGCAGAGACCTACACCACGGTCAAAAGACATCTGCAAGAGGTGGTGAACACTCTACGGAAGGAAGGAAATAAGGTGACGATTTCCCCTGAAGTTACCGGAAAACCCTCTCAATTTGGCACCCTGGAGGAGCTACTGAAGCTTAGCAGCGAGATGGAAGGAGTTGCCTTTTGCCTTGATTTCTCTCACTGGCATGCCCGGACAGGAAAAGCTAACTCCTATCAAGAATTTCTTGATATCTTAGACCAGATTGAAAGGAAACTAGGCAGGCAAGCTTTAGATAATATGCATATCCATCTCTCAGGGATTGCTTACGGTAAGAAAGGCGAAATCAAGCACCTCATGCTCCCGGACTCAGACTTCCAGTATGCGGAGCTACTAAAAGCCTTAAAGGAACGGAAGGCAAAGGGAGTAATCATCTGCGAGAGTGTGCCCTATTTGGAAAATGATGCTCTGCTCCTCCAGCAGACTTATCGATCTCTCCTCTAGCTAGTACTCCACGAAAATTTCGCTCTTCTATATAGCTACAAAAGGAGTTTTCGTAATTAACTATAATCAGGAGGCTTTGCCTTTGTATTTGGCTTTGCCTTTGTATTTGGCTTTGCCTTCTTCGTAGATGTCGCCGCCGTAGATATCGTTTACTACCGTAACAGGGAAGCCTTCCACTTCTAGGCGGCTAATGGCCTCAGCGCCAAGTTCTTCGTAGGCTACCATCTCTAGCTTTTTGATGCTCACGGAAATTATGGCTCCGGCACCCCCTATTGCCCCCAGGTAGACCGCCTTGTGCTTCACCATGGCATCCTTGACGGCACTTGACCGCGAACCTTTGCCTATCATGCCCTTCAGACCTTCGGCAATCAAGCGAGGGGCATAAGCATCCATCCTTCCACTGGTGGTGGGACCAGCCGAGCCGATTATCCTTCCTGGCCTGGCCGGGGTGGGACCCATGTAATATATGGTGGCTCCTTTGATATCGAAAGGCAGAGGCTTCCCCTGGTCCAGAGCTTCGACCATCCTTTTATGAGCGGCATCACGGGCAGCATAGATGACGCCGGTAAGCAAAAGGTTGTCCCCGGTTTTGAGGTCTTTCAAGACTTCGTCAGTTAAAGGGAGCATAACCTTCTTAGACATAGCTTTTAACCTGTATTTACCGTTGCACTTTGTTTCCAGCCCGACTTCTACCTCAAAGTCCTCTTACACTTTCAATCGCTTTACAGGACTGCTTCTTCACGACGAGCGCACCAGCACTGCATGTTGACCGCTACAGGCATGCTGGCAATATGGCAAGGGAAGGTTTCCACATGAACCGCTAAGGCGGTAACTGTGCCACCATAGCCCATGGCACCGATGCCCAGATTGTTGACTTCTCCCAGAATTGTCCTCTCTAAATCGGCAACCTCAGGGTCAGGGCCCGGCTCGCCAACTTTGCGCAACAACGCCTTTTTGGCTATAAGCATAGCCTTGTCCGTCGTCCCACCTATGCCGACACCGATAATAACAGGCGGACAAGGATTGCTACCAACCTCGTCAACAAGGTTGACCACAAAATCTATCACCCCCTGTCGTCCATCAGCCGGATTTAGAACAGTCAGGCGAGAGCAATTTTCCGAACCACCTCCTTTGGGCAAGATACTGATTTTCAGTCTGTCTCCGGGAACTATTTCAGTATGAACTATGGCTGGTGTGTTATCTCTGGTGTTTACCCTGGCAAAACAAGGCTGGCTCACTATGGATTTACGCAAATAGCCCTTATCATACCCCTGGCGTACTCCTTCATTAATTGAAGTGTAAAGATCGCCATTGACTATATATACTTCCTGGCCTAGTTCCAGCATGACTACAGCAGCACCGGTGTCCTGACAAATAGGAATTTGTTCTTTCCCGGCAATTTCCACATTTTCCAGGATTCTACCCAGTACATCACGGCAAACAGGGGATTTTTCCTTTTCCCTTGCTTGCTTCAGAGCAATTATCACATCCGGGGGCAAATAATGGCAGGAATGCTCAAATAAACGGGCTACGGTGTTCGTTACGTCACCAGCCTGAATTTCTCTCATTGCACCTAACATTCATCATAAGTTCATGACCTCGACTAGCTCTCGCACGGCATCGGCTGATTTCTTCAATGCCGCACCTTCCTCAGGGGTCAAGTCGTGCTCTATTATCTGCTCAATGCCGTTTTTGCCCAATTTGACAGGAACCCCTACAACCACCCCACTGATGCCATATTCTCCTTCCAGGTAGACAGCGCAAGGCAATGTCTCCTTTTTATCCAAGGTTATGGCATCCACCATTTGAGCTATGGCTGCCGCTGGGGCATAAAAGGCACTGCCCGCTTTAAGCAAGCTTACTATTTCACCTCCGCCCTTAACTGTGCGCTCCACCAGGCTATCAATCTTCTCCTTAGGCAGAAGTTTGGTAATAGGAACACCGCCAACTGTACAAAGTCTGGAGATTGACACCATCGTATCACCATGCCCGCCTAAAACACAGGTGGATACATCCTTTACTGAGACATCGAGTTCTTGAGCGATGAAAGTCCGAAACCTGGCACTGTCGAGGATGCCAGACTGCCCAAATACTCTATTCCGGGGGAACTTACTTATATGAAGAGCTAACTGGGTCATGGCATCCAAAGGATTGGTCACCATGATAATTATGCAGTTAGGTGCATACTGGACAACTTTCTCGATGACCTCCCGGACTATCTTCATGTTGGTGAGCACCAGGTCATCCCGGCTCATCCCAGGTTTACGCGGTACACCCGAGGTGATGACCACAATATCTGAATTGGCAGTTTCTTCATAGTCATTAGTTCCCATAATCTTAACGTCCGAATCAACCAGAGGGGTGGCCTCCAGCATATCCAGTCCCTTGCCCTGAGGAAGCCCTTCAATTATGTCTAGCAACACAATGTCCGCATATCCTTTTTCAGCAATCCTGAAAGCACAAGTGGCACCGACATTGCCCGCGCCAATTATAGAAACCTTGCTGTGCTTCGTATTTACCTCCCTGTTGATTCCTTCCATATTGCCCATTCCAATATAATGAGAAATTCAAGCAATAACAGCTAAGATATCACCCTTGTTTACCGAATCCCCGACTCCGAAGTTAATCGCTTTAATCACTCCATCAACGGGGGAAGATATAGTATTTTGCATCTTCATTGCCTCCAGGATAAGCAGCGTATCACCAGCCTTTACTTTATCATCTACACTAACCAAATAGCGGATAATCATACCAGGCATGGGGGCAAGTACCTTTGTCCCCTCAGCAACTGCAGCAGGCGGGTCTTTCTTTTCCTCTACCTTGGGGGGTGCCTTTATAGTTGTAGATGGTGTAGGTGAGGGGGCAACGGCACTGGCACGCGGAGAAACAGTGAAAGTTGGAGAACCCCCCACAGCCTCCACATCCACTTCATAGTATTCATCCTCAACAAAAACATTGAATGTCCTTACACCGGCCCCCTTTTCAGGGACAGCTTTCTCCGGTTTTTCCGACAGCTTGCCAGCTTTAGCTTTGGCGATAAGTTCATCCTCTTTTTTCACCTCCTCAAGGGTCTTAGGAGCACGGGGAGGTTTCCAATCGTCGGGAATAGTTTTATCTATGCCATATTTATATTTCAAGAAGCGCGAGCCAGTAGTAGGATAAAGAGCACAGGTAAGCACATCCTGGATATTTTTGGCAAATTCTTTAGACTCCTTCGTGGCTTTTCCCAGTTCTGGCTCTAACATATCAGCAGCCCGGCACTCAATTGGCTCTTCACCCCTTTCGTAGCCCTTGAGCACCATTTTCTGGATTTCCTTATTGATTGGCGCTGGCGACTTACCGTAAAGCCCCCAGCAATAATCCTTGGTTTCCTTTGGGATCATCTTATAGCGCTCAACCAGGACATTCTGCACCGCCTGAACACCAACGATCTGGCTTGTAGGTGTAACCAAGGGGGGATAACCAAGTTCTGCCCTGGTCTTAGCAGTTTCCGCTCGCACTTCATCCAGCCTATCCAGAGCATTAGCCTGCTTCAGTTGTGCCACGAGGTTCGTGGTCATGCCACCAGGAATTTGGTGCAGCAGTACTCCCGTATCAATGACCGACATTGCCGATGTGTCCAGGAAATCCCTGTATTTAGGGGCGATTTGCTCCAGCATCTGGGCACACTTGAATAGTTGTTCAATGTCAAGCCCTGTATCCCTATCTGTGCCGTATAGTGCAACTACCAGAGGCTCAATAGCCGGTTGTGAGGAGCGCAAGGCGAAGGGAGATAAAGCGGTGTCAATGATATCAACCCCAGCCTCAATGGCCTTTAACAAAGACATAGAACCTTGTCCACTGGTGTAGTGAGTGTGCAGCTCAACAGGGACCTTCAGGTTCTGTTTAAGAGCTTTGATTAGTTCATAGGCATCATAGGGAGAAATAAGCCCGGCCTGGTCCTTAATACAAATGGAGTCAGCACCCATGTCTTGGAGGACGAGAGCTTTCCTGACATAGTATTCCAGATTGTAGACTGGCCCACCCATCCTTGGCTGAGTCAATGAATAACATATAGCTCCCTGGTAGTGTTTGCCCGCCTTCTTAATTGCCTTGGCAGCACGTTCATGATTGCGCTCGTCATTTACAGCATCGAAAACGCGGAAAATATCAATGCCCACTTCAGCAGCCTGCTCTACAAAGGCGTCAACCAGGTCATCGGGATGGTTTCGATAAGCGACTAAATTCTGTCCCCGTAAAAGCATCTGCAGCGGAGTATCGGGCATGAGTTTCTTTAATTTGCGAGGTCTGTCCCAGGGATCTTCACCCAAGAAACGGTGGGGCACGTCAAAGGTTGCCCCTCCCCACACTTCCATGGAGTAGAAGCCACATTGATTCATTTCAGGGGCTATCCATTCCATATCTTCAGTTCGCATCCTGGTAGCCAACGTGCATTGATGCCCGTCACGAAAGGTGGTGTCACAAATTTTGACCGGGTTCTTAGCCTGCGGCCTCATCTTAACCTTATCTGTGGTTAAATCCTTGGCCAAAATTGGGCCTTTTCCTAGTTCGTTCATAAACTACTCCTTTCCGTCATTACGAGTTCTTCGTTTCTTGTCATCCTGAGCCCCGCTTAGAGCTTCATTCCAGGATAACAGCCAAATGTTATCACTCTAGAAACAATTCCTCGCTGCCAGAGTATCCTCATCAACTCCTCATGCCCGGAGCTACCCCACGAGCCTGAGACCATTAATGGCCTTTGCTGCAGTATTGCCGGCCTCAGAGCCTTTTCTTCCTCTTCCATATAAGCAGCCACAGCAGCAGTAATAGCAGCTATCGTTCCTTTTTTGTTTTTCAATTGCGCCTCCGCTTAAATTTCCTCACACAGGGATATTTCCATGTTTCTTTGGGGGTCTCGTCTCTCGTTTAGTAGAGAGAAATTCCAAGGTTCTGATTATCTTGGGGCGACTCTCCTGCGGGGAAATAACTTCGTCAACGTATCCCCGCGAGGCAGCAATGTAAGGATTATACAGGAGGTCACGATATTCCTGAATCTTTTCCTGCCCCTTGGCTTCAGGATCAGATGCAGCCTCTATTTCCTTACGGAATATAACTGGTGTCGCTCCCTCAGCACCCATCACTGCAATCTCCGCTGTGGGCCAGGCAAAAACAAAATCAGCGCCTAAATCTTTACTACACATGGCAAGGTATGCGCCTCCATAGTCCTTGCGAATAATTAAGGTGATCTTGGGAACCGTAGCCTCGGAGTAAGCCCACAAAACCTTAGCTCCGTGTCTTATTATTCCCTGCCATTCCTGCTCTTTTCCTGGTAAATAACCAGGGACATCGGCAATAGTAAGCAAGGGAATATTGAAAGCATCACAGAACCTGATAAATCGGGTGATTTTATCCGAGGCATTGACATCAAGACACCCGGCAAGATGCATCGGTTGATTAGCGATAACGCCCACTGTTCTGCCATTAAGCCTAGCAAAACAAATGATGGCATTTCGTGCATAATTATAGTGGGGCTCAAGTATCTCACCGTTATCCACAATGGATTGGATAACTTCCCTCATGTTATAGACCTTTCTAGGCTCACCCGGTATTATGCTGTCAAGGGCAGGGTCAACACGGTCTGGGTTATCGGTGGACTTAATTAAAGGAGGGTTCTCTTTATTATTTGAGGGAAGGTAACTCAGAAGCTTTTTAATGAGTTCGATAGCCTCGGCATCGCTATCACAGGCGAAATGGCATACACCACTTCTAGTGGCATGACTCATGGCACCGCCTAGCTCCTCAGAGGTAACCTCTTCTCCGGTGACCTGTTTGACAACTGCCGGGCCAGTAATATGCATATAACTTGTTCCCTTCGCCATGAATACCCAATCTGTCATCGCGGGTGAATAGACTGCCCCCCCAGCAGTAGGCCCCAGAATTGCCGAGAGTTGGGGAATAACCCCTGAGGCTGCGGAATTTCGAAAAAATATCTGCCCATAGCCTGAAAGGGCATCAACACCTTCCTGAATCCGAGCCCCTCCAGAGTCATTAAAGCCTACTATGGGAACACCACACTTCATGGCTAAATCCATTACCTTGCATATCTTTTTAGCATGCATCTCACCCAGTGTTCCTCCCATAGAGGTGAAGTCCTGGGAGAAAGCACATACATGGCGACCGTTTACTGTCCCGTATCCTGTAACCACCCCTTCCGCGGGGACAACAACCTTATCCATGCCAAAGAGCGTGGCTCGATGCTGAACAAGCAAATCAAGCTCGTGAAAGCTGCCCGGGTCAAAGAGTAGGTCGAGTCTTTCCCTAGCAGTCAACTTCCCCGATTTGTGCTGCTTTTCCACCCGCTCCGAACCTCCCAAGGCTTTTGCCTTTCTTTCTCTATCCCTCAGTTCCTTCAACCAGTCAGCACCCATGCCCATATGAATTCCTCCTCACGAATCAGCTTCCTTGTAAAAGGGTTATTTTAAACAGAATTCGCAACCAAGGCAAATCTTTGGATCCCAAAGTTACCACTAAAATTTGCTATTCTATGGTACCTTTATTTAGAGATATTAAGCTCAGACTTAAAAACTTGACAGCCTGGCTTAGAATGGTATTATGGAGAGAAATTTGAAACCACAGCTAATCGCTATAGACGGTCCTGTGGCAGTCGGCAAGAGTAGTGTAGGCTCGCTGCTAGCAACAAGATTGGGCTATGTTTTCTTCGACACAGGGATGATGTATCGTGCGTTTACCTGGAAGGTTCTCAAATCAGGGATCTCCATAGAGGACGAACAGAAGCTTTGCCAGTTGGCCAATACCACTAAATTTGATTTTTTTCCCTTACAGGGATGCTATCTCTCGCCCTTCATTGATGATGAAGATGTCTTTCCCTACTTGTTTCGCCCTGAAGTAGAGGCACATGTTTCCCTTACATCGAAGATAGCAGGGGTACGCCAAACACTGATACAGGAACAGCGTAGGTTAGCCCAGCGAGGAAAGTTAGTGATGGCAGGCAGAGACATTGGCACGGTAGTCTTACCCTGGGCGGAATTAAAGATTTTCCTCACCGCCTCAACCGAAGAGAGAGCCAGTCGCCGATACAAGGAACTATTAGAACGAGGAGATAATTCGAGCCTGGAAAGCGTCCTCGCTGATTTAAAGAAGCGAGATGAGATGGATATCCATCGAACTATTTCACCGCTTAAACCCGCTGACGATGCCATAATTATCGATACGGAAAACCTTAGCCTAGAGCAAGTTGTAGACAAAATATATACTCTGGCGGTAAACCTATGACCCGCGCTCAAAAGATTCTCTTAATTCTATCCAGAATATGCAAACCCGTGTTCAATATTCTTTTCTCCTGGAAAGTTGAAGGAAGAGATAATATACCATCCACTGGCCCGCTTATTTTGATAGCCAACCATGTTAATCTCTCCGATCCGTTTTTCCTTATGTTCGGCTTTCCGCGATGTATTAATTTCATGGCAAAAGAAGAACTCTTTCGTTCCCCATTTCTGAGACCTTGGCTTCGCTGGGCTGGATCTGTGCCCATAAGCCGTCGAGGAAAGGTTAGTGATAAACAAAAGATGCTTAGGAGTTCCAGAGACGTATTGGAAAATGGATTAATCCTGGGAATGTTCCCCGAGGGCGGCAGAAGTCGCGACGGTAAACTCAGAAAAGGTAAACCGGGCTCAGCTGTTATAGCCTCAAAAACAAACGTCCCCATTCTCCCCGTCGGCATCGCCGGCACAGGTAAGATTAAGGGCATAAGCTGGCTATGGAAGCGCCCTGGCATAGTTGTCAATATTGGCAAGCCATTTAAGCTACCTCCAACCAACGGCCGGATGAGCAAGTCGCAAATGCAATTATTGACCGCACAACTAATGAAGGAAATCGCCGCTCTTTTGCCACCCGAATATCAAGGTGTCTATGGGAAAAATGAAGATTGCGAAGGCTGAGAAGCTGGGCTTATGCTTTGGCGTCAGACGGGCCATCAAGCTATTGAAGGAAGCAGCTAACAAATATGGAGAAATAGAAACACTGGGACCTCTAGCACACAATCGCTTGCTAGTGGAAGCATTGGCTAATCTAGGAATAAAGCCGATAAATAATCTCGCCCAAGCCCGAGGCAGAATCCTGGCTATCACCACCCACGGTACAAGCCCAGTGATGTTATGTGAGATCAAATCCCGTCACATCGATATCATTGACACTACTTGCCCTATAGTCCGCAAGGCCCAAAACACGGCCAAGGAATTAGCTGAATCTGGTTTTGACGTCATCATATTTGGGGATACAGAACACTCTGAGGTCAAAGGACTGCTAGGTTGGACGGGAGACAAAGGTATAGCTGCCCTCAATGTGAAGCAAATAGAAAGGATGGGAAAATTACCATCACGCGTTGGCATTATCTCCCAGACAACCCAAACCCGATCTGCCTTTATCGAATTTGCCAGGCAGCTTATGGATGTGGTTGAGCCTAAGATTGAGGAAATACATGTCGTTAATACTTTATGTAAAGTAACGCAAGGTCAACAAGAGGCTGCCATAAGATTAGCTCGCAAGAGCCAACTTATGCTAGTGATAGGCGGAAGTAACAGTGCCAATGCCAGACACCTTGTTGAAATATGTTCTCCTTTGGTGGAAACTCACATGGTAGAAACAGCAGAGGAGATCGACAATTCCTGGCTCGCAGGTAAACGCAACATCGGTATTACTGCCGGAGCATCCACCCCTGATGAAGCTGTAGGGGAATTAATAGCCAAGCTGAAGTCTTTATAATCTTCAGCCAAGCCTGTCGTCCAGCCTCCTGCCGCCAATAAGGTGAAGGTGAAGGTGAGACACCACTTGTCCCCCATCAGGACCACAATTTATCAATAAGCGATAACCCCTCCTGGCTATCCCCTCCTTCTCAGCCAGATTCTTAGCTATGATTATAAGGCGCCCGACAAGCCCTTGCTGCCCCTCAGTAAGCTCGGCCATAGATGTAATATGAGTTTTAGGTATAATAAGCACGTGTGTAGGTGCTTGAGGCGAGATATCTCTAAAGGCCAGAAAATCTTTATCTTGATAGACTATGTCGCCAGGCACCTCACCGGCAGCAATTCGACAAAAAATACATGCCTCAGCCATAATCTAACTCCCTTAACATATTACACCTTCCTGTCGTAAACACTCAATCCCTTCGGCCCTTACAAAGTTAACACATCTCTTCTCCAATCAATTAATTGTCCATTATGAGCTATTTAAGCAAACTTTTGCATTTCTCATCCAAACATGCTAAATTGAGATAAAGAATAGAAACTAAAGGTGGGGGTTACCCACCTTATTTATTAAATACAAGAAATTAAATGGGAAAGTGAAGATGAAAACAGAGCTTAAAGCTGCGATTACTCAGCTTTCAGCTGAGAGGAATTTGCCTAAAGAAGTTGTCTTGGCTGCCTTAGAATCAGCGCTGGCCTCGGCATATAAGAAAGACACATCATCTCCAGATCAAGATGTTCTGGTAAAAGTTAACCCTAACGCCGGCGAAATCAATTTCTATATTCAAAAGGTTATAGTTGAGTCAGTTGCCAATCCAAATCGTGAAATCTCCATCGACGAAGCTCGAAAATTGAAGGCTACATCACAGATTGGTGATGTAGTAAACACAGAATGCACACCCAAAAATATTGGCCGTATCGCTGCTCAAGCAGCAAAACAGGTCGTTCTGCAGCGCTTACGAGAGGCAGAACACCGCATTATTTACGAGGAGTTCACCGATAGGGAAGGAAAGGTTGTTACTGGAACAATTCAATTCATCGAGCCTAAACGAATTTATGTCAGACTGAATAGAACAGAGGCGATACTTCCATTGAGTGAACAGGTTCCCAATGAACATTATTATAGAGGCCAGCGACTTAAATTTTATCTTCTTGAGATAGTCCAGGGAAGCAAAGAGCCTCAATTAATAGTTTCGCGCTCTCATCCCAACCTAGTACGTGGACTATTCGAACTGGAAATCCCTGAAATTCACAATGGGATTGTGAAGTTGAAAGCCATAGCTCGCGAGGCCGGACATCGAAGTAAAGTAGCAGTGGCAACTACTCAAGAAAACGTTGACGCTGTAGGTTGCTGTCTTGGTCCCCGGGGCATAAGACTCCAAAGTATCATCAACGAACTAAAGGGCGAAAAAATAGATGTAATCCAGTGGCATGCTGATCCTGGGGTTTTTATCTCTAACGCCCTTAGTCCAGCTCAAGTAGCAAGCATCAAAATCGATGAGGAAAGAAACGCAGCTATTGTGGTTGTCCCTGATAAGCAACTCTCTTTAGCTATAGGCAAAGAAGGACAGAATGCTCGGTTAGCAGCGAAACTCACAGGTTGGCGGATCGATATCAAGAGCGTCTCTGCTATTGAAGTGGAAAGGGCCGTTACAGAAGAGCCAGAAACAGCAGCGGAAGCCATTCCCCCCGAAATTATGGAAGGGGAGCCGCTTGAAGAAGAGCTGGTTGAGGATATTGGAGTGGAAGAATCAGTCGAATTTCCAAGCATTCCAGAAGCTCCACCTGAGAAGCCCGAAGAAAAACAGATTCGCTTTGCTGAAGATATTTTAGTAAGGGCGTTAAAAGCGGGAATACCAGACAAGGAAAAAAACGGAGTTAAAGGTAAAAGAAAAGGAAAGGTGGTAAAGTATAAAAAGCAAGATGACCAGTTTGTGGATGACGAGGTCGAAGAATAAGCATCTGCCTCAACGTACTTGTATAGCTTGTCGACAGATCAAGGAAAAGAAGGCCTTGATTCGCTTAGTGCGTGCTGAAAACGGATTTGTTGAGGTAGATATATCTGGAAAGAAGCCGGGCAGAGGTGCTTACTTATGCCCTGAGAAAGTTTGTTGGGAATCGATGCTAAAGAAAAATCGTTTAGAATATGCCCTGCGAACAAAGCTCAGTGCTGACAATCGTCAAATTTTAACTGAGTATATCCATAACTTGTTGGAGGAAAGCTAAATTTGGATGATAAAAGACCGGGATTGAAGGAAGACCTCCCCAAAATTGAGCTTCCACCTTCCATAACTGTGAAGCAGCTAGCCGACGTATTAAAAGTAGAGCCTGTAAAGATAATTAAACAGCTCATGCGCAAAGGCATCATGGCCAATATCAATCAGACCCTTGACTTTGGTACTGCAAGCATAACAGCTGCAGACTTTGGTTATGCTGCTAAAACAGCGAAAGAGCGTAAAGCTTCGCCCTCCCGAAAGGGCAGAGGCAAAGGGAAACTATCAGTTCGCCCTCCAGTGGTTACTGTCATGGGACATGTTGACCACGGCAAAACTACCCTCCTTGATGTCATCAGAAAGACTAATGTAACTGCTCACGAAGCAGGAGCAATTACCCAACATATTGGTGCCTACCAGGCCTTAGTGGATGGACGCAAAATTACCTTTTTGGATACACCGGGACACGAGGCTTTCACTGTCATGAGAGCCCGAGGAGCACAAGCAACTGATATTGTAATTTTGGTGGTTGCCGCTGATGACGGTGTTATGCCCCAGACTGTGGAAGCTATAGACCACGCCAAGGCTGCCGAGGTGCCCATAATGGTTGCCATCAATAAGATTGATAAACCTGATGCTAATCCCGAACGTGTAAAACAGCAGCTTGCCGATTTGGGTTTGGTTGTTGAGGAGTGGGGTGGCGATACTGTATGCGTACCCATATCAGCCAAGCAAGGACAAGGAATATCGGATTTATTGGAAAACCTATTCTTAGTTGCTGACATATTAGAACTGAAAGCTGATCCTGATAGCGCCGCAGAAGGGGTAATCATTGAGGCTAAGTTGGACAAAACTAAAGGGCCTTTAGCTACCTTCCTTGTCCAGAAGGGCACCCTTAGACTAGGCGATGTTGTGGTAGCTGGCAGCGCTTGGGGGAAAATAAAAGCCATGTTTGATGATAAAGGAAAGCAAGTTCACAACGCTGAACCGTCCACTCCGGTGAAAGTCCTCGGCTTAAATGAGGTGGCAAAATCTGGAGAGCTTTTTATTGTGCTCCCCGATGAGCATGAAGCACGAAGCATTGTTGAAAAACAAAAATATCCTAGGCTACGTCCCACCCTAAGTTTAAGTGCTCTTTCCAACCAAATAAGTGGCGGGCAAATAAAAGAACTCAACATAGTTTTGAAGACAGATGTCGAGGGTAGTATTGAACCCATAAAAACTTCTATAGAAAGGTTAGGTACAGAAAAGACAAAGGCTAGAGTCATCCATGCTGCTAGCGGGAGCATCATCGAGAGTGATGTGCTTTTGGCTTCAGCCTCAAAAGGCATTATCATCGGTTTTAATACGCCTACCACACCTGGAGCAATACAGTTAGCTAATGTAGAAGCAGTAGGCATCCAACACTATGATGTAATCTACAAACTAATAGAAGACATGGACAGGACCCTGAAAGGGATGCTTGAGCCAACTTACGCTGAAGTGCTCAGCGGGCGCGCTGAAGTAAGAGCTGTCTTCTCCAGCAGTAAGCTAGGGAAAATAGCCGGAGTATATGTTATGGAAGGAAAGGTATTGAGGGATGCCAAAGTTAAAATATTGCGCCAAAATAAAACTATTGGTGACTCTCGAGTCTCCAGCTTAAAGCGTTTTAAAGAGGATGTCGCCGAAGTTTCCACCGGCCTCGAATGTGGCCTGGGTATAGAAGGGGGCATTGATTTTCAAATTGGCGATATAATTGAATTTTACCGAGAGGAAAGAACAGGCTAATTATATTTCCCAAATAGGAGATTTAAATGAGCAGGCGAAGTGAACGAACAAGTAAACTGATCCAGCGAGAAATCAGCGTACTGCTTGAGCGTGAAGTTAATGATCCCAGACTGAGCAGGTTTATCTCAGTAACAGAAGTCGAACTCTCACCCGATCTTAAGCATGCCAAGATATTTGTTAGCACCTTGGGCAACGAAACAAATAATAAGGAAGATATGCTGGCAGGCTTTAACAAAGCTTCAGGATTCCTGCGCAAGGAACTTGCGTCACACTTAAAATTGAAATATACACCGCACCTCAGCTTCTGCTATGATGATTCCATTGAGCGAGGAGCAAGGTTACTCAAATTGATGGGGGAACTAACCACCACTGAATAGCTCTATCCAGTTTCCTTTGAGATCGCTTCGAAGGTATTGACATTGGTGTCTATAAATATGTATAAAGGAGAACTAAAAACCGCCCAGAGCATAACCCTTAAGAACGGGAAACCAGCAATTCAGGGAATCTGTCCTGTGTGCGGAGTCAAGGTATTCAGAATGGGTAAGGCCTAATTCCCATAGCAAGTTTTCCGCGTTTATGAAACGGAGGTGAGAATGGGAAAAATAAATGTAGCCATCATAGGTGTTGGTAATTGTGCCTCTTCCTTAGTACAAGGAGTTCACTACTACAAGGATGCCAAGGAAGATGAGTTTGTCCCCGGTCTAATGCATGTCAACCTGGGAGGCTATCACATATCTGATATCAACTTCGTGGCTGCCTTTGATATTGATAAAAACAAAGTGGGCAAGGATTTAGCTCAGGCTATTTTCACCAAACCAAACAACACAATTAAATTTTGTGATGTACCTAAGACAGACATCCGAGTTGAGCGGGGTATGACCCACGATGGACTGGGCAAGTATCTATCTCAAATTATAACTAAGGCGCCAGGCCCGACTGCCAATATTGTAAATATACTCAAAAAGACCGAAACTGACGTGGTGATTAATTATCTGCCTGTAGGAAGCGAGGAGGCAACTAAGTGGTATGTAGAACAAGTGCTAGCTGCCGGCTGTGGCTTAATCAATTGTATACCTGTTTTTACTGCACGTGAACCTTACTGGCAAAATCGATTTGCCGAGCACAGACTCCCCCTCATTGGCGATGATATTAAGTCCCAGGTTGGCGCCACCATCACCCACCGACTGTTAACCAAGCTTTTCCGCGACCGCGGCGTCAAGTTAGAGCGAACTTATCAACTGAATTTTGGTGGCAATACTGATTTCTACAATATGCTAGAACGAGAGCGATTAGAATCTAAGAAGATTTCCAAAACCAATGCCGTTACTTCACAGTTAGACTATGTTCTTGATCCTGACAACATCTATGTCGGCCCCAGTGACTATGTCCCCTGGCTGGCCGACCGCAAATTTTGCTATGTGAAGATGGAAGGTCGCACCTTCGGCGATGTCCCTCTGAATATAGAGATGAAGATGGAAGTATGGGACAGTCCTAATTCAGCCGGGGTAGTTATTGATGCCGTAAGATGCTGTAAACTAGCCCTGGACCGTGGCTTGAGCGGAACTATAGTGGGGCCTTCAGCTTATTTTATGAAATCACCGCCTATTCAGTATTCTGACGAGGAAGCTCGTGTAAAAACCGAGGCATTTATCGCAGGACAAGAGCAAGAGGGACCTATCTCTCTGCCTGAGCTAGAGTCAGTTGAAATTGCATGATAAACCGCCTTTATGCCAAAAATGCTAACTGCAAACAACACATCTTAAAAATCAATCTATTTGTGACCTTACTTATTGGAGCTTCCTACGTCTGAGAAAGGCAGCAAGTTGCTCAAAGTCTCCCTCTCCACCATGTGGGCTAAAGGTAGATTCGGCCACATGGCAGAATTTGTCACCAAAGCTAAAGAATTGGGCTTTACCCACATAGAAGCAAATGCCTCAATTACCCCCAGAATGCTTAGCGAGCTTCTCGAGACCGCAGTTCCTATTTCAAGCATTCATTCTCCCTGTCCAGCAGTATTGTCATCCAGAGGAATTCCCGCAAGCAGCCTTTCCTTAAGTTCTCTGGACGAGAGCGTGCGAATGGAGGCTGTTATCTTCACTAAACAAACGATAGACCTTGCGGCAAGTGTGAGGGCCAGGGCTGTTGTCCTTCATATGGGCGAAGTCCCAATTGACCTGAGTTTACAAGATAGGCTACATAAGCTGCACGATGGAGGCTACGCTCAAACCAAAGAATATAGCCAAGCTAAGGATGAATTAATTTACCAACGCATTTCCCAAGTTCCTCCTCACCTTGATGCAGCGAGAAAAAGTCTTCGAGAACTTAGCCAACATAGCCGGCAAAAGGGTATAATGCTGGGACTTGAGACCAGATTCCATTTTAACGAGATACCAAATATGGACGAAATGGCAGAGCTACTTAACGAAGTATCAGAAAGCCTGGTGGGATACTGGCATGATGTAGGGCATGCTGAAGTGCAACAGCGGCTTGGATTTAGCTTGCATGAAGAATGGCTCTCACGGTTCGGAGACAGGATGGTCGGCATCCACTTGCACGATATTCTTGGCATTTCCGATCACCAGGCCCCAGGAAAGGGAGATATGAATTGGGAAATGGTGGCCAACTATTTACCTCCGGGAATAATAAAGGTTTGCGAAATCGGTGAGTGGAATGACGAAGAGCAAATGCAAGGAGTGGTCAATCTTCTTCACAAGAAAGGGATACTAAACTAGCTGGAAGAGCTGAATGCATTTAATAGATATTCGACGGAATTTAGCCTATCGCATTACCGATCCCATAGTCGGGACCTTGAATAAAAGCGGGATAACGCCCAATGCTCTTACCCTTATCAACCTGGCTTTGAATATAGTTGCGGCCTATGTTATCGCTACTGGGCACTTTCTCATTGGCGGGGTTTTAGTCCTGGTTGCAGGCTTATTTGATCTCCTTGACGGAGCCTTAGCACGCTTCACCAAGCAAACTACAAAGTTTGGTGCCATTCTGGATTCAACGGTTGACCGCATTTCTGAAGCTGCTATACTCTGTGGTCTCCTGATTTGGTACGCACCACAAGAAGGCGCCAGCTTAAAAATCATGCTTATTTTTGTTGTTTTAATTGGCTCTTTCTTGGTCAGCTATATAAGGGCTAGAGCAGAGGGACTCGGCTGGCAATGTCAGGTTGGCTTGTTTACTAGAGCAGAACGGGTTATAGTATTAGCAATAGGTTTGCTTATAAATCAGATTTTTATTGCTCTATGTGTTCTGGTGGTCTTTGTCTTTATCACTGTAGTTCAAAGATTAGTTTATCTATGGAAGCAAGGGAAAATTAAAGGTGAATAAGTGGCTGTTATAGTTATTGTAGGAGGGCAGTGGGGTGATGAAGGTAAGGGAAAGATAATTGATCTCTTAGCTGAGAAGGCGAAGATCGTAGCTCGTTTCTCCGGGGGAGATAATGCTGGCCACACTGTGATCAACCCTTATGGCGAGTTCCGGCTGCATCTCATCCCTTCAGGCATTTTTAATCCCCAGGCAATTTGCATTATTGGCAATGGGGTAGTCATTAACCCAGCAGTGCTTCTCGGAGAAATAGACGACCTGCGCAATCATGGTGTCGATACAAGTCGCCTTTTTATTAGTGACCGTGCTCACCTGATCATGCCCTATCATATTCTTCTCGACGCACTGGAAGAGGAAAGGCGTAATAAAGGAGCACTGGGTACTACGCGCAGAGGAATTGGTCCTGCCTTTGCCGATAAAGTAGCTCGTTTGGGAATTCGTGTTGGAGATTTACTAGATAAGGATACATTTCGGGGCCGCTTGAGTGCTGCTCTTGAGTTTAAGAATATTATTTTGACAAAAGTATACCAGGTCTCACCCCTATCATTGAAAGAAATTTATGACCAATACTGTCATTATGGGGAGCAGCTAGCTCCTTTTATCCGGGAAACTAGTTCCATAATTCGCGAAGCGGCGACAAAAGGAGAGTTTGTTTTATTAGAGGGTGCCCAAGGAGCTTTACTTGACACTGACTTTGGCACCTACCCTTATGTGACCTCCTCTTCACCGTTAGCCGGGGCAGGTTGTATTGGAGCGGGCCTGGGCCCGAGGCAAATCGACCGTGTGGTGGGTGTGTTTAAAGCATACAGCACTAGAGTGGGGGCCGGACCCATGCCCACAGAGCTCAAGGACGAAACTGGTGACTTTATCCGGGAAAAGGCTCATGAGTATGGTGCTACCACAGGAAGGCCACGAAGATGCGGTTGGTTTGATGCTGTGGCAGGCCGTTTCAGCGTTCAAATAAACGGCCTTAGTGATGTAGCCCTAACTCACCTCGATATCTACGATGGTTTCCCCTCAATTAAAATATGCACCGCCTACAAATTTAATGGCGATGTCCTAACTTCTTTCCCTAGAGATGTAGCCATATTGGAAAAATGCCAACCTGTCTACGAAGAACTGGACGGTTGGCAAGAAACAATAAGTGGAATCCGAAATTTTAAAAAGCTACCGGTGAGAGCTCACAATTATATGTCCCGGCTTGAAGATTTGCTTTCCTGCCCCATCAACCTCGTTTCCGTAGGCCCCGAGAGGAGGCAAATAATATTGGTTAAACAGAGCACTCTGCCCTTGGATACACTAGACACTTAATAACAGCTGGTGAATAAGGTAGGAATGCACTCTGAAGCGAGACAGAGTGCTCGGTTCACCCGATAACCATCAGCCCTTGGGAATAGGCAAATCTATCTTATATTTTTTTAGTACCGCCTGTATAAGGTCAGCTGATTTCTCATCAGGTTCAATTAGAGGCAAGCGAGGTTTACCTACTGGAAAACCTACATAATTCAGAGCCCACTTGACTGGCACAGGATTGGAAAGGATGAACAGGGCATTTACCAGAGGTAATAAGTGTCGGTGGATCTTGGCTGCTTCCTGAGGTTTACCGTCAAGCCATTTCTCTATCATGTCCTTTATCTGGATTCCTACTAGATGAGAGGCGACGCTAATCACACCATAACCGCCCAAAGCGATTATGGGGAAGGTATCACTATCATTGCCGCTATAAACTAAGAAATCCTCTTTTGTCCCATTAATAATCTCAGCTATCTGCCCAAAATTACCACTGGCTTCCTTCACGCCCACAATATTATCAATTTGGCTCAGCTTGATTACCGTATCAGCAGCGAGGTTAGTAACCGTACGTGATGGCACGTTATAGAGTACACAAGGCAATGCGGTACTCTGGGCAATAGCTTTAAAATGCTCCCACAGGCCTTGCTGAGTTGGCTTATTATAATAGGGAACCACCAGGAGACAAGCATCGACACCAGTTTTCTCCGCTTCCTTAGTTAATTCTTGGCCTTCTTTTGTATTATAGCTGCCTGTACCAGCTACTACTGTGCCACGGTTGCCTAGCGCTGATTTCGTTTCCGCGAAAAGCCGTAGTTTCTCTTCCCTGCTCAGAGTAGGAGACTCGCCAGTAGTGCCCGAGACCACCACCCCAGCACTACCCGAATCCAGTAAAGATAATGCTAATTTCTTAGCTTGTCGATAGTCAACCTCGCCCTGAGCATCAAAAGGCGTAACCATGGCTGTTAATAAGCGCCCCGGCCCATTTTTATGCCCGAAATTCAAAGAGCTTTTAGGAACCCCTGACCTATTCACTTAAACTGGCTAAACTCTCCATACGGCTTATCCAACCCTTCTCTATCCCCACCTCAGCAATTTGTATAGCATTTAGCGCTGCCCCTTTACGCAGATTATCAGCCACTATCCACATAACAAGTCCGTTGGGATGCGAGATATCACTTCTTATTCGGCCTACAAATACATGATCTGACCCACTAGCAGCCCAGGGTTGAGGGTAAAAACTGACTGTGGGATCATCAAGTACCCTGACTCCGGGAGCTTGAGCCAAAATTTTCCTTGCCTCCTCAGAAGTGATGGGCGAACTGAATTCTACGTTAACTGCTTCACTATGCCCAAAGTAAACGGGGACTCGGACGCAATTAGCCGAAATAGCTATGTCCTCAGTATGCAGTATCTTCCGCGTTTCTTCCAGCATTTTTTGTTCTTCTTTAGTATATCCATTATCCAAAAAGACATCGATTTCTGGCAGTACATTAAAGGCTATTTGATGAGAGTAGACGTGAGGACAAATACGGCGACCTTCCAAAGCTAACCGCGATTGATTTGCCAGTTCTTGCATTGCAGCAGCGCCACTACTTGACACTGCTTGGTAGGTGCTTACCACAATTCGCTTTATGGGATTTAGCCTGTGCAAGGGGTAAAGCGCTACCACCATTTGGATTGTGGAGCAATTTGGACTGGCAATTATCCCCTTATGCTGTTCTATATCCTCAGGATTAACCTCTGGGACCACCAGAGGCACTGCAGGATCCATCCTGAAAGCAGTACTATTATCGATGACCACTGTTCCAGCTTCAGTAGCCCAAGGCGATAACCTCCGACTAACATCAGCACCAGCAGAGAAAAAGGCAATATCAATATCACGAAACACCTCTGGTTTCGCTTTCCTAACTTCAATCTTTTGATGATTAAAGAGAAGTTTCACCCCTGAAAAATGCTCAGAGACTACTAAGTGGATGGAAGCTACGGGGAATTTACGCTGCTCAAGTACCTTAATAATTTCTTGCCCTACGATATCGGTAGCGTCAACAATAGCTACATTGAATCCTTCCATAGCTTTTCCTACAGATTTAGCAAGGCATCCAACCCGTAAGTTAGCCCTTTGCGTTTTTTCACTTCCCTAATTGCCAGGATAACGCCAGGCAGGTAACACTCCCGATTTATAGTATTGTGACGTAAGCTTAGAGTTTCACCCGCTCCGCTAAATATAATTTCTTGCCCAGCCATAAATCCCGGCAACCTCAGGCTATGGATGGCTATGCCATCCATCTGTCCTCCTCTGGTATTGCTGAGTACTTCCCGTGTAACTTCAGGATAAATGAATGGTTTACCATGCGTTTGCGACATTGCTCTGGCTGTAGCCATAGCAGTCCCTGAAGGAGCATCAGCCTTTTTATCATGATGCATTTCGATAATTTCGGCATGGTCGAAAAACTTAGCAGCAAATTTTGATAGATGTATCAAAAGCGCTGCCGCCAGAGAAAAATTGGGTGCCACTACTGCCCCTACCTTATTGGCCTGACATAATTGTCCAATTTCTGCCAAATTTTCTTCAGAAAGGCCTGAGGTGCCTATAACCATATTAACCTTTTGTTTAATAGCAATGCGAGCAGCTGCCATAGAAACCTCGGCATTGGTGAAATCTACCACCACATCAGCGTTGCAGCTCCTTAAAAGCGAGTCTAAATCGGAAGAAAAAGGTATCAGCTCGACAGCCTCAACTAGAGGAAGATATTTCTGAGTTACTTCTTTTTCCACAGCACCCACTGCCTTTAACCCGGGCTCGCGAACCACGGCTTTAGTTATCTCCTGCCCCATCCTGCCTAAAGCGCCATTAATAACTACTCTTATGGGTTCCATGTGATACCCTCCAGCGGTGAAGTAACTTATTTCTTGTAATTGCCACGTCGTTCGCCTTTACCACGTGAGTGAACAAATTTATCCCGAGGATGTCCACGGGTCGAGGAATCCTTAACCTGAGCACCAGGAAGACGGGAAAGTCCTTCAACTACTGCTTTGCGTGATAAATTTATTCTACCAGAGTTATCAATGCCGATGACTTTCACCATTATCTCCTCCCCCACTTTAACCACATCTTCAACCTGGGGTACATGGTGGTTAGCAAGCTCGCTGATATGGACGAGACCTTCCTTCCCCGGCAATATTTCTACCATGGCACCAAAATTGAACAGCCTGGTCACTTTTCCAGTGTAGACCTCTCCTTGCTCCACTTCCCGGGTTAAATCCTCTATTATTTTGATTGCTTTCTGGGCTGCCTCTTCGTTTGGAGAGCCAACGAGAACCGTACCATCATTCCTTATATCTATAGTTGTCTTAGTTTCATCTATAATAGACCTTATAACCCTACCCCCAGGACCAATTACGCTCCCAATCTTACTCTGGTCGATCGTCATTTCATACATTCTGGGAGCATAGGGACTAAGTTCAGAGCGACTAGCACTAATAGCTGAACTCATTTTCCCCAGTATTTCCAACCTTGCCTCACGAGCCCGACTTAAGGCTTCAGCTAGGATGGCATAACCTATCCCCTGCAGCTTGATATCAAGCTGCAAAGCCGTGAGCCCACGAGCTGTGCCAGCAACTTTGAAATCCATGTCACCATAGGCATCTTCCACACCCACAATATCAGTTAGAACAACATAGTCCT